>Ga0247832_1001380_pt1 | contig 43047 bp, 41 predicted proteins | sample LaCruzMarch2015__10_FD_192407 | JGI IMG/M metagenome (GOLD analysis project Ga0247832, IMG submission 192407) | Freshwater microbial communities from meromictic Lake La Cruz, Castile-La Mancha, Spain - LaCruzMarch2015_4m | ecosystem: Environmental > Aquatic > Freshwater > Lake | place: Spain... | reverse complement strand
TGAACAAAACGGAAAGATGAGGCTGGCGCAGACCGGAGGTGCAGTTTAAGTGCTACTTGTGGTGGGTGTTTCGTCTGGCCTAGCGTTGATGAGATCGCGAATCCTGAAGTCAAGCTGTAAAGCAAAAAGATGAACACGAAACAATCTTTCAGTTCACCAGAAACCATCGACCCGGGATCTGCAAGAGGCCTTGCCAAGGACTCCTACATCTTCACCTATCCCCTGGTGATGAACTATCGGACGATGTTCATGCAGGCCATCGAAGGGGAGAAGGCCATGGGCAGGTGGCTTCATCTCGGGCTCTCCTCACCGGCAGACACCGATATTGTGACGCCAAACAACGACACGCCCTATTCCTACGCGTGGGTGGATCTTCGCGCTGAACCGTGGGTGCTGACGATGCCGAAGATCGAGAAGGAGCGGTTCTACACGAGCCAGTGGGATGACTACTGGGGCTATGTCCTCGACAATCCCGGATCGGTCAACGATGGCAACGATGGAGTTTCCGTGCTGCTGGCCTCCCCTTCGTGGAAGGGCAATCTTCCGGAAGGAGTGGCTCGTGTGATTCAAGGGGAGACGGATTTCCTGGGCACCTTGACCCGCACCCAGATCATCGGTGGCCAGGAGGATCTCCGGCAGGTCAAGGAAATTCAGGAAAGCTATAAACTGGAGCCCTTGAGTTCCTTTACCGGCACACCTGCTCCCAAGGCTGCTCCCACCATCGATTGGCCGAAGTGGGCCGATGGGGATGAAACCAGGGAGTCCTACTGGACCTACGTTTCATTTCTGCTGCCCTTCGTCACCCCGAATCCAAACGACCAGGCGATGCATGAAGCGTTAGCCAAGCTCGGGATCCAATCGGGCTCAACATGGGACCCCGCGGCGTTGGAGCCTGCAGTCCGCGAGGCGATGCAGCAAGGTCTTGAGGATGGGCGCGCGGAGATGAAGAAGCTCAGCGAGGGCGGCATCGACGCGGCAAAATTCTTCGGCACGCGGAAACGGGTCGGCACGAACTACATGGACCGGGCCCTCGGGGTCTACATGGGAATCTTCGGCAATGTGAAGGAGGTCTCCGTTTACCTCTCGATGCCCGCTGATGCCGAAGGCACGCCTCTCGACGGCGGCAAGTCCACCTATACCCTGACCTTCACAAGGGAGCAGATGCCACCGGTCGATTACTTCTGGTCGATCACCATGTACAAGCTGCCGCAACGCTTGCTGGTGGACAACCCAATCGATCGTTATTCGATTGGCAGCTCGACCGCCGGCCTGAAGACCAAGGAGGACGGGTCCCTCGTCATCTACGTCGGCAAGGAATCCCCCGGAAACGACAAGGTGAGCAACTGGCTGCCCGCCCCCGCCGGCCCATTCTGGACGGTGATGCGCTGTTACGGTCCCAGTCAATCGATCGTCGATGGCACCTACAAGCGGCCAGACTATGTGGCGGAATCATTGAACGAATAGCCATCGGTCAAGACCCAATGAACCAGAACCATGAAACAAACCCCAGCTGAAACTTTCGACACCCCGATCGGCAGGCTGTCCTTCACTCCTGATTTCATCAATGGCTATCCTTCCGGGGAGTCGGTCGAACGTCTCTTCGATCAGATTGATTTCCAGCGGGCTTGTCAGGCCTACCTGTGGAGCATCCCGATCGTCTCCTTTGCCGAGTGGCAGAAGGCCCACGAGGTGACCTTCAAGGCGAGATCCGGCGATGTGGTGGTGTATGACAACTACCTGGCCAAGCTCGGGATTCTCACGGCAAACGCCACGACGCCCTACATCATCAGTTTCTTCAATCTCGAGGAAACCGGTCCGATGGTCGTCAGGATGCCTGCCGGCGCGGTGGCGGGATTCGCCGACGACATGTGGCAGCGCCCCTTGATCGACATGGGCCAGACCGGACCGGACAAAGGCCAGGGTGGCGTCTATGTGATCGCGGGCCCAGGGCAGCACGCCGATCCCCCCCAAGGGGGCTATCTGGCCACATCCCCGACGAGCAACGTCTTCTGGGGGTTCCGCGCCCTGGACAAGGATCCTGCCAAGGCGAAGGCATTGCTGGAGTTGCTCGAGATCTACCCCCTCTCGCAGAGCAACAACCCGCCCAAGAAAACGATCGTCGACATCTCGGGAATCCGCTGGAGTCAGACGCCCCCCAGAGGGATCGAGTATTGGAGGAGCCTGCACGCGATCATCAAGCGCGAACCGGTGCATGAGCGCGATCGGTTGTTCATGGCCATGCTCAAGCCTCTCGGCATCGAAAAGGGCAAACCGTTCGAGCCTGACGAGCGCCAGGCCAGGCTGCTCGCCGACGGGGCCCTGGTGGGCGAGGCGATGGCAAAGGCGAATGATTTCGAGAAGCGGCTTAAGGAGGCTCACTATGCGGAGGGAACCCACTGGCATTTCGCGCTCGTGATCGATCCTTCCCAACGCGCGGAGTTCTACGACCAACTGGATGGTCGTGCGGCCTGGTTTTACGAGGCGGTGACAACGTCATCCGGGATGGTGACCAGGACGCCGGGCGTCGGGCAGGTCTATCTGGGCACCTACAAGGACAAGGACGGCGACTGGCTCGATGGGTCGAAGAGCTATCGGCTCCGGGTACCCGCGAATGCCCCGGTGGAGCAGTTCTGGTCCATGACCGTCTACGACGTCGGAGCCCGCTGCCTGATCGACAACCCGTCCCAGCAAGCGGACCGCTCATCACGCATGGGCCTGAAGGTCAACGACGACGGCAGCACCGACCTTTATGTCGGCCCGAAGGCGCCGGCAGGAAAAGAGGGGAATTGGGTCGAGACGGTCCCCGGCCGCGGTTGGTTCAGCTATTTCCGCCTCTACGGCCCGAAGCAGGAGCACTTCGATGGGTCGTGGGTGCTTCCCGATTTCGAGATGACCGACGGTTAACGAGAAAGTTCCCGGGACATGAACCCGAAGATGCAAAGCGAACAAGCCCCTCGAGTAGACAGGCCGGCGCCCACACTTTGCTTGCGGACCTAGCTCCTTGCCTGCCACTCAGAGGCAGAGAAGGGGGACTTGATTGAGAGGGAAGCAAGACAGCAAGGCAGACTGTCTCGCCGCACCAGCGGCTAACCGCTCCACCCACTCGCGCCTGCTCGGGGTTCCCGCGCCAGCCTCGATGCAGCACCAGACGGCGGCCAGGCGGCTCCATCCGCTCGCTCCCGCTCGGGTGTGCCGCTGCGACCTTGGCCGCCTCAGGCAAAGAGCAGCCGTGGCGCCTGCGGCAACGCTTCACCCACTCGCGCCTGCTCAGGGTGAATCAAGGAGATTCCAGGCGGCGCCCCTTAGCACCCCCATCACGTGTAGCAGGACAGGCCACGCCTGATGACCTCACCAGCCCAGGCTGCTTGAACATCCTCTAACCCGCAGATTTAACCTGGCGCTGCTAGATCCATGGGAAGACTGAACCGATCAGGTGCGCCATGACGGCCTTCAAGGTGATGAACTGGAACGTGGAGAACCTGTTCCTTCCTGATCCGTCGAAGCCGGAGTCTCAGCAGGCTTTCCAGGACAAACTCGCCAAGCTCGCAGCCGAGATCGACAAGGAGCAGCCTGATGTGCTGGCTCTCCAGGAGATCGGTCCGAACGGCGCCCTGGCGGCTCTGCAGCAGGCCCTCACGCATTCGATGCCCCATGCGGCGGAGGGAGACCCGGAAGCAGGCGGAGAACCCAGCCGTGCCATCCGAGTGGGGATCCTCTCCACCCGCCCTCTGAGCGCCATCCGGTCCATCAGCCCCTTTCCGGACCTGATCCGTCCGGTGCAGCAAAAGGATCCGGTCTTCGACAAGCCGGGCACTCCCGCTGATGAATCGCTGCTCGCCGCCATGGGCCGCAGCGCCCTTGAGGTGGTGGTGGAGGTAGGCGGTACGGAGGTGACCGTGATCACCGCCCACTTCAAATCGAAGCTGATCAGCTATCCCCGGCCCAAGGGGAACTTCAACCCAAAGGACGAGGACGAGCGCTACCGCTATGCGGCCTACGCGCTCTACCGCCGCACCGGGGAGGCACTGACGATCCGCGACCGGATCAATGCGATCCTCTCCTCCGGTGCCGGTGAACCCGATCCCGATGACGGGCTGGGGCGGGAGAAGGCCGTGGTGTTCTGTGGGGACCTCAACGACCAGCCCGATGCCGCCACCACCCAGATCATTCAAGGTCCGACTGGCTCGGAGTTGGAGACCGCTGGGTTCCGCAGTGGCGACAAGGGAGACGGCTATCGGATGTGGAATCTGGCCCCGCGCCTCAACTTCACGCCAGATGGCCAGCCACCCGCAGAGCCTCCCTACACCCGGGTGTTCAAGGGCCGTGGCGAATTAATCGACCACATCTTTGCCAGCCACCGCCTCGTGAACCCCAAGAACATCCCAGAAGCCCGCACCGTTCTGGCGACGGACCGTCTGCCATCGGTGAATGAGGTCCCCACCGAGCGAAAATCCGACCCGGCATCCGACCATGCCGCCGTGGTGGCGACCTTCACCATCTGATCAAGGCCCTGCCCAGCTGGCAGGAGTTGGGGTGAACCTTCAGCAGGAAGCCACAGTCCCTGAGCTGTTGCGATGGGAATGGGGTTGAGAGGCTTTGCAAACGTTCGCCAGACGCTATTGCGTCCGAGGCAATGGTGTGCAAACAAGAGTCACGAGTAGTGCTTGCCGGAGTAGTGAATTTCCAGATTTTGCGACATTTCCGAAGCGGTACGCGCGAGTTTCTCGTATTCGGGGGTATATCCCCCCTTTTTTTCTACTTCACTTGATTTGATTGATCGTGAATATGAGTCCCCTGCCTCGCGCTTGATTGTGCGTGGATGATTCGTTCCCTGCCGTTCGGTTGCGCTTAGTTGTCAATGAACAAGGTGCGCTCCGCCGTAATGGACGGAGCGCGGATGGATCAACGCCTGGCGCCGGCCGGCTTCTTGGCGTAGCTGGCCAGGTAGAGCTCACTGGCGCTCATGCTCTGCAGGTTGGTCGGCTGGCCGTTGCCATCGAACTCGGCAATCACCGTGGCGGGGCCGAGGCCACCGCGCTGGTTGAACAGGAAGCTGAGCACCGGATGGGTGCGGAGCGACTCGATGTGGTCAGCGGCGTCGAGGTTGCCGTGATCGCCAAGCAGCACGTTGCCCTTGGAGTCGATCGGCTCCAGCAGGTCACGGCCGGCGCCGTCCTTGGTGAGACGGAACTCACCGCCGACCTGGTGCTTGAAGATCTCAAAGAAGGAGCCGCGGTTGTCCCCACCGGCGCGGCCATCGGCATCGACGAACAACCGCTCCAGCAGCCGTTCCTTGCGCAGGTTCTGCACGTCCTGGAGCGCCTCGTCACGTTCCTTGGCGGCTGCTTTCACCTTGCGAGCAGCGGCGGCCTCGAGCTGGAGTTCACGGCTGGCGATCTCGCGTTCCAGCTGCTCCTTCTGCCGTTCGGCCTCCTGGAGGCGCTCGTACTCATCCGGGTTGATCTTGGAGAACTGGGCGAGCTGACGCTTGATCGTGCGCAGCTCCCGCTCCAGCTGGTTGGTCTTGCGCCGCTCCGCCTTGAGCGCATCAGTCGGCTCCGGGCGGGAAGCCTCGACTTCCTCGCCGGGTTCATCCAGGGGCTCATCAGGATCGAGGTCGTCGTCCTCGTCGTCATCCTCCTCCGCCTCCAGCTGGGCAGGCGGCTCCTGGTTGGGCCAGTGCTGTGGCTGCGCGTAGCTGATGAGCTGCTGGTGCTCGGCGGCAGGTTGCGGCAGGACTCGGAGGTCCTGAAGAAGGCGTTTGGTCATCGGTCCACCCATCACGGCTGTGGTTGAAGCGAGCGCCCCATCCGGGCTGCACTCACGCTTCCTATTGCCACTGCCCCATCACGGAATAACGGGGGGCGGATCCGGCGTCAGGTCCACATCCCAGAGGTCATCGGCAGCGGAAACGCCCCGCAGGGCGGGCAGGTAGATCCAGCCGCCGGCACTCAGCAGGGTGCCCGGCCTGATCAACGGCACCTGCAGCACCTGGCCCACGTCCAGCTCATCGGACGGGCGGATCGCCGGCACATCGAGCAGCACACCAACGGGAAGAGGATCGCTGCGAGGCCAGCGGTCATAGTCCGGGTTGTAGAGCCGCAGCCAATCCACCGTCGTGTCGTAATCGATCGCAAGTTGCTTGAGCGTGTCGCCAGCCACGGTGGTGTGGCCATCGGCCCGCAGCAGCGACGGGTTGAGCTTGCGCAAGAAATCGACGGTCGTGCCGTGGCGGGCGGCCAGCACGTTGAGCGTGTCGCCAGCCGCCGTAGTGATCGGTCCCTGCTGGGCCAGATCCGGATTCACCGCCCGCAGCGTCTGCACGGTGGTGCCGTAGCGCTCGGCGATCAGGTTCAAGCTGTCGCCGGTCTCCAGCACCAGCACGCGGTTGGGCTTGAGGGCAAAGCTGATCGTCTCCCCCAGCTCCGGCTGCACCTGCAGCCCGATGCCGCCGGGGCCGTAGGCCTGGCCGATCATCAGCAGGCTGGCGCCAGCAAACACGGCGCGGGGGCTGAGTGGCAGCACGCCCGGCGTTTGCAGCAGCGACAGATCACCCAGCCAGCACACCCCCTCGGCGGGAACCTGCACGGCGGTCGGCCGAGAGGACTCGGTTGCTGGAGGCACCAGTGGCGGCTGGAAGGTGGCCCGCAGGCCGGGGGTCTGCCAGGCCTGCTCTGCCGCCAGCCAATCCCAGGGATTGGACTGGGGCGTGGCTGGCGGCAGCAGGGCGGCGCGGGTGATGTGGCCCTCGCAGAGGATGTCGCCGGTGTCGATGCCGGGGCCGTTGTCGCGGCTGGAGATCAGCTTGGTTTGCTGAATCGAGCAGTCGATCACCTGCCGGCAGACCGTCACCGGGTTCTTGGCGCCCGGATGGGCCTGCTGCTGGAGCATCAGCCGCACATTGGCGACCTCCTGCAGCGCCGTGACCGGGGTGGCACTCATCAGGAGCGGATCAGGGTGCCGGAGAACGGCGTCGGCGCCGGGGGGCACCAGGAGGCCAGGCCGGGCAGGATCAGCAGCAGGTTGGCCACATGAGCGCGCCGCTGGGCGCCGTAGCTGAGGCCGTAGCTGTTGGCGGTGGGTTCGGCGTACTCCGTCGACACCTCCTCCATCAGCAGCTCGGTGGCGTACTCGATCACATCGAGCTTCTTCTTGGGCAGCTCAGCCGGCACCGGCCCGGCAGCAGCCTTGCGGGTGGTCTTGATCACGAACGGCTCGGCGGGTGTGCCGCCAGCGGCCAGGCCCGCGTCGATCACCGCGATCGCATCCAGCGACGCCTTAGCGGCGGGGATCGCCTCGGGGTAGCTGCGCTCCAGCTGGGCCATCGCGTTATTGATGGCGCGCAGAGCAGGGGCGGTGACGGGGATCAGCAAGGCGCGGCGGATCGCTTCCAGATCAGCAGGACGCCAGGCGTTTGGGTTGGGGGTGGGAGTGGCAGGTGGGCCGCTCATCAGCTCAGCTCCGGTGTGGGCACGGCGAACGATTCAGTCGCCGAGCCGCTGATCGGGTTCACCACACCCGGTGCTGCAGCCAGCGACAGCTGGTGGCGCAGCTCAGCGGTGCTGATCACGCCGCGTTCATGGAGCGTGAGCCACTCACCCACGCTCGGTTGGGGCCGCAGCGGCGGGGTGAGCGGCGTCACGGTGAGCGCCAACCCGGCACCTGGCACCAGGCTGTCACCGGTGAGCGAGCACCAGTGCTCCAGCACCGTCGCGAAGACCGACGTCTTCTGGGTGGCGAGTGATTGGAGCAGGGCGTAGGCCTGGCCGGCGGTGAGCGAAATCTCGGTTTCACTGCGGCCGGCCCCTCGGTTCTGGGTCGGCACCAGCGCATCACGGCGCATGGTTTCATCTAGCAGGGTCAGGTAGGCACGGTGTTCGGCAAGCGAGCGGGCGCGGATCTCCTTCCAGTTGAAGTCGGCCCCCTCCGGCAGGTCCATGAAGGTGGAGGTGGAGAGCACCAGCTGCTCCGGGGGGCGGGCTTCACCGTCCTCGCTGCGCTGGAAGCCGTACTGATCCACCAGGCCGCTGCGCACCCCCACCGGCAGGGCGCAGCGACTGAGCAGATCCTCGTATTCGCTCTTGAGCCGGTAGTGGGTGAGGTACTGGTTGGCCAGGCCCAGGTGGGGCAGATCCCCTTCCCCGAAGGCCGCCCCATCGGCGGCGTACCAGACCACCGGCATGGTGTGCTGGCGGGGCAGCAGCAAAGGGGGACCGAGCCGCTGGGCGACGACCCCGCTGGCGCCATAGACGCTGGCGGCCCTGCCGCTGGCCGCCGCGCTGTTGGGCACGGCGGCAAAGGTTTCGACGGCCAGGCCGTCATCACCGAGGGTTGCCTGGTGGTACAGCCAGTCCTCGAGCCGCGGCGCCTCCGCTCCATCGGGTGCGATGTGGTGCACCGGGATGGCGCTGTCGTAGATCGGCGGCTGCGGCGCCCTGCGGTCCTGCCGCCAATTGATCCTGTGCGGCGGGCTGTCGGGGCTGGGCAGGTGCCAATCCAGCAGATCACCGCGCGGCACCAGCGAGAGACGGGGCAGCGAGAGGCGATCACCACGGCGGATCGCATCAAGCCGGTGGCCTTCCGACGGCCAGCCCCGCAAGGGCGGCAGCACCAGGATCAAGCAGCCGCCATCACGCAGCACCAGCAGATCGGCGATGAACAGGAACACACCCAGATCGGTGCCGCGCCCGTCCACATCGGAGATAACCCGCTGCAGCGACGGCGGCAGGGCCAGGTACTCCAGGAAAGACAGCATCCCGGCGTAGGTGCGCAGCGCATCACGGAAGAAGCCGCTCGGGCGGGCGTTCTCCACCCGGTTGCGGTAGTTGGCGTCAGGCTCCTTGGCGCCCGGCGGCAGGTAGACGCAGCGGCGGCTGGTGCCGCCAGGTGACTCGAGCAGGTTCCAGCAGTCGAAGCAGAGCTGCAACTGCTCCCGCAGGGACCGAAGGGTGGCGTGCTCCCGCCAGGGCTGCAGGAGTGGGGCCGTGCCGGCCGCCGCCAGGGCCTGCTCCTCGGGCGGAGAGAGCGGCAGCCACTTGTTGCGGGTTCGGGTGCGACTCCTGGAGGCCAAGCGCTTGGTGCTGCTTGGGGCTATTGCCACAAGGGGGGCCAGAGGCTGGCATCCGACGGTGTCCGTCGGCGACACCCGCTTTTCAGCCGCTTACTGCAGGGCGGCCAGGGGATCGGCACGATTCAGGATCGCCTGAGTCACTGGGAGATGAGCAACACCATGAGGTGTGGGGGGCTGCTCAACTGAAGCCACCTGGGTGTCAGCCGGTCCGCAGGCGGAATGGATCAATTCGAACAGTGGTTTGCAGACCCGCAGACATGCGGGCCTGGCAGGGCTGGAACGTCAGAGTTACTGCGGGAGCTACTCTTTAGGCGTCCGGCTGGGATAAAAACCGTGTTCAGCGGAAAGAAGAGGCTGATCGGGAGTGGCTTACTGAACTGTCGAAGAACAAGTTAGCCGAATGTGTGGGAAATCCGCGGGGCTTTGAGGAAGGAATCGATATGCTCTAACCTTGAATCTGGCTATAGTGTCTTCCGCTGGTAGGAAGACATGAATTTCACGTTAGATTGCGAGCAAGAAGTAGACGGTCGTTGGATCGCCGAGGTGCCAGAACTGCCTGGCGTTCTTGTGTATGGCAGTTCCTCTTCTGAAGCGATGGCAAAGGCTGAGAATTTTGCCCTTCCGGTGATCGATGATCGGCTTGAAAATGGTGAATCCGAGCCAGTCAGCATCAGCTTCTCGCCTCCATTCTCTGCATGAGCATTTGGCCGTCAGCGGATCAGCAATGCAGTGTGTCGACTGAGAGTAATATGATCAGCCTTGACTACTTTCTATCCATTCGCACTGAGTGTCAACATCGTATTTAGACGAAGCCGTAGCTTATTCGGAATCGGAGAGGTCTGCCTGTTTCTCAGCATTTTAGAGATCCAATCTAGTGTCTCTACTTCTTATCACGAAAGCAGTCTTTCTTGCATTAACTACAATAAGCCTGTGATGCTCCGCTTGCTTGGGGCATCTGGCACTTAACCAGGATAGGACTGGTCAACCGTCTCCGTCGGATGTCGTCTCAAAATGGCGGAGCTATCGCACCGATTTTCTTTGATAATAGCCGTGCTTCAAGGTGCAATCCTCCGCTCTGCTGGCTTTAATGCTTAATTGATCTACGTCACAGGGACAACAAAACGATGTTCTCACTCGCGCCTATTCCCGGCGAAGGTGAGCTCTGTGGCGTAGGCATCTAGTAGAAGTTAGGCCGTCTCAGCGTACTTGGTCGACGAACCAACCGGGCGAAAAGTCAATTTCCCTGACTATCCTGTTCGGTTCAGCGTACTTGACGACGCGATCGACTGCTTCCAGTTCCTGAGCGATGGACGTCTCGTGAAACGCCTCAACCATAACAAAGTAAAGGTTCGGACGAATCAACTGAATTGCCGTCGAGAATGGTGCCAATTCTTGGCGTACGCTAGCCTCGTCAATACCGTCTTTGATGCCGACAAGTAGTTCAGTCGGAATGCAAGGGAAGAGCAAGTCAGACCGCGTCTTTCCCTGCACCGAGCGTAGTTCCGCTTTTGAGAAGTCGGGAAAGTAGGGATCGCCAAGGCCTGATCCATTCCACGGAATCTGTACGCCACATGCTGACGGATAGCCAACATCCAGCAAGTAAAGAAACTCCGGCCCGTAGATCACTGAGTCTTTATCCTGTCCTCCCTGTTGTTTCGGATTACCCACACCTCGGATATGGTATAGAGTAAGCTCCTTCGTCGGCGGCAACGATGTTCCGACAAGGGCCTCAACACATGCTCTCACGGCTTTTTCTGGACTTAAGTTGTTGAGAGCTTCCGGTCGTAGCTGAGATAAGGCTGAAAGGTTAGTCATCATCGATGCCGTGCCGATTCGAGGACCTGTCGACTTTACATGGATTGTGCTCAGCCACGTCCATATGCGACGCTTGACAAGCCTGCAACATTGGAGCGCAAGCCTCGCTGCAGATAAATCCGTCCGCTTCTTACAATGACTTTAGCTCTTTAGTGGGGAGAATACCTCCTCTGCAGCAAGAGCATCTTGAGGAACCCATCGCTTTGCACGCCTGATTGATCTCCTTGCCCTCATTGTGCTTGGTGAGGAATGACACAATCCCATCCTTATCTGAGAAAACATTCTCTTGCGGTAGAGCGGGAGATTAGCTGAACAAGCAGCTGGGGCGATAGGTGTCACCAGCATCTCTTGCATCCAGGGCCGCAGTTTCGCCGCATCTCATATCAATTTTAGTCTGCTTCTTCCCCTGCACCTCGGATCTATGGCAACAGCTGGAATATGAGCCATCATCTGTGCCAACCATCCATCACACCCAAGCCGGGTCCTCAGCTCAGGAACCTGCCCAGACGCTGGCTCATGAGCTGTTCCCATGGCTTGAACACCCAATCCTCAGCGGCCTGCGGGAACGCCTGCAGTTGGTCTACGATTGCTGGAGCCTGCTGAAGTTCCCGGGCGGTACTAGCCGCCGGCCGGTGTATCTGCCGCGGGGCGTGGAGTAGCCGGAGACCTGCTACCGCCAGCGGCTGGAGGCGGCCCGGCCAACGGGCTTCTTCCGCGATGACCTGCGCACCTACGTGGGCATGCTGTCCCGGCTGCAGTGGCAGGAGCGCCGGATTCGCTCAGCCGGGTGCTCCCCGATATAGACGGATGCGGCACGGACCTGGGCTTGTTTCTGTTCCTGGCGGATCTCCTGGCGCTACGAGATGGCGGCTTCCTGATCCTGCTGCTGCCGCCTTAGCACCGCTGGCCCTCGCAGGGGAGCCGGCTGGAGGCCATCGCCCGCGGCGATCGGCTGTCGCTGCCGCGCCTGCAGCTGGTGGCTCGGGGAGACCTGCTCAACTGGCGTCTGCCCACCGATGGAGTTCTGCAGGCGTTGCCGGCCTCCGGGCCATTGGCGATCGTGTGGCGGGAGCCGCGCCGATCGGCCCTCCCTCCCCGCTACGCCAGTGGCAACGCCTGGGTGCCCACCGTGGCTTGATGCCCACGGCGGGCTGGCGGCGGACCTGCAGGACTGGACGTGCTGGCAGGATCAGCCAGGCCTACCGTGACAGACTTTTAATAGGCCCTACACACCTGATGCCCCTCGACGGGTTCCACTTCATCGCTGATTCGCTGGGTATCGTCAGCCACAACGTGGAGCTCCAGCTCCGGCTGATTCGCTTGCAAGGGGAGGGGCGGCCGGAGCCGGTTACGATTTGAGACTTGATAATCGCCCCTGGAGAGGCCTTCTTCTTACGATTTAACCGGCGATTCGAGCTGAGGTCGATGACCAAGCGCATGCTTAACGTGGCCTGCTGCTGTGGACCCAGACCGAAGGGGTTACTGAGGTTAGCGGAGCTTGCAGGCCAATCAAGATTTAGCTTATCCTAGAGTTAAGGCTCTATTTCTACACTTTTGCTTCTGACAATTAACGGGAAATCCATGAACCAGGCCGATCTCTTCGCTGAGGCGATCAAGGAAAGCATTGGCATTTCAGGAGATACTATACAGAATCTTGCCTCACTGATACAATTGATCATTGTCAATGATCCCAGTGATGCCGAGGCGATACTAACTCAGATTAAAGCCACGCTCAACGGCAACAGTGAGGCATTGGCAATCCTAGATAAGATTGAGGCCCTTTTGATGAATGGTGGAGCAAGGCTTGAGAAGGTAATTTCGAGTAGCCCCGGCGCAGCTCAGCAGTTAGCTCTTTGGGTTGGTATTGCAACAGCCTCAGTAGTTTATCCAGATGAGGCAGTCGATTTTGTTAAAGGCTCTGTGAAGACTGGAATCAGCCTTCAGACATTGGCTGAACTAGCGAGACGGGTGCAGGATTTATTAGGTGGTGATATTCTCCTTGAGAAGAAATGGCAAGATGCTGTCATTCCTAGTATATTAGATGAAACACTCGCCTCGTCTGATCTTCTTGCTTTAACTGCGTCGGTTTCAGCAGGAGTAAATATACCAGATCAATGGAAGCAACTAGAAATCTGGATTAGTGAGTGGTTTAGAAATACCCAGAAGTCTCCTGATTCCGACGGAGACATTTTGTTTGCTCCCCAAAGAGAGGAATATCAACCAGCTGCAGTGAGTCCTATAGTACTTAGAGTTGCTCGGTTGCAATTCATAGATGATTTAAACAGAGAAAGAAACCAATCAGACATTAGAGCCTTTTGTAGTTGGTTAGTTGACAACATATTTGTGGTTGAGCCACGGCTTCCCAAGCTTGAGCCGGAATGCGCTTTCGCCGCAGGATCCCTTGTTTTAGCCTTAGGTGTACAGCAAGGTGTCACTATTAGAGAAGATGGAGAAGTTGATTCTCCTAATGTAGACACATATTGGAAACAGGCAGTTGAGTCGGTTCTAGATTCCATTGTTATTAACAGCGAGACAGTGAGTAAGCCATCCTCTTGGGAAGGACAACCACTACGTGCTCAAAAGATTGTAGAGATATGTCGAGACTGGCACTGTGCACCAACCATCTTGAACCTGAGACGGAGGGCAAGGCGTCGCCTAGCTGAAGAGTTTAGCTCACTAAAAGCAACCTTTACAGATCTGTCACAGAGAATTCAATCAGAATTATCATTCAGCTTAGATGTCGAAAATATAGCATCTACTATTATACCAGATCTAAGGCCATCTTCACCAATTACCGCTAATGCCAACGCACTAGGCACTAAGTACTTCGATAAGCTAAGTCAGATTTATGCTGAAGCTACGCTCCTTATTGATGAGGATTCAACTGCGCAAGCTATATCCGACATATCTCAAAAGAGCAGGAAGAGTTTCGAATCTCGGATGATGAGTCCTTACGCACAGCCTAATCTAGGTGAACTTGTGCTTTCTTATATCTCTGAGACTGATCCTGAAACAATTCAAGAGCTGTCTATACTATGGACATACCTCTGTTCCCAGGCTTCCAAGCTACCACTGAGCTTTAGAGTTGGTATTGATCGGTGGGAATCGTTAGAGACTGATCCTAACTGGATAAATACGATCAACCAAGCTGAGTCTTCAGCAATCAATGCACTAAAAGTATGGATAAAGCTGGAACTCTGGGATGGTTTACGAGGCCGGCTATGTTCTATTGAAGAGGAAGATAAAGAATCAGCAAATCGCTTTTTTGTCAAGATTCCGTCCTGGCTAACGCAGGACGAGGAGCCATCTGGCAAACCTGAGGAACTCAGACCATTACTAGCTGCACTTGCTCATCTTGGAATTTCTCCGCACTTTAGTTCTTATAAAGCAGTCTTGAGACGCTTGGAAGAGCTGATAAATAGAACTGATTTGGATAGTTCACTAAGGTCATTGCTGGCTGCTACTCGTATAGAGATAGGCATGTCACTTCTAACAGATCAAACTCAGACTAGTGGTGCATTTGCATTTGAGCAACTTAATTCAGATCAAGTAGATCAAGCAAAGCTCCTGCAATGGGCATTCATTAGCTTGGAGTCTCAGAATGCCTGGGAAAATCGGGCTGGCATAAACATGCTAACTCTGCTTTCACGCTTGGTCGGGATCACGAGCGATCCCTTTTTGGCCGAAACCCTTTATAAAGTAACTAGTGATACGGAACGTGGGCAGGAAATAATTGCTTATGCTGTTGATATACTTCTCGGGGATGAGAAGACATTCCTCTCCGGCCTTCCACTTGCCCTGATAGCATTCGATCTTGAAAGGTTTACGAGAGATTCAACCTTTGCGATCTCATCTATTAAACAGCCGAGATGGCTTCAGAAGGTTGAAAATCCTCTTGTCTCAGACTCGGCTATCAAATGTATTGAAGCGATTGCAGACTGTTTAATAAACACAAGAGGAACAGCACTTCAAGTCTTCTCCCAAAGTGGCGCAGAAGCGGGCAAGAATCTACTCTTAAGCATCATGCAGTCCAAGATAATTGAGTATCAGTTTGAGCGAAAGCTTTGCATTGAGCCCCTTCGTCGTAGCAAGGTAGAATCAAAACAGGCATTGTTAGTTCAGCAGCTTGATCAATTAAGGTATTCTCTACGATCAGTATTCTGCAGCGAACAACTTCTCTTAAATGGCATTAAAAGCAACCAAACAGAGGTTGTCCTCGTGTCTGGATCGATTGCTGTTGGAGACCTATGGGCTGTTGAAATAAATGGAAGGCGCGTTGAGTTTGTTTCAACAGAGCCTTCTATTGCTAATGTGATAGATGGAATCTCTAAAGAGTGGAATCCATCCATCCGTGATATCTCACCTAATAATCAGATTAGTATTGTTGCCATTCAGGCTGTCCCCCATCTTATCTTTCAGATGACCAGTAAAGGGTCATTAACCGTTGAAGTCTCAACTACTTCTACTGACGGAAGAATTGCAAAGCTATCTCAAGGTATGAGTGTCGTAGCATCCGTTATTGAACGACCAGCATGGTGGAAGACTAGTTATTGGTTTCAACGAACCACATCAGATTCAATGCCTATAGGGCAGGACGAACAGGCACCATTCTTGCTATTTCAGTGGGCATCGACATACAATAGCCAAGTTTATCCAGCTCTTCTGGCTAAAGCAGCAGATCTAGAGGCGAAGATCCCCCTATTACCGAAATATCAAGTTCCTATTAGTGAGGACAAGAATATTCAAGGGCGCGTAGTGAGAACATACACAGTTGAAGATATCTACGCTCAAGACATAGATGGTTACTACGAAGACGAGTTTCCAGATATTTCCTGGAATGAAGCTCAAGAAAGACTTAAGCAGTCGATTGTTGAGTTGCAGGTCGCTGAAAGCAAGTATAGAAATCTCCTCGGTAGTGGCAACAACGATACACGGCTAGCTGAAATTGTAGATCTACTTAAAAAGCCACTTTTCTTCGCGACGGCTGACTATAAAGAACAAGTTAACGCAGCGATCGCAGATGTTCGACGTGCAGAAGCAGATCTTGAGGTTGCAGAACGAGATTCACTTGCGACTGAATTTGAGATGTTTGCTAGCCAGTTGATTTATGAGGCGGCAAGCATTGAGATTGATCGCCAAAAGACACTGCAGGATATCCAATCTAAAAATGCTGCTATTATACAGCTAGAAGGAGATATTTCAAAAATTGTGGAGCAGCAGAAGCAAAGCGGCGTCAGCATTGAACAACGCAGGGCGGAAATAATTGCTCTTACTGCAAAACAACTAGACCTACGAAAAGAAGTGGCAAGGCAAGCGTCTCAGCAAATCAAAGAAGAAATCAATATCCTGAAAAAGCTACTTGGGGATACCAGTGGAAGTGAAGCATACAAAGTTATTGTAACTCTACCCGATCAGCGCACAGAATCTGCCAATGGACAAGTCGCTGCTATAGGATTGAGAGTGGAGTACACTATCCGCACGCAGTTAAAGACCGAACTAGACAAAGCAAAGGCGGAACTCAAGAATGCAGAGGACCGTGAACGTGAAGAGAGAAAGCGTCAAAAACGTCGCAGGCTGATTAGTGCAATATGTACTTTTATTGGTACAGCTGTTGGATCTTACTTTGGGGCGCCTGCCCTTGGTGCTCAGATTGGTGCTGCTCTTGGAGAGTTGGGTAATGGCATTCTTGAGAATAAGTCAGCAGGAGAAATATTTGTTGGACTAATTGACAATGGGCTGTCGATTTCACAAGCTGCTGGTATTGATCTAGAAAGGGAATTCAATGCATTAAGCACCAAGGGTGCAGCGGAAGTTGGCAGTTTCTTTGAGAAACTAGACTTAAATCTTAAACCTTTGATTGAAACATTGCCAACAGTTATAAATGAAGGGTTGGTTAGGGAAGGTTTTGCCGCTCTTGGGTTGGAGGCTGTGCCGGAGCTAATAGTTACACTAGGACAATCCTATGACGACCTCAACAGGGACATCAGGAAATCTCCAATGTTAGGAACAGCTCTCAAGAAGGCAGGAATTATTGGGAACGATGATAAGTCACCCATACAGTTTTCGAACGCTGATGACTTAATACAAAAACTAGGTGACGTTGGAGGAAGCCTATTCAGTAGAACCAAAGAAAATGCATCTCAGATTAGAGCACTGGCTCAGACAATCGGCGCAAGGGTTGATGAGCTTAAAGACAATCCAGAAAAACTCCAAGATGCTGGCCGTAAGTTGGGTCAACTTCTAATCGCACAGATCAGTCGTGAGTCCGGCAAATACCAACGCAATGCAATTACAAATTGGATCACCAAAAACAAAGAACTTCGATCTTCCTGGGAGCAAGTTAAAGAAGAGGCATCTGCTCTAATTGATGAGCTCTTCCAAGACTCGAGCGCACGCGAGAATGCCCTAGCCAACATGAGAATGGCCTTTCTAGACCCTGCTACATTGCAGGCAAAAGTGCAAGTTTTCCTTGATCCCTGGCAAAATCGATTAAACAACAAGCTAGAAGAAGTAACAAGGATTGCTCAAGGAAGCTCCTCCCAAGCATCTGCTGTGGATGCTGCAAGGGCTAGTGTTAGGGCATTTGAACAAAGTATTCAAAAGTTTGAAAGCGACTTAGTGCCATGGCTAAAAGGAGACAGCCCAGAACGTGGAACTTTACTCAATAGTCTAGAGACCAAGTTAAACGAAGACTTTGCCAAGGTCAAGGAGCTTGAAGAACTTGACATTGAGCAGGTCAAGACTAGGCTCCAATCTGCCACTGCGAATGACCTTATTGACATTGCGAGAACAGAATTAGAATCCGCAAAGTTAAAGTCTAAGATCGTCGAGATTCAGGCTACACAAGCTTCGCTGCAAAGTAGAATAGCAGAGTTGACTAAAGTGCAATCTGTTAAGAGAGAAGAGGCAGAGAAAAACTCCTACAATGCAGCTGTTCAACGGAATGCTGCAGCCAAGGCGAAAGTCAAGGCGGCTCGCTATGAACTAGAGTCGACAGCTGCACTTTTAGAGGCAGCGAAAAGGCGTGGGGCAGAAGCTAGTAGAATCCGCGGAGCGCTATATCAACCTCCCTTTCTTTCACTCGTATCAACAAACACTTTGATTAAGCCAGTTCGGGAGCAATATGCCCTTTCCCTCGATAGAGCCTTTGAAGCTTACCGCCAACTTATGCGCTACTATCGTTCAGCTGATGCCAGTCAGATACCTCAAATAAAGATTCCAGATCCTGCCAGAGACTCTACCTGGTCCGATATACTGAGAACTTGGCAAGATAAAGACACTAGGGACATTTTAGGGAGTATAGATCTTGATGAGAAAACCCCAATTACCTGGGAGTTCACACCTGAGCAGATTGCCGCCCTGTTCACTCCAAAAGGATTCTCCATTGTTAACGGGCCTAATGTAAGCGAGTCTCCTCTTTTATTTAGAACAAGTGGTGCCAGTCTCCTTAGGCAGCTTAATGAAGAAACTGGCAAAGAGAACTCTTTTCTCAATCTCTTATTCACTACTGCTATTACCCCCTCGTTAGAAGGTGGCTTGAACTCCGGTGAGATCTCATCCGAATGGCTTAATATACTGCAAGAGCAAGGAATCCCGCTTTCTAATGCTGATACTATCTTTATCAGTGATAGTTACAACAAGGAGGTCTGGCATCTAGCCGATAAGAGTACCCGGCGCAAAAGATATACGGTTATCAAGAATGACAAATTTACACGGGTAACTGCAGATGGCAACCTAGCTGTCTATTCCAGAAGTCTATGGTTTGAAGAGTTTGAGCGTAATGGCATTGATCTATCGACGGAAGTTGTAGTCCGAGGTGGAGCGCCAAAATGGAAGATCTATGATAGGCGTGAACGTAACGTCTCAATATCAAAGATTAGTGACTCGGGCGAGTCAGATGAGCTTTGGCAGATTCCAACCAAGTCTATTGAAGAATTTGTTGCATATCTTGTGACTTCGTCTTCTGACAGTGATGTTCTAGAAGTTAGAAGAACGCAAGATCCTCCTGAGATAAAGCGATCGCCTTTCCCAAATTCTTACTGCAATGAACTTACCCCTGATCGTGCTAAAACGGGGCGTATTATTGCTGTTTTGCTTGAAGCAAAGATTTGGGATTCATCGCAGCAAATCTCAGAGAACGATTATCCAATTGAAGTAATTCATCTCGGCGATCGTTGGTTATCATCGAAATATGTTGAGATCCACCGTTCTCGGCCCCGAAAACTGAGTAATAGCCGAGTTACCTTTCTAGAGGCAGGTACCTCACCAAGCATGTATTTGGCGAACGTTAAAGAAGACGCTAAAGCCAACGGCGATCCTTCTCCCCTGATTGTGCCTGGTACTCCGTTATCTGGTACTACCGTCATTCGCCTCGGAACCAAGCAGACTTCACAACCAGAGTTTCGTAGATTAAAAATGACAATTTACTATAACTACTTTACGCCACGATAATTGGTCTTTAGCATTTTACAACTCCTCTCCAGGATATCACGATGCCATCCTCCAACGATGATCTTGATCATGCAGTTGCAGATCTTCGGCAAGAAGTTGCATTGCTGAAAAGGTTTATTATGCCAACTGGTGCAGTTATTTCCTTTGCGGGAAGAATAGTCCCTTCGGGCTGGCTTTTATGTGATGGCGCTGCGGTAGGTAGGGTAGAATATGCTGTCTTGTTTAAACTAATTGGTGAGACCTATGGTGCTGGGGATGGCTCCAACACCTTTAACTTGCCTGATTTAAGAGGACGAACAGTCATCGGATCAGGGCAGGGGGATGGGCTAAGTGATCGCATGATTGGACAAGAACTTGGTGAGGAAAACCATCTGCTTACTGTTGGCGAAATGCCTTCTCATGCACATAATGGATCTTGCACCTCTTCAGGAGGTCATAATCACAGCGGTTCCACAGCAGCAGAAGGACGCCATGCTCACAGCGGTTCAACAGCAGGAGCAGGTGGACACGGCCACAGTGGTATGACCAACACCGCGAATCCAAAAAAATACAGAACGGTTTTATGCTCTGGTACTGCTGCTGCTGCAAACCACGAAAAGGGCTGGGGCTCTTGTGGAGATTTTAAGGATTATAATAATGCAAGTTTTTCCAATGCTGATCATACTCATGATTTCACGACAAGTGTGATCAATGATCATGCTCATGGCTTTAGCACCGATGGAGTTGGTGACCATGTTCATGGCTTTGTAACAGAGCCCGTTGAGAATCATATGCATACCATAAACCCTGAAGGCGGCATGAATGTTCACAACAATATGTCACCTTGCTTGGTGTTGGCCTATATTATCAAGATCTGAGAACCAGTTTGCTATGGCGCCTACTGTTGACGAACTTGATCAAAGACTAAAGCAACTGGAGCAAGATTGCATTCCTCTCATCACGCAGTATTTGGTCCCGACGGGAACAGTCGTTCCATTTGCGGGTTCAAGAGCTCCTTCTGGGTGGCTCTTATGTGATGGATCTGCGATTGGTAGAGTTGAGTATACTGCCTTATTCGATGTGATTCTGGATTCTTATGGTCCTGGAGATGGCGCCACAACTTTCAACTTGCCTGATTTACGAGGAAGAACACCCATTGGATCCGGGCAAGGTGTTGGCCTCAGCGACCGCATGATTGGAGAGCAGATCGGCGACGAAAACCACACACTTTCCGCTGACGAAATGCCTCTGCACAGCCATAGTGGCTCGTCAGAAGGAGCAGGAGCGCATGCTCATTCTGCCTCCACATCAGGGGCAGGAAATCATTCCCATGCTGGCTCTACAGGAGGTTCAGGAGCACATAGTCATTCTGGCTCTACAGTGGAAGCAGGTCAACACGATCATAACTTTAGAGTACCCAGCGGATTTAGTGATGGGAGAGACTCTGGTTTGAGTGCTGAAGAAAAAGATTTTTTCGGAAAAATAATTACAGTTTCGCAATCTGGAAATCACACCCACGGCGTCAACATTGAAGGAGTTGGTGATCATACTCATGGTATTACTATTGATGGAGTCAGCGACCATATTCACGGTGTCGCCATTGATGGAGTTGGCGATCATACTCACGGTGTCACTATTGAAGCTGCTGGCGAAGGGCAGTCTCATAACAACCTGCAGCCCTCGCTGGTATGTAACTTCATTATTAAGGTGTAGCATGAGACTGGCAAGTCCTGCTGCAGCGATGTCCTGCAAGTACCTCTTGATTCAGGTCGCATCTATCAGCTCCCAACACCTGATAACATTCAAACTCAATCACTCTGCGTAGCATCAGCGTATGCTTATTGCTTTGCATGCTTCTTGTTGGTATTGTCGTCAGTCATGCAGGACAGTATCGCCTCAAGGGAATCTGCTGAGCCGCCGCCTAGGTCATGCACTAGCGATGCCCCCGGACTCTTATATATCTAAAGCCCAGTGTACTTCGGGCCTGGTGATGGCTCATGTTACTCAACTGGAATTGCCACCACCCTCACCGAGCAGGCACCACCGATCTGTTGCCACTGCTCTCGACTGATATCCAATCGATCTAACATCTCCGAGATTTCTACGCCTGAAGTATGCACCGCCAAGGCGACAAAAGTCCTGCCGCTCTACAGTCCATTGGGTGGAGAGTTAAGCCTCAATCAGGATCTCACAGGACGCTTGAACATAAGGACTATCCGGTCTATGTCTTTGCATTCCATGATGGCGAAGAGATCGGCCCCAGGATGCTGGCTCGAATTGCCAAGCACACCGGCCTTAAACCAAGCGATCTGTGATGCGGGCGTAAAATCGGCTAACAATGCCATACACCTGAGCCGCCCCCTGGTGATCTTTGTTCAACTTCCTGGCTCTCGGCGGCCAGTTTATGGCAAGCGTTGAGCCGACATTTCAGTTCTCCGGCTGCAACGCAATCACCGAGATCGAACAGGCGTCCTGGATCTCCCGCCAGCGCTCTGCTGTGATCCCCAGCCGCTCCGGAACTGCATGGGGCAAAAGTCCTTCCCTCAGCAGCTTCTGCCCACTGGCGTAGAGGTCACGCCAGGACGGCGGAACCTTGATCGCAAAGCCATGGTCCCGCAGGTAGTGGGTGATTTCGCCGTTGGCATAGGTGCGGGCGTAGGGACGAAACGAACGCCCACCCGTGCCATCGAAGCGAGCCGCCGCCTTGAGCAGGCCGATCACCGCAAGCTGGCGCAGATCATCGAAGGAATGGGTGGTGCGCCGGGCGAAGTTGCCGGCGATCTTGTCCGCCAGATCCAGGTGCGCCAGCGCCAGGGCATGGGCAGCGGCGTTCGGGTTGCTCGGCCGGTGTCGACGGGGCCGCGGGCGGCGGGGCCGGAGGCTGAGGGAGAGCTGCTCAGCACCCTGGTGGGGCTCTGAGGCAGCGCGAAGGCGACAGCGAGAGCACCGCTTGGTTGGCGGAGCAACGATCGTGATCGGCAGCGCGAGTTGATCCATCGATCACCGCGTCAGCAGCATCGGCAGCGGATCCCGCTTGATGCCCAGGCCACGCCAGTAGCGGGTTTCCAGCCACAGCGCACCGTGGCCAAAGGCATCGACCAGATCCTTAGACCCTTTCGGGAAGCGCGGCAGCTCCTCGGTGAGCTGACTGGCGCGGGGGTGAAAGCGAACCTGGCCGGCCTCCAGCAGGGGCGCGACGGCATGGGCGCGGAAGGTCTTGCTGCCCCGCGCCGGGATCGGCAGCAGGCCCGGTACCTTGCGGCGCAGCATCTGCAGCACCGCCGGGCCGTTGGCCGCGTCCTCGATCAGCACCGCATCGGGCTTGAGCCCCTGGTGGTGCAGGGCGGCGAGGGAGGAGAGCAGGAAGCGGATCGTTTCCGGCAAGCCGAAGCGATGCCGTGCGGCCCAGAGCACCTCGATCTGGAGCTCCTGGGGGCTGGCCTTGGCCTGCCGCTCGCCCCTCAGGGGCCCGGCCCTTTGGGTCTCGCCTTGGGCGAGCTCCGGCGCCAGCAGGCCCATCAACACAAAGCCGCAGTGGTCGGAGTCCTCCTCTCCCTTGAAGGACAGATCGCACGAGAGCACCAGCGGTGCGTAGCGGCGGGGCTTGCTGCGCGGGAAGGGTGCTCGCAGCCACTGGCGCAGGAAGATCGAGCCGGTGGCCGGGCTGGGCCGCTGCTGGTAAAGCGCCTGCCACCAGTAGGAGCCGGAGCGGGAGCGGATCTTGAGCAGCTCCGAAAGCGGAAAGCGCTCAGGGCAGAGCGCTTCACCGGCCCGGCGCCAGTCGGGCTCGACGGTGCAGGTCGGCGGGAAGGTCTGACGGTCAGCCGGGTGCTCGGCAATCGCCGGCAGGTTGAGCAGGTGCCAGCTGTGGGGAGCATCGCCTGCTTCCTCTTGAAGCAGCCAGCCGATCAGGTCCTCGTGGTCCCAGCGGGTGAGCACGATCACCTGGGCCGAGAGGTTGCGCTGCAGGGCGCCTTTGCCGGCATCAATGAACTGGGGTTCAGCGCGGAGAAACCAGACGGCCTTGATCCACTCCACCAGGCGCTGCCGCACCCGGGCGGAGCCGGCATCAGCCGGGCCCTTGTAGGGGTCATCGATGATGCCGAGCGAGTAGCCCTTGCCGGTGAAGGGTCCATCCACACCGGCGGCAATGCAGCCACCACGCTCGGGTGTCAGCCAGTTGCCGACCGCCGCTGAATCCTTCGATAGAGGATTGCCGGTGACCCGGTAGAAATGCCGCGCCTCGCGAGAATGGGCATAGGCCAGTTCACCCGAGTAGCTGGCGATGGCGGCGAACAGGTGCGGGTGGCGGTAGATGAAGTAGGCGGGGAAGAGCTTGGAGACCAGCAGCGATTTGCCGAGCCGTGGTGGGCAGGTGACGATCAGGCGCGAGAGCTCGCCATCGGCGATCGCCTGGAGCAGAGCGATCAGCACCCGCGCCCAGCGGTGGAAGGCGTAGCGGGGATAGGCCAGGGCGATGAACTGCTCCAGCGAAAGCGGGCCATCGCCATCGGTGAGCGCGTCGGGGTCGCGGTAGGCCAGCACCCCGGGATCAGCCCAGGGGTCCGGGTGGTGGGGGCCATGGAGCAGGCCGCCATCAACAGGGCGCCCAGCCCAGGTGAGCAGCGCCAGCGTCATGGCCGCTCCGAGTACGGCTTGGCCGGGGCGCGCAACATCCCGGCGATCTCAGCAATCACCCGATGGGCACCGACGGCAGCGGAGAACTGCTCAGCGTCCGCAGCGCGGCGGGCGCAATCCATCAGGGCGTAGATCTGCTCGGCCTGGTGACGCTTGCGATCGGAGATCAGTTCCTCAACCATCCGTTCGCGCGCGAGGTTCAGATACCTGTTGATCGTCTGGCTGTTGTTCACCCCCCAGCTTTCACGACCTTTTTCGTAGATCACCACAAGCGGTATCCGCTGGGCGATCCACAACTGCGCCTCGGCGATCCGACGTTCGACCTCAATCCGCGAGGGCCTCGGAGGCCGTTGTGTGGCGATGCCCCTGGGCCGGCGGGGAGGATTGGCGTGCCCGATCGGTCTGGCCGGATCCGTCGGTTCATACAGCGGATGGCCGTCGTCATCCTCTGCGTTGGCAGCGGAGCGCAGTTCCTCGATCGGATCTGGAGTCGGTGCAGCGGTCCAGGGCGGCATGGAGCTCAGATCGGCAGGGCCGCTGCTTTCGGGGGACGGATGGTCCAGAAGGATTTGCCGCGCTTCTCCGTCGCGCTGCCCTGCTGAATCGCTGCATCACGGGCGGCCTTGAGCTGCTGCTCGATCTGCTGCACCGCCAGCGGGAACTCGTAGCTCAGCCGGCCGGGGTTGTGGCAGAAAGCCCAGTCGTTGTGGGAGAAGGAGGGATCCAGCTCACCGGCGTCCATCGCCTCGCTGAGCGCCTCCAGCAGGGGTTCGAGCTGCTGCTCCAGCTGCTTCTGCTGTGCCTTGAGCGCGGTGACGGCATCCAGCAAGGCGTCGATCGCCTCCGCTGCCGGTGCGGATGGAGAAGCAGCGGCGGGGGCGGTGGTCATGACGGCCAGCACAGCAACAAGCAAGCCAGGAAAACACAGCCTGGTGCTCAGATCAGTGTATTGGCTCTGCTCAAAGAGCCGCAATCACAGCGGCTGTTAATTCCTATCGGCGTCTGTTGGCGGATCAGAAGGGTCTGCGGGCCAGGCAGTAGCGGCTCCAGGCAGCGGCCCATGCCGCCAGGCACTGCTCACGGCTGTAGAAGGTGCTCGGAGCTGCCTCGCCCGGCTTGCTCCAGAGCGTCTGACCCAGGTCGTAGTGGTTTCCCTGGGCAGCCTCCAGCACGATGTAGCCCCCCAGCTGGGCAGCGGTGGAGTAGGGCCGGCCATGGGCCGAGAGGGTCTTGAGGTCGTAGAGCACCCGCACTTCGCGGCCCCAGCGCTCACTGAGAGCCGGTGACGCATAGGCCCCATCGAAGCCCCCAGCCAGGTTGCGGGTGAGGCAGCAGCTGAGCCGTTCGCTAGCGATCACCTGCACCTCATCCCAGAGCGGCAGCTGCAATAGCGGCAGGATCCAGTCCCGGTAGCGGTGGTGCCCCGGCAGCTGCTCGACCGCCAGTAGGGCCTGCTCTGGGCTCCGGCCCACCAGGAAGCGGGCCTGGCTGTAGTGCTCCAGGGCCGCGTGCACGGTGGTGCCGCGTGGCTCCCAGACCTGTCGCTTGGCCTCAATCGCCCGCTTGGCGGTGGCACTGAGGCCATGGGCCAGCACGCCGGTGATCGACACCGGAAACAGGTGATCGCCGAGCCAGTAGCGGTGGGCGGCCTCCTCCCGCCAGAGGCCGGGGATCGGATCGAGCCAGGTGCTGGTCAGCATGGCCGTTTCGGCTGCAACGGCGGGTGACGGTGGACGTCACAACCGAGATCCCTGGCCGGAAGCGGAGTTGGAGCCCCTTGTAACGAGGTAACCATCTGTAGGGGCATAGAAGCTTTAGCAAGCAGCAGAAGATGGATCACTAGAGAGGGGGATTCCTCTTGATCTCTGTAAAGGGGGCTCTGCCCCGCCGGAACCGTCACACCGTCACGGATGCCACAAACCCAGATGCCGCAACCGTTCTCGGCGTGACTGATGGTGTTCCGGGGGCCCATGGCGTGACGCATCGGCTGTCACAGAGAGGTGAGGGGGATCGCAACGGCGCGGGTGACCATCCCCGCGCCGCGGAAGCGCACCGGGCCGGAGCGCACCGCTCCAGGCAGCCGGGAGAGCACCAACGGCCAGCTGTTCACCCAGGCGGTGTCACCGAGGATCTGCTCGATCGCCTTGGCGGTGTTGCTCACCAGCAGGCTGTCCGGCTCGGCCCGCAGGCCATGGCGGGCCAGGGTCTGATCGGCCAGGTCCGGTGAGATCTCGATGCAGTTGTCGCGGCTGGTGGCCAGATCCACCAGCTCGCCGATCGTGCGGGTCAGCGGTTTGTCATTGGTCTCCACCCGTATCGGCCGCTGCAGGATCGTCTGGATGCAGCGCCGCTCATCGGGGATCTCGGTGCTCTGGCTGTAGCTGTCCCACTCGTGCGCCGCGATGCAGAGCTCGGCCTCGGCTTCTGTGGGGGCCACATCGCTGAGCAGCGACCAGGCGCCCGCCAGCAGCGTGCCGTACTGATCGCCGAGGCGTTGGGAATCGAAGTGCCGCGCCGCCGCACGGGTGAAAACCCCGGCGGCGCGGCGGATCATCGGGATCAGGCCGGCGGTGCGGGCGATCAGGCGCCGGCTCAGCTCCGGGGTGATGTGGCAGTCCAGATCACGGTCGAGGGCCGCCCAGTGGGCTTCCCGTTCCTGCTTGGGGATGTCGTTTGGGCTGCGCAGGGTGAGCTGGGCGAAACGGCTCTTGTCGGCACCCTGCTTGAGGGCGGTGGCGATCGAGCTGAGCAGAAACATCGAGCGCACCCGGTAGCGGCTCACCTCGCCGCTCGGTGAACCCTTGAGCATGGCGGCGCTGCTCTCGCTGCTGGCCACCCGCGCCAGCGAGAGGATCGCCTGCATGCGCTGCTGATCGCCCTTCTCGTTGCTCTCGGCCTCATCGAACACCACCGGCACGGCGTCGCAGCAGATCGTCTGACGCAGGCCCGCTTCCGTTGTCGCGCCGCTCACCACCAAGGCGAAGTCCCCGAGCAACGGCACCACGAAGCGATCGAGGATCGCGCTCTTGCCGGTTCCCGCGCCGGCGGTGAGCCACAGGTGAGGCCGCCAGGGCAGGGCACCGCAGATCGGGCCCAGCACCACCCAGCCGACCAGCAGGGTGCCGGAGGCCGGCACCTCCCAGCGAAAGCGGTTGGCGATGCTCACGATCACGGCCGCGTCCTCCACCGACAGGGGCTCCACGCCGCCGGGCCCATGGAGGCGCTTGAGGCGTTGGTAGATGTGCCGCGAGGGGAAGGGTTCGGTGATCGGGTGCTCCCCGTCCGGGGTGATCAGGCGGTCACCGAGGTGCAGCACGGTGCGGCCGCTGTCCCACCAGGCGCCACGGCCGCGGATGCGCTCCGGGGCGAACATGCCGGTGGCGGCGGAGCGCTCGTGCAGGTCGCTGGCCGCCGCCGCCCAGTTCACGCCTGTGCGGCTCGGGTAAAGGGTCTCCCAGTGGCGGAGCGGAGCCAGGGCCACCAGTTGAGTGGCCGTGTGAGAGGAACGGCCCAGCCGCAGGATCTGACCGGTGCTGCTGGGCTGGTAGTAGTTCGCCTCGCTGTCGTAGCCGAGGCACTGAAACGGAGCTGCGCCGCCAGTGGGGGGCGGGGGCTCGCTGCCGGTGGCGGTGCTGTCAGCGGAGGCATGATCCGTGCTCCCTTCTGTCTCATCTGCCGGCAAGGGCATGAGCCATGCCTGCAGGCGCTCGGCCGCCTCCGCCGGCGTCCAGTCGGCATCGGCCAGATCCCAGCCCTCGGGCACCGTGGCCGGCGGCTCCACCAGCTGCACCAGGCAGCCCTGCTCTGCCAGAAGGGGGGCGAGGCGTTGCATCGCCTTGCGGCCCGGTGCATCGGCATCGGGCCAGAGCGTCACCGATCGCCCCGCCAGCGGACTCCAGTCGGCCTTGGCGGTGGCGTTGGTGCCGTTGGGCCAGCTGATCACCACCTGCTGCGGGAAGAGCAGTGCTGCCGCATCGGCTGTGCCCTCCCCTTCCACCACCAGCACCGGTGCCTCCGGGCGGGCGACCAGGTGATGGAGGCCGTAGAGGGGCCGGGGCGCAGGCCACTCACAGGAGAAGGGGTCGCGGCGGCTGGGCCGGTGCCAGCTGCCATCCAGCCAGACGCGATGCAGGAAGGCCTTGCGGCCACTGCGGCCGCCGCAGAGGCGCTGGATCCAAAACAGCTGGGCACCGGCGGGGTTGCGATAGCACCACTGGGCGATGGCCCCTTGATCGAGGGCTGGCGGGGGTGCTTCTACTGGCGGGGTTTCGGGCTGCCGCCAGGGCCGACCGCCATGGCCCGGCAGGCCCACAGCAGATGCCACTGCTGCTCTGCCGGATGAGCCATTGGAGGAAGCGCTGGCCTGGGGCCGGTGTCGTCCATCAGCCTCGGGCACGAGGCCCAGATAGCGCTCCAGTTCCTCACAGGCCTGGCGAAAACTCCAGTGGCGCAGCCGCATCAGCAGGTCCATCCCGGAGCCAGCGCCGCCCATGTGGTCCTTGCCGCCGCACTGGTTGCAGAACCAGGAGCCGCTGCCATCCCGGTCATCAAAGCGGTAGCGGTCCCTGCCGCCGCAGATGGGGCAAGGCTGATGGCGGTTGCTCAGCTGTTCGGGGGGCAGAGCGGCCAGTGCCTCAAGGATTTCGCTCCAGCGGCCACTGGCCGCCGCAATGACATCGGTGGCCATGGTGATCGCCTCGGGTCAGCGCTGGGCAACAAGCGCGGTCCCGGAAGCAACAGGCAGGGGGCTTTTGGCGCTCTGCTCAGCGTTGATGGCGGCATCCAGCACCTGGCGCAGCGCCGCCGAGCGACTGAGGGCGCCGTGCCGGCGGCGCTGGTCAAGCCAAGTCAGCTGCTCCTCGGTGATTGAGAAGCTCAGGGGCGGAGCAAATGAAGCCATGTTTCCTAGGAGTCTGCAGTACAGCCTAAGCACACAGGGCAAGGCTTGGTAAGTTGAACATCGTCAGCCTGCGCTGATCAGCGCCAAGCATCCAGTCCTCTTCATGGCCCAGATCGTCCTGCGCGACTACCAGCTCCAGCTCCTGGCCGACCTCCGCGCCGCCCTCAGGACCCATCGGCGCGTCTGCGCCGTGATGCCCACCGGCGCCGGCAAGGGCCAGACCATCGGCGCGATCGCCCGCGGCGCGGCCGGCAAGGGCCGCAGGGTGCTGGTGCTGGCCCACCGGGCCGAGCTAATCGAGCAGCTCAGCGCCACGGTGCGGGCCTGGGGCCTTGAGCCCGACCTGATCGCCCCCGGGCAACAGCTCCAGGGGCGGCAGGTGGCGGTGGGTTCGGTGCAGACCGTGGTGCGGCGCCTGGCTCAGCTGCCGGCGCCGGATCTGATCATTCAGGACGAGGCCCACCACTTGGTGAGCGGCAACAGTTGGGGCCGGATCATCAACGCCTGGCCAGGCGCCCACCTGATCGGCAAGACCGCCACCCCCGAGCGCCTCGACGGCAAGGGGCTCGGAGTGGAAGCGGGAGGCTTCTTTGAGGCCCTGGTGCTTGGGCCCTCAGCGGCCTGGCTGGTGGAACAGGGCTGGCTGGCCCGCCCCAGAGTCTTCTCCTGGCCAGGGGCACGGAACAGCAAACTTCGCCGCCGAATGGGCGAGTTCGACCTGGAGCAGGCCGCACGCGCCTTTGGCGATCGGGCCGCCATCGGTGATGCCGTCTCGCACTACCGGCGCAGGCTGCATCCGGGCACCGCCATCTGCTTCTGCTGCACCATCCAGCACGCCGAGCAGTTGGCCGGTGCTTTCCGCGCTGCGGGAATTCGCGCCGCGGCAGTCAGTGGCGGCACCCCGGCCGAGGTGCGCAGGCGCCTGATCGCCGGACTGGGCACCGGCGAGGTGGAGGTGCTCACCAGCTGAATGATCATTTCCGAGGGCACCGACATCCCCTCGGTCGGCGGCGCGATCCTGATGCGCCCCACCGCCAGCCTGAGCCTGTACTTGCAGATGGTCGGCAGGGCTCTGCGGCCTGCCCCGGGCAAGCGCGAGGCGGTGATCCTCGATCACGTCGGCAATGCCCATCGCCACGGCCTGCCCACAGAGGAGCGGGAGTGGAATCTGGCTGGCCGCCGCCGGCGGGAGGGCGTCTCGATTCCGATCAAAGACTGCCCACTCTGTTTCTGCAGTTGCCCCAGTGCGGCCCAGCAGTGCCCCGACTGCGGCCACCTTTTCCTGATTGAGAAGCGCGATGAACAGCGCCGCGGGCTCCAGCAGATCGAGGGCGAGCTGGTCGAAATCGTCGCCAGCAGTGCTCACCGGCCCAGGCCACGCCAGCAGCCACAGCCCCGGCGGCGCTCACCGTCTGCTGGCTGCCGCACCTTTGAGCAATTGCAGCAGCGGGAGCAGGAGCGGGGCTACAAGCCCGGCTGGGCCAAGCATGTCTGGGCGGCCCGGCAGCGGGGCCTTCAGGTCTGAATGGCGGTTTCATCAGCCCCAATCAGCTGGGCATCAAGCCCCAGCTGTTGGGCCGCCAGCACAAACGGGGCATCCAGGCTGCAAAGGGTGGCGCCCCGTCCGGAGGCGATCGCCAGGTGCAGCGCATCGGCCGCCCGCAAGGCAGTGGTCCAGCCGCGCAGACAGGCATTGGCATTACGGAAGTCCTGCGGTTCCACCTCCAGCATCAGCAGACCTGGGGCCAGGCTGCGCTCAAAGCCCTGCAGCACCGCCTCGGCCTGCGACAGGGTCAGGGCCCTGGTGCGCACCTTGAGCCTGAGAGCGGAATGGAGCTCGGTGGCACTCCAAGGGCTGATCGCCAGTGGTGCTGTGGCCTGCTCGAGAAAGGCCACTGCGATGCCTGAGTGGGCCTCCGGCGTGAGAGCCGCCAGCAGCACGCAGGTATCGACGTAAAGCATCAGGAGGCGGCTTCATCCCGCAGCGCGCGCATGGTCTCCACGCCGCTGGTGGCCTGATGGGGCAGGGAGTCCCGCAGAGCCTGAAGCTGGGGCAGGAGATCGCGCACCGCATGCCTGGGGACCAGCTCAGCGATGGCCTTGCCGCGGCGGGTGATCACCACCGGCTGGCCGCTCTCCACCGCGTCGAGCAGGCTCGAAAGCTGGGCCTTGGCTTCCGCCACCGTGACCTGCCTCATGCCGTTGGCCATCTAGATGACCAACTCTAAGCGGGATCCTGGGGCGAGGTCCAACTATGACGTCGTGGCCAGGCCTGGCCAACACGGCAACAGGAGGCATGGCCTCCTCCCCCAGCGAATACGAGATCCAGCAGCGCATCCGCCTGGCCTGCGGCCATGGGCCGGTGCGGCTCTGGCGCAACAACACCGGTGCCCTGGTCGATCAGCAGGGCCGGCTGGTGCGTTTCGGGTTGTGCAAGGGCAGCAGCGACCTGATCGGTCTGCGAATGCTGGTGGTCACCCCCGAGATGGTGGGCCAGCGCATCGCTCAGTTCGTCGCCCTGGAGATCAAGACCCCCCATGGGGCCGTCAGCGCCGAGCAGCGGGCCTTTCTGCAGCTCGTGGAGCAGCTCGGGGGTGTGGCGGCCGTCTGCCGCTCCATCGAGGAGGCCGAGCAGTCGCTCTCCGTGACGAGCTCGATGCGGCTGAGCCGATGATGGATCCGGCAGAACTTCAGCAGAGGCTCAGGCGGCTGGCTCAGGCCCACCCCGGCGAGCATCCCTACACCTTGGCTTTGAGACTGCAGGTGGAGACAGGGAAAGCGATCACTAGGCAACAGGCCAAGCACATCCTCCACAGGCTTGGTTATGACCGGATCTGTCATGCCAAGACATGACAGGCTCTGGCTGCGCTTGCCAAGTATGTCTTAGCTTCCCGCTAAGAACTCGGAGTTCAGAACGTGGCCATCACCTACGCGGAGCTGCTTGAGCGCCAGGAGGAGAACCGTGCTGCATTCGGACGCATGCTGCTGAACTGGCGTAGACGCAACGGCTGGACTCAATACACCGCCTGCAGCTGGGCGGAAGAGGTGGGCTTCGAGACGATCTCCTACGGCAACCTCTCGGTGATCGAGCAGGGCAAGGCGGGCGAGCTGCGCCAGAAGGCCTTCTGGCAACTGGGAGAACTCAACCGCCGGATCGCCAATGAGGAGTGGGGCTCACTCAAGGATCAGGCGATCAAGAAGAAGCTCGAGGGCTCGCTTCCCATCGGCGACAACGACTGCCCGGTCTGGACACCACTGGAGTTCTGGGCCTGCTACTGCGGCCTGCGGGAGGTGCCGGATGCGTTCCGCACCACGCCGGCCCCGAGCATCGGCCAGCGCAGGGCCACTGAGCTCTCGAACAAGTGGCGCTACCAGCTGCGGCGGGTCGTCGACGAGTGCCAGCTGGACCCCAGCGACGCCATCACCGCACTGTTATCAGAAGCCAGCGAGCAGCACCGCAAGCGCTTCTTTGCCGTCCTGAATGACTTTGGTGACTACAAGCCCGAGGAGCTGGCCCCCCTCTGGATCGAGGGCGATATGTATCAGCCCAAGCGCTGGCTGGATCAGTGGGAGACCGCCCACCGCCAGCCGCGCAAACCCAGCAGCGGCAAGGGCAAGAAGCCCGTCACAACCTGATGGCTAGGAATTAACAGCCGCTACTAATGCGGCTTCCAGTGGAAAGCCCTAAGATTCCGATCAGCGGGCATCCGCCCGATCTGATTCGCCATGGTCACACCATCCAGGCCCGTGGAGGGCCTGTGCCATCACCCCCCTGAGCAACAGCTCACCCACGCCCTGGCCTGCTTCCAGGCCGACGTGTCCGCCATCCCCTCCTCCGACCTGGGCGCCGTCGCGGAGGCTGCCCGCCCTGCGTTCCGCCAAGGCATCGGCTGGTCGGCCCAGCTGGACGAGCAGCAGGGCCGCTCCAGGCTGCAGGTCACGCTGAGACACGCCGCTGGCGCTGAGCTCAGCAGCGAGACCTGGGCCGACGAGCCCAGTGCTCTGGCGGAGATGACCGGCTTGATGCTGGCCATGCTGCTGGGCATTCCTGTGTCCACGCAGGCTCGGACTGCAAAGCCCTGTGACAGTACAGAGCAGTTTGGCATCGACAAGTCTGATGGATCGCTGACGGCTGTGGCTCGGCCGGAGCCCGATGTTGAGGCACAAGCTTCAGGCCAGCAGGTCGAGGCCCGGGTCGGCAGCAGCGCTAACCCCGATGAAGGTGGCGACCCAGCACTGCTCCCACTGACGCCCGAGGAGATCAGCGGCTACCACCGCCGCCTGCCGTACGCCGCGAGCTCACCAATGCGTTCCGCGAGCACTTCCAGGTGCCCCGTAGTGCCCGCTCGATCGGTGATCGCATCACCCAGAGCCAGCACGGCGACTTCATCGAGCGCTTCCTCGAGGAATGCCAGGGCCAGGACCCGGAAGTCGTTCCCACGCCGCCAGCCCCATGAGCCCGAGCCATCGCCCCAGGCCGCCCCGTCGCTACGGCGAGCAGCCCCGCTCACTGGCCGGCCGCCACTTCATCCAGACCCAGGTGCGCACCGACGTCTACCTGCGGATCCGCGAGCTGATGGAGGCCCGCAACCTCTCCGCCAGCGGAGCGGTGCACCACCTGCTGCGGGAGCGCTTTGGCCTGCCGCCGCTTCCTCCCTTCGATCAACAGACCGTTTCACCCGATTCACACCATGGCTAAGGACCTGTTCCGCACGCCCCTCGCCGCCGTGCGCTGGGCCCACCTGATCACCCCAAGGCACCAACTCGACAAGAGCAAACCGCTGGCCTGGACCTGCGACCTGCTGCTGCCCAACACCGACGAGAAGGCCCAGGCCTTCCTGCTGGCGATGGAGGATCAGTTCATCGCCCTGCACGGCAGCCGCAAGCGCCGGGCTGAGAAGGGCTTCCCCTGGAAGGCCGACAAGGACAAGCCCAGCGAGCTCACCGTGGTGCGCTTCAAGATCCCGCAGTTCCAGCGGCGCGACGGCTCCCTCTCCGAGGGCCCCCGCATCGTCGACGCGAGAAAGCAGCCCTGGGATGGTGCCGCTATCGGCAACGGCTCGAAGGTGATCGTCGCCTTCGACATCTACGACTGGGACGGAGAGAACGGCTGCGGCATGACCTTCCAGCCCAGGGCCATCCAGGTCGTCGAGTTCGTCCCCTACGAGCAGGTCGATCCCACCGACGGCTTCGACGAGCTCGACGGCTACTCCGCGGTCAACACATCCACCGGCACCTGCTCCAGCAGCTGGGCCGCCGATGACGACGGGGAGGCACTATTCTGATGAGTCACCTCCACAGTGTCCGCGGCGGTGTTGGTGGCGGCGGCCGGCCCCAGGGGGGCAAACCCCAGCTGCCGGCCTTCTGCCGCACCCGCCGGCCCACCACCACCGTCTATGTGAGCAGCCTGCGGCACCTCTACCGGCTGCTGCTGCTGATTCTGGTTTTCCAGCTGAGCACCCTGCTGCTGGTGATCGCCGGGCCAGTACCGCCGCGGCTGCCATCGGTCGGCACCAGCACCGTCCTGCGCCCCGAGGCCGCCACAGTCACCGAAGAGCCATTCACCGTCACACCGATTTCAGGCCGATGAACCAAACAGCCCCCCGCCCTTGTCCAACCATGCCTCTCGCCTCGATGGATTCCCAGTCCCTGGTCTCCCGTTCCTGGAACGGCACGCCGATCGCACGGCGCACCACTGATGGCTACGTCAATGCCACAGCGATGTGCAAGGCCAACGGCAAGCGGTGGAAGGACTACCGCGAATCGGACCGGTGCCAGCACTATTTGGACGCCCTGGAAAGCGTGGCCGGAATTTCCGTCCACGCTCTTGTGGAGTCCCGATCAGGCGGTGCGGGCGGCGGCGGCACCTGGGTCCATCCCCAGGTCGCGGTCGACCTGGCCCGCTGGATCAGCGCACCCTTCGCGGTGTGGATGGACGGCTGGTTCTTGGAGAGCGTCAAGCAGGCTCAACCGGCACCAGTGGTGACGCCCCAGACCAGGCTCAGGGAAGCCGAGGTGATCGCCTTGGTAGAGCGCAGTATCGGGCTGTTCGAGCGGCTCGGCGGTTTGGATCAGCGCGACGAGCTCCTGTTCAAGGACATCGTGCGCAGCAACGTGCTCACCGCCAGCGCGGGGCTGCTGCCCGGTGCCCCTGCTGACGACGAGCTCACGCTGGGTGATGCGTGGCTGGAGGTGTTCCAGCAAGCGCTGCCACGCAACCAGTTCTGCTCCGCAGGAAAGCTCGTGGCCAGGGCCTACCGCGAGGATTTCGGCCAGGAGCCACCGCTGCGCCAGCAGTACGTCGATGGTGCTCCCCGCCAGGTCAAGAGCTACCGCCGATCCTGGTTGATCGACACCTTGAAGCGCTTCCGCTCGCAGCTGGCAGGAGCCTGATGGACACCCCAGCAACGACAACCCGTCAGCGGGTCTGGGTAAGCACCGCCGAGGCCTGCGAGGTGCTGGGAATGAGCCGTGAGACCCTCCGCCAGCCTCGCTGCGGGGTGTGTTGCAACCCGGCAAGCATTACCGCCGCTGGGGCTGCACCGAGGGACGGGGCCCGTTGCAGTGGCACCTCGAGAACGTGGAGGCCACCATCACCGGTTGGAGCCGGCGCAACCTCCGGAAGTAGGGGGATGCGCTGCTCACCTGAGTGAGCAAAGGCGCCTTTGAGTTTCTGATCAGCGCTCTGGCCTGGGTGTCGCGCAAGGAGGAGCTGGCTGATCAGGATTGATCCCGATACCCATCCATGGGTCGGCACATCGGCAGGTCCACTGGACGAGGGCAGTCCCCAACCAGCCGTGTTGGCTGTTGCCGTGACCAGCGTCTCCAGGTTCTGGAACTGGGCTGCCCACTGCCTGCAGCCTCTCCTGCGGATTCTCAGTGAAAAGGCCCTGCAGCACTGGGCCAGGATCCGAGCCAGCAGGCCCCAGGCCATGGACCAGAGGCCCATTGGTGGAAGCAGGCGCGGGGGCCAGCTGTACGGGCCACCGCCGAGGCCACCCTCTCAAGCAGACCGACGCAGAGGGCTGAGCCCGATGCCTGCCCGCTCCTGGACGGATCCCCTTGGACCGGGGAGTGAGCAAACCGATAATTTGCTCACCTGTTTGCTCACATGGCCCTTGGCCAATCCCTGAAAAGTCAATCGGGGCGACAGGATTCGAACCTGCGACCTAGTGCTCCCAAAGCACCCGCGCTACCAAGCTGCGCCACGCCCCGTTTCAACAACCTTACCCCCCAGAAGGCTGACAGGGATTGACCTGACAAGAGTTCAGGCGCTGCAACGGCTTTCATGTCTGGACGGACGATTTCTTGGACTTGTCTCAGATTGGTGCATCTGGTGCGATGCTGAGTCCTCACAGCTCTCAACCAGCTCTCACCTGAGAGCTGGCTCTCGATTCAATGGTGTCCGTTGCCCCCACCCAGAGCACAGCGGTATGGGTTCTGGCGCTCCGGGAAAACTTGGCCGCCTCTGTTGGCCGGTGCTGGAGCCTGTCACCGATGCGAGGGAAGGCGAAGCTCTTTGTTCGCTACGAGGATGGAACTCGAAAAAGTGTTGTTCTCCCCTACGCATGGGTACGCGCATCAGCGCGCGACATCCAGACCTCGTCAGAACAGATCGCTAAACAGGTCGCGACGGGTCTGTCATTGAGCGATGCAGCAGATCGCGTTCTGGGGAGGACGAATGGACACCTGCCGGCACGACCGGCCTCACCAGGAGGAGATCTATTGGGCGCATGGGAGCGGTTTGGCCAGTTCAAGGTTCATGGCACCGGACAAGTGAAACCGAGCACCTGGGACAAGGACTACGGCGCCACTGGCCGTCGTCTTGGAGAACTCTCAACGCGTGACATGATCACGGCCAAGCAGCTGTTGAGCGAAGTCGGAGCCTGCTGGGATCCTGGCTCGCGATGCCGTCAGATCGCTGTGCAGCAGGTCGCCGCCATGCTGCGCTGGGCAGTTGAGGAAAACCTGCTGAAACAGGCGTTCTGGTCGCCTCCACAAAATCTGAAACTCTTCATCGGTGAGAGAACAAAACCTACTCAAGCTGCAATCCCCTTTTCAGATCAGCACATTCTCGACCTTCTGGACGGACTCCCCACGGATGCAGCTGGGCTGCGATGGCGCTATGCCATTCAGCTCTGCAGTGTGTTTGGGCTGCGACCCGTCGAGCTGCTTCATCTGTCACCTAGGCCAGATGGGAAAATCTGGTGCAACTACTCAAAACGAAGTGGTGGAGGCACGACCAAACCACGCTGGCTTGAGCCCTTTCACCCCCACTGGGCCCAGGAATGGTCGATCATTGAGAGGATTCACTCCAATGAGCCTTTACCGCCGCTGGAATCCAAAGCGGGACCAGCTGACGTGATGCGGAAGTATCTCAGACGCCAAAACGCTTGGCTGGCCTTAACTGAGCACGCCAGCGAGAAATACACCCCATATTCATTCCGCCATGGCTACGCCTTGAGACTCCATCGTCATTACCCGAAAATTCACACCCGCTTTGTGGCAGCCCTGATGGGGCACTCGCACGACACTCACTTGAATTGCTATGGACAGTGGACCGACGCGGACACGCTGGAGGCCAGTATTCAAACTGGCATCCAACAGAGCAGCTACCGACCAGTAGCCATGGAGGATTGAACCTTGGCCGTTTTCGGACGGTCGCACCTCGACAATTGAGACGCCTGTCCCAAGCCTCCAAGGAGGCTGCGGTTGCCAGTTGGGCAGAACCTGTGTTCCATTACGGTTCAGAGGTTCGGCCTTAATTGCTGCATTCGTGGGACAAAGAACGCCACGCCAAAACAGTTTTTTAGACTTTTAATAGAAGAGTTTTCAGCATTTCCAAGAGTTACCATTTTAAGAGTTTACTAGAGAAGAACAGAACAAGATTCGAAGAAATTCGAGTTAACATGAACTTTTAAATTCAACACGCGTATAGCCTTTGATGGCGCCCGTTTTCCTGAGTCCATTCCCTCATGAATAGACTTCCCAGGAAAATAGTGTAGACTTGCCATCATTAATTGCTAAACCGCACGTTGCATAGAAGAGTTGTAAGAAGAATCCTGAAGCCTCAATGGAATTCAATGCATAACCGATGAGTTTTCCATCGGTGCCTTAGGAGCTGAGACCAGGAAGGATTCAATGTCTTTCTGCATGATGCCCTACAGGAATGCAGCGAAGAGCCAAGTGGTTGGATTTAAGTGCAGAGTGAATCATTGAAGAAGAGAAAAAGAGGGGGGTGAGTCGTTCGGTGTCTTGATGAGGAACCCACCCTCGTTTTACATGACTCATGTCTACAATTCGCGCAGGCGAATGGCTTAAGACCAATGAAGCAACCAAACGCCTCAACACCTGCAGGAGCCATCTCTCACGCCTGAAGAAAGACGGCTTTCTTCAGCCTAAGACCCACTACTTTAAGATCGGCATTCACAAGACGTCTCCACTCCTTTGGAACGTTGATGCAATAGCCGAAGCGATGATGAAGTTCACCGTTCAGCGGGGACTTCGGCCGTGAGCATCTCATACTGCACCCATGGCCTGGGTACGGACTCGCCGGTGAGTCCAGATCCTTTGATCGAATCTCTCAAGTCCCATGCTGATTTACTCGTCCATCCATCCGTCCCGATTCCAGAACGGGTCTTGCGTCTGCGGATGAAAGCAAAGGAGATCGGTATCTCCGCCAATGATGCTGAGCTCCGCCGGTATCTTAACGATGCCAGGCGTAAGGCAGCAGGCAGAATCGAGCTGGTCACGGCTGCCGACCCTCTGGATCTGTCCAGTCCCGAGTGGATCTGTGATGGAATTCTGATGGAAGCCTGCATCAATCTGCTGTTAGCCCAACCCAAGGTTGGGAAAACATCTCTGATCATGGCTCTGGTGGGAGCACTGCACCGAGGGGAAGACTCTTTTCTTGAGCATCCACTGAGGAAAGAGTGCCCTCCGGTTCTCATCATCGGTACTGATCAGCCAGAACGAGACTGGGCTCGGATTCTGCTTGGGTGCCAGCTCGCCGTACGCGATGCAGAGGGCATCGGCCGTCTCTGTGATCCACCCATCATCGGGTTGGCGCATGCAGGGTGCCCTTGGCAGTTGGACGAGGAAGGCATTGAACGAATTGCCCAGATGGCTGAGAAGCACAACAGGCTCTTGATCATTGTCGACTCCTTATCTGCTTGTACACGGACTCTGGGACTGAATGAGAATTCACCCGAATTTGCAAGTCCCGTGATTGAGCTGATGGAGGCCGTCGGTCCATACAAGGCGACATTGGTGGTGATACACCACATGGGCAAGGGCAAGGCTAATGTCTCCGTAGGGATGTCCAGTCGTGGTAGTACAGCACTGCCTGCGGCAGCGTCTCAGATCATCGAGTTAAAGCCCGATGGGGCCTATGGCTCTACTGGGCAGAACAAGCGTGTCGTCTTGAGGACCGAGGGCCGGGCTGCCAACCCGATCACTATGGGCATCGAGCGCGATGCAGATGGGACCTGGAGAACGGTGGGAACAAATCCCATTGAGCTGAAACGTCAACAGTTGGAGGACGCCGAAAGCTCTCTCCAACCGGAATGCCTCGGCGTCCTCAAGGGTGTCCGGGAGCTTATGGCTTTCGCCAAGGTCTGGGTCTCCACAACTGAGGTGGCCAACCATCTGCAACGCAGCGGGGACAATGCGAAGCGCACATTGCGCCGACATCTCGAAAGGCTCGTGAAGGAGGGACTGCTTGATGTCGACCCTGACAGCAAAAAGTCGGGATCGACAAAGCGCTATCGCGCCGTCGATCCCCCTCAGGTTCGACCAACAGAGCACGATGTCGGTCCCTTGCACATCACCTCGATGGCGCCCTTGCCCGAGCTTCCCTTGATGCAACCCATCGAGGGTCCGGCGACGGCTCAGATCGATGGTGAAGAGGAGGCCACCCCGGACGTGGTGGACGTGGCGGACAGGGGGGACAAGCTCAGTTCCAGCTGAGCGAGGGAAGCTCTCCTGAGGAGCGCAAGGCGATTGCCCATTGGGAAATCGCCTTGTTCCCTACAAATGACTGTGGCTCTCACGGCTCACAGGCCGTCACGGCTTGAATCAGAACTCATCCTTAGCGCCACCAGCGAGGACGCCATTGATTCGCTCGGAACACTCGCCCTCAAAGAGGTCAGTAATTGATAGCAGAAATGTTATCTAATTCAATCTGCTTCTAAGGAAGCATAGCTTTTCCTTGTATTGTAATGATACTGGCTCTATTCGCTTCCCTTTGCGATTCATGGCTGAACTCTTCTAGCTGATGCAATCTATGCTCACTCTTGAATACCTGTCCTACCGATCTGTACCTACTTCATGTTCCCCATGGTTGCTCGGTCAGGCATGACCAGTGCTGACTGCCAATACTGCAGCAGATCGTCTTCGTCAACGCCAATCATCAGGATCGAATCAAAACGGGCCAGCTTCGTAAGGAAGCTGGCCCGTCGGCCGTCAGGCCATGACCTGCTCCCGGAGGGTCGCGAGGGCTTTGTGCTGGGCCCGCTGCACGGTCATGGGGCTGACCCCGAGTCGCTCGGCAGCCTTCCGGAGGCTGAGCCCCTGCAGCACCGTGAGCCTCAACGCTGCAGCCTGGGCGGCCGGCAGCTGGTCGATCAAGCACTCCAGCCCCGGATCATTGGCTTCCGTTTCCAGCTCCGAGTTCTGATCCGGGGCAGGGAGGACATCGAGCCAGCTGCCACTCCCGCCTGGCAGGGCCTGATTGAGGCTTTGGTGCTGCCAAGGGGCGTCTCCCCGAGCTGCTTTCGGCAGCCGGACCAGGAGAGCCCGGTCCCGGAGGTGGTGCTGCAATGCCCCTTGGATGCAAACCTTCAAGTACGCCGGAGCGGTGACTGGATCGTTGACTCGGCTGCAGGCTTGAACGAGCTCCAGGCGAGCTACACCTTGGGCATCAGCGGGATCGAGGAGATCGGGAAAGCGGCGATGAAACCGGTAAGCCAGCCCATCGGCGAGGGACAGGAACTGATGCACGTAGCGATCACGGGGGGAAAGAGGGCGCATCGCGGAGAAGGCGAAGGACGCCACCCCCACCCCGCAGCAACGCGTAGGGACAATCGGGGGAAGACCAAGCCAGCCCTGCGACGCCCTCCGACAACCGATCGCTGACACCGGTTCAGGTGACTGCCCCGATGAGCACCAGGAGAAAGAGCCCCGACCAACTGCTTGCAACCGTCACCAGCCGAGCCCGATTTCCGGTGGCCAAACCCCAGCGCCACGGGCGGACTGAGCGAAATCCCCGAGCAGGCGCGAGCGGGTGCAGCGAAGGCCGCAGGTGCTGGCCAGAACCAACAGCTCAACGAGCTACCGCTTCAGCCGATCGCCTTGCCTCAAGACGGTCTGCAACCAGCTCAGCACCCACCAGCGCCACGAGCGCCTACCGCGAAACCCCGAGCAGGCGCGAGTGGGTGGAGCGTTAGCCGCAGGCGCGGTAAGCACCAGGAACTGCTCCACGAGCAGCACGCTGCGGCTATAGGCCTGGAGCAGGGGCAAACAGCCCCTCAGGCGCTAAGGCCGTCTCCAACTCCGTTCACATCGGCGCAACTCCAGTTCGATCGCCAGCCGGCGTGGCAATTGATGCAACGGCCAGACCAACGCCACCAGCCAGCACACCCCACGCATGTGGCGGTACAGCCAGAACCAGCAGGTGAGTTTCCAAGAGCGGGTTTTCATGGCTGCAGCGCCAAAGAACACCGCTCCCGCAACCCGGGGCCGGGGCCGTCAAGGGGGCCGCAGGCCCGGGGGGTCTGCCCCCGCGTAGCCCTTTACGGGCCTGGCAGCAGCCCGAAAGGCGCAGCCGAAGAACACACCTGCCCACCGGGTTAGGGTCAGCGGTATCTGGCGCAGCGGCCAGGATAAGCCGCAGACGAGGATCAGAACCAGCCTCAGCTGGACTCGTGGGCTGCGAACCTCGGCAGTTCTTCTACCTGGGGGTGATCCAGGTAAGGGTGGGAAGACCAGCTGTCCCAGGCCGAGCCGATCAGCGCTGGTTGGTTGTCGTGCGGAGCCGAGCGTGCAGCCTGGAGATCAGCAGGCTCGGGTTCACTCCAGCCGGCAGCGCATTCAGCTTCCCAGGCTTCGATCGTGGCGGCGAGCTGGAGGGCAGCTGGAGGAAGCTGGGCGGAAGTGATCGGCTCCACAGGAGGAACGACGGACTACCCCGTCTCCACCCACCGGCTGCAGCAGCTCAGGCAAGTGGACCGTCAGGTCCTCGCGCAAGCCCTTGCCGGCTGCTGCAGTTGGTGGAAAATCGGGACGGGGTTTGGCGTTCCGGTGGAGCCGATCCCGTTGCCGACTCATCCCCGAGAGCTGCAAGCTTCAAAGCCAAAGCAGGCACGCCTTTCTGCGTCCACCACGACTCCATCCCGAAAAGCCTGCGTTAGTGAGACGAGTTCAGGAGGGGCTCTGCTGAACATGCGGAATCAAGTGGAGCATGTAATCACGCTTGCCGATATTGACACCGGACATCCGCAAGATCCCGTACGCTGTGACCAGATGAAAGTAGAAATTAGGCAAAAGGAAGTCATTCAGATATTGATCCCCAGAGAGTTCAGCAAACAGGTTTTCACCGAACTCAAGGCGATGCTGAGAGCTGAGTAGTGAATCATCGGCGTCGACGGCCTTGAGCTCAGTCTTCGTTTGGACGATGTACTTCAGCGCCTGCTCCATTGAAACCACGTTCGGGTCCAGATTGTCGGCAGAGATTCCCTGCGTCCATCGACAAAAGTTGTGAGGCTGGTTGCAGGTGAAAGCAACTTGTGTACCAAGCGAGTGCATGTCGTGAGAGAGACGTCTGTCAAGGTAACTCTCTTTATCCCCCTGGAAGTGATTCGCCCCTACAGATAGAAGATGTTCCAGCGTGCTGAGGCGACTGGTGAATCGTTCCACTGTGGACATGATTAGAACATCAGCCATGAAGTCTCCGGAACAACGAGGGCTACAGCTATAGATTCTATCGTGATGATCAACTCAGAGAGAAAGGGGACGCTTCTGCGAAGCAGACAGGAAGGATTGAGAACCTTCTTTCGGAGTCTGACCCTGGGTAACTGTTCAGGGGGCGGGACGGCTCATTGCGAACATCAGCCCTGCTGAACCCTTGACGGTAGATCGATTCCCGGTTGCATCACAGGCAGAGACCGCCTGTGATGAGCGCACCTCCGGCCGGGAT
>Ga0247832_1001378_pt1 | contig 43118 bp, 41 predicted proteins | sample LaCruzMarch2015__10_FD_192407 | JGI IMG/M metagenome (GOLD analysis project Ga0247832, IMG submission 192407) | Freshwater microbial communities from meromictic Lake La Cruz, Castile-La Mancha, Spain - LaCruzMarch2015_4m | ecosystem: Environmental > Aquatic > Freshwater > Lake | place: Spain... | reverse complement strand
AGGGCTGTGAATACGCAGTTCTCGTTTCACTTCTTGAACCAGATAGCGAACTTTACAACTCTGGCATTATCGATGTGTCCCACCGCTATTGCAAAATGTATGTTGTCCGCCCGCAATTCTTCATCCCGATTATTACCCTACTACGAAACGCTGCCCAGAACTCCCTAAAATACAAAAAGGAACTCGCAATAGTGAAAGCGCAAAACATTGATATCACGAACTTCGAGGGCGAGCTTGAAGCGTTCAAAACAGGCTTCGCCAGAAATTACGAATTGGCGTCCAAGAAGTTTAAAGCAGCTATTGAGGAGATCGACAAAACCATCGACCACCTTCAGAAGACTAAAGATGCTCTGCTCGGTTCCGAAAACAACCTTCGTCTTGCCAACAATAAAGCTGATGAGTTGTCGGTGAAGAAATTGACTAAAGAAAACCCCACTATGGCAATGAAGTTCGCGGAGATCAATACAGATAATGCTTCAACTTCGTGACTGACTCTTGCCCCGATACCTGCAGGAGCGCGCGAAAGTTACCTCAGGACCTTCAGGGCAACTACGTTTTCAGGATCATCAGGATTTTATCCTCACTGGCGAGTGGGATGACATTTGCTGGTCCGTGCATCTGTGGGGATGCACCATCACAAGCGGATTGCGGGACGGTTGACCGACCGAACAGCACTCGTTTTAGTTTACCAAACGTCGAACTGCATGCCAGCAACATGCGATGGGAAAAATCCTAGAAATTGATGACGATAATCTGTTGTTCCTCGTCCCTCTCATCACTTTTTTCCGTATAACTGCTACCGACTCCATAAGCGAATTGAAGCATGGTATGGGCGCCGTGAACTGCCACCTCATCCTCGTCGTCAAAGTATTTTAAAGCTTCTATGAGTTTCCTTTTTGTAAGTTTTTCCATTTTAAAAAAGTGCCTTCTTAAGCATGTAACAAAGCTAATTTCAGTTTCAAACACATTATTTGTTCCTTGAAAGAAATGGGGATCTCATGGATTGCACGATATTGCCGAAGAAGGCAGGGCGACGCTGCTTTGACCTCACGGTGCTATCGCAACAGTAGCACTCAACACTGGAACCCAACGATCCAATGAAAAGCTTTCCGCCTGAGATATTACCAGGAATTCCGTCAATGGTAAGAAATTGAGAGGGAAACATGAATGCACAAGAGTTTTAAGATTGAGTGTCATCTCCCCGTTCATCACTCAAAGCGTAAGGGTGTTCGGAAGGCAAATGCCAAGTTCCCGGAACCGTGCATTAATTAGTGCCATTGCAATCTCATCAAAGCCCGATTTCTTACTGTTGGATATACCAAACCGTTTATAGGATTTTATCAAGTCTGCCTCATCATTCTCGCTTGCAATTTCCTCTAGGCACTTTCCGTTCAAGAAAAGCGAGCAGCCATACAGGCCCGAAGTATCGTCATAATATAAATACGCGACTTTTGTTTTGAGCTTCTTGGAGACAATGGTTGGGATCTCATCGAATAAACCGCAATAGGCGACCACCCAGTTTCCCGAGTCAATTTCGTCAATTACCGCGACCGCATCAAGTAGGCATGCGTCATTTTTAAGAATCTTTTGGCATCCAACAAGCGCACGTTGCTTTTTATCTGCGCATTCTACTGCCATAATGCCTCCTTTGATCCATGCGTAAACTTCACCCGGGCACCCCGGCTCTGACGTTTTCGGTTTATGGAGACTTTTCAGTTTTGCTGCCAGACTTTTCGGAATCTGTTTTAGACTTTTACCCTCAACGGCGAAATTGAAGACGGTTTTTCCGTTTGCTGCCTTGATGAGGAGCACGTTCTCGCTGAGGAATTCTTCAGGGATTTGATCCAAATGTTTTGCATAAGCGGCAATATGCAATGGAGTCATGCCTTTACACCACACCTGTCCAGCGCATTTATGAGAAAGAAGTTCGATTGTCAGAAAGTGCGTGGGGATCTGTGATAGCGAGCCATGCAGAGCCGCGATGTGGAAAACGTTTCGGCCAAAATCGTCGATGGTCAAGAGGTTCTCAAGGGTGAGAAGCTTTTCGGGAATTCTGTTTAGCGTTCTTGCCGCAGCCGCATAGTGAAATCTGTTCGACCCTTCCTGAGTTGTGTTTTTCAAAAGCATGTTTTCAGATGTGAGCAGGTCGGCAGGAAGTTGATCAAGATGTCCGCCATCAACAGCTCCGGCCATTCCGTCGTTGCCCGGATATTGATTAGAAATCAGAGCCTTAGCTGAAAGAAATGAGCGTGGAAACTGCTTTAGATTTCCGCTTGACGCTGCTTGCCATGCAACGGTTTTTTTATTACTGCCTGCTGTTAGCAGGTGCTCCTCAGTAAGAACTTCAATGGGTATTTTGTCTATGCATCCATTTTCGGCAGCCTTAAACAGAATGGTAGTTTCGACAAGTTCGTGCTGACGCTTTAGGCTTTCTATTGAAAAAAACTTTAACGGCAGGCTATCAATATAACCCGACTCGATGGCAATCTCGAAAACCGTCATATCATCGTCGTTTCTTTCGCAGAGGCTTTCAATCGTTAAAATGCTAGCATCAACCTTCTTGAGATTCCCCTTTCTGGCAATCTCGTGCAGATCAAGCGGCTTTTTTTTATTCGTGTTAGGCATATTGCGCTTTTATATTTTGTTACTTAGATACTTCATTTTTTCAACAAATCCCCAGACCTCTGATCTCTCAATAAGAACGAAAGTTCCTTCGAAAACATCCGAAGCATCCGAAGCATCCGAAGCATCCGAAGCATCCGAAGCATCCGAAGCATCCGAAGCATCCGAAGCATCAACGAAATCGTATCCAATATACATGGCCACATACTTTGGAAATAGAACTGTGTTGATAAAGTCGCATATCTCATTAGGCACAACCACATAGTTTGTCCACTCGTCACCAACCGAAGGCTGAGCTGTAAGAATCCGCGCCTGCCCGCCACAGACAGCTACATCAGCCCCATCGAGATCAACATCAATCCAGTAATTGTGATAAGAGAAATCTACATCTGAAGCGGCTGGGCTAACCTCGCAATATTTAAGTGCCTCCTCAATCCATTCCTTAACCCATTCTTGCCCTCCCCCATGATCTTGAAAAATCGTTTCTCTGAGATCGTAACAATAGTGAGCCGCCCACGCACCCATTCGAACGTATGCGTTTGCGATTCCGCCCTCATTGCAAACTGCTGGTGTTCGTTCAGTTCTAATATACAAACCGCGATCCGGCTTCGACGGATTTTTAAAGCATTCAATAACGAGGCGACGATGAGAGTCGTCAATGATATCGCGAGCGCCGGATATATAGTTTTTAAGTTCTTTTTTGCAAGCCCTGATTCGACTAACGAACCTATTTTCTGGGGTCACTAGCTGCACCGGCAGATCCTCAGCAATTTTGTTTCTAAGAATATCAAAATCATTGATATCACTTTGGGTGCCGACCAACTCTGATGATTTTCTTTTGCCGTTGATTGCTTTTTTTGCAGCTTTGATTTGTTTTGGCACTTCTTCTGCTTGACAAATGCATTCTCGATCAACCCAAGGGAATAAATCTGCAAATGCCAGTGCTTCTTCATCGCTGAGTTCGTCAAGCACCAATCGATTAAAAATAAATCCAGCCTTTTTCTCGTTCAATAGGTTGATATTAGCAACAGATATGTTGCGCACCAACACCAAGCAATTCTTTTCAGATAAGAGTAGTTGGATTGTTTCCTTTTCCATTTTTGCACGACCGTTTATGATAAATCGCACTTCGTTAATGTGTTTTGCGTTCACAAGTATTTTCGCGGTCTGAAGGGAAAGTTCCTCCAATTCTTTCAATGCAATCCCGCCTACCGGACTTGTGGGCGCGTTTGACTGCACCATTAGTTGAGCGCTCTTCTTGCTTAATTGGAGCAAACCAATCTCAAATTGCACACCTGAAGCAACAAGGCAAGCAAGCAACTCGTCCGATATTTCCGCGATATTGCTTAAATACATGCGATGGTATACATCCCACCGTCGCCAGCGCCTGATTAATTCATTTAAGCCATCTAGAGTGAGTTCCGTATACGATTCTACCTCATTTAATATGTCCCATCGTTCGTCATCAGACCCTGGTTTCTTTGTTAAAAAACCTTTAACTGCTTCTTTTGTTAGTACTTTATTTGAGTTCATTTTTGCGGTTTAGTGTTTGTTTGTATTTGTGCGCGGCATATTGGTGTTTTATGGTTCTAATGCTATAGTGGCATAGAGACATTTATTGTCCCTGCAGAGATCTTTTTGATAATCTGCTTCGGTGCTGCTCGCGTCTCATGAACATTGAACCAGTTTCCCTTGGGTGCAGTAGTGAATCCACGCCGAGCGCACCTCGTGCCCGTGTGCGGCAAGGGCGTCCCGGTAGGCGGCGATCTGACCTGAGTATCCAGCTGCATTTTGTTCCAGATCGGGCCCGCGGTACGATTTATGGTCGATCAGCACTGCCCCCTCTTTCGTCAGGAGGACAAGATCCATATTGCCCGCAATGCGTTGACCTTTCGTGTTCCAGTGACTGAAGGGGACTTCAACCAGAATTTCCTGTGGCTGGAATTTGGCTGTGATAAAGTCGTGGAAAGTTGAAGCGGCGGCAGTGATCTCCCCCGCATCGGCCTCTACCCCATGTGCTTTTAGGATTTTTTCTGTGCGGGCCAGGAGGTCCGTCTGATGAATGAGACAAGCTGCCAAGACAGCATGGATGGCATCGCCGACGGCTCGGTCATTGTTTCCTGAACCGATATGGATCACCGCCTTGTAGGAGAGCTGCTCCGCTCCATGTGGCTGAGCGACCGGCGCAAGTTTGGATGGCGTGAGGTCTGCCGGAGGGAATTGTTTCGGGGACTGCGGCTCGGGAAACCATTTTACAGTGAGTGCAGGGTTCGCAGTTGCTGCCGATTCGATCGGGGTGAGACAGCGAACTTTGCGCCGAATCCCGCCCACTTTGTCTTCGGATGGAGTTTTTTGGGGAAGATCGAACATCCCGCATTTCACGCCCTCCGGTAGCCAAGGAATCATGCCGCCAGCCTGTGGGAAGACCAGGAGGTCTCGGCCTCGGGTCATCGCAACATACTGGAGTCGGGATTGCTCGCATTCCGCCTCCTCCGCGGCGGTTTTGCCGATAGGGGATGCATCGGCTTTTTGATACAAAGGCACATCCTTGGTCTGCTGCCCGAACGGATAGGGCCAGAATCGAAGCCGGCGGCCGTCGAGCGGCCTGTCGGGATCGAACGATCCAGCTGGGACGACGGCCGGACTATTCCAGATACGAGGGCGGGGTTCGTCGTCAAGGTCTAGGCAGATCACGACCGGCCACTCCAAGCCTTTCGATCCGTGCCAGGTCAGGATTTGAACGGCATCTGCGCTCTCATCAAACGCGCTGGCATCCTGCCCGGAGGATTCGAGAGAACCACACCAGAGCAAAAACCCTGCATGGCTGGCAGCGGATCCAGCCGAGAGGCTCTCGTATTCGGCGGCAAGGCCACGGAGGGCTTCTAGGTTTGATCGGCGGTTGGCGGCGCATTCCGCCCCCCATTGGGAGGCGATGCCGGAAATGTCGCCGTGGATCAGCACGGCATCCAGCAGCTCCGCAGGGGTCAGAAGAGATATGCGCTCCCGCAGCGACGCGATGCCGGAAAGCACCCGGCTTTTGAGCCCTCCATCGATCCCCCAGAGCCCGGAAGGTTTATCTTTGAGCCACGCCAGCCTGTCTTCGAGCCAGTCTTCGATGGCACGGCAGGTCTCGAGCGAAAGGATCTCTGCCGTGGCAACCGAGTCGTTGTTATCGTTCAGCCAGCGAAGGCAGGCGAGTGCAAGCACTGCTTCCGGCGTCGAAAGGAGCCCTGTGGTCTCCCGGGCAGTGGGAACCCCATTGGCAATAAGCCGCGATGCAAGGGCAGACGCTTTGCTGTTGCTGTAGCAGAGCACGGCAATATCACCCCACCTTACAGGACGGAGCACCTCGACCTTGTCACGCTGCTTTGTCTTGTCGCTCACAAGCATCCCCGAGTCCTTGAGTTCGCGGATTCCACGCACGATGCAATCGTCGGCCTGGGCGGCTCTCACGGCTGCCGGGGCGCCTTTTTTAGTGAAGAGGCCATTAGAAAGAGACCACACTTCGATGGACGGAGACATTCCGTTCTGCTCCTCGCGGTAGGCTTTCAGCCGTACTTCATTGACTTTCATCCCATGGGTCTTCTTAAAGACATCCGGGAACAGCCCGTTGAAGAAGTCCACGAGTTGCGGACGGTGGCGGCGGGATTCGCTGAGCGTTTCGCCTTTGTCGAACTTCGCCTCGGCGGCGCGCATCAGCGCGGGGTCGGCGCCCCGGAACCCGTAGATGGCCTGCTTGGTATCGCCAACCCAGTGGGAGACCTTCACCAAGCCAGCCAGACGAACGAAGAGCGCCAACTGGATCGGGCTTGTGTCCTGAAATTCGTCCACAACCAGGAGGTCGAATTCCGCTCGGATGCAGTCTTGCACGGGAACACGGTCCAGGAGGGCGAGAGTGAGCGTCTCCAGGTCGGTGTAGTCGAGCGCACCCCGTGCCTTCTTGCGATCTTGGTAGGAATCCATCGCGGCAGCGGCAAGGTCGAAAATACAGGCGATGTATTGCTCGATGTCCGCATGCAGTTGCGGGTGCCGGTCGTACTCCGCGGCGGCTTGGTTAATCGGGAGAATATCGCCCTGGCTGGCCTTTGCCGCAGAGATTTTTGAGAGTTTGCACCAGTCCGACCATCTGAGGTTTCCTCCGCGCAGGTCCGCAAGCGCTTGCTGGAGGGTCGTAACGCAGTCTGCCGTTTTAGCTGTGTCGTCTTCGTTGAGGGGAATGTTCTTGATCGCGGCTTCAATGGCGGCCATGAGCTGCATTTCCAGATCCGTTTGCGATGTGGAGGGCAGAAGTCCAACGATCTCCGCGAGACTTTCGGCTGCCATTTGCTTAAAGCGCGAGGGGGCAATGTCATTCGAGCGGGCGGCAGAAATCACCTCCCGGATCTGATCCCGCCATTGGGACTGGAAAGTTCGCGAATTGACCTGTCCCAGGCGGCGGCAAAGGCGCTCCATTTTGCCGATCTCGTCGAGGCTTGAGCACTGCTCGATGGATTCGCTCAGCAGGATCTTTTCGAACGTCTCATCCAGAATGCGCAGGCGGGGGGAAATTCCGGCCTCGAAGGCGAACCTCTCCACGATGCGTGCGCAGACCGAGTGGACGGTTCCGACGAGGGCCTCCTCGACCCGCATGGCCTCCTCGTGGTGTCCCTCTTTGAGTAATCGTGAACGAATCCTCTCCTTCAGCTCCGTGGCCGCTTTTTTCGTGAACGTCGTGGCGATGAAGGCGCCCGGACGACATTTTATCAAATCATCGGGACGACATTTTTCTCTGGGGATTCCCTTGGTCAGCGCCTCGGTGATGATCGTGCAAAGGTGGTAGGTTTTCCCCGTTCCTGCCCCGGCGCTGGTGATGGCGATGTTCATTGGGTGATCTCCCAACCCGTGAGGAATTTAAAGTCGTCATACCGGGGAGCGGATGGATCGGAGGTCCATGCATCGATCGGCGGCAACGAGGAGGGGCATCCGGTCGTACCGTCCGTCGGATCAGTCCCCGTGGTGGGAATTTCCACCCACCCGGAGTCGAGTTGCTTCCGTCTCCAGCGCCAAACTTCAAGGAAGTCGCTCCACATGGCTTCCGGACCGGGGGAGGCGCTGGAACACATAACCGCGACGGCGTCAGGAAAGAATGTCTGGTCCTGGGCAAGGAAGCTCCCGCTACGAAGAATGTAGTAGGCGACAGCAGGCCACGCGCCGCCCGATGTTTCGCTGACGAGCTTCCCATACGCCGCGAGCTGCAGAGCCGTGTTGGTTTCGAGTTCTTTGCGCTTGGGTTTTCCCTGACCGAATTTCAAATCCACAACGGCTGTCTTCCCATGGCGATTTATGATATTAAGATCGATGATGCCTCCGAGCATCGTGCTCTCAAACGGGACCGGCTCCATGCGGACATCGGCCTCGGCAGAGACGGCGTCCGCCCTTTTCATGTGCCCAACGAGATCCCAGATGGCCCGGCGGGCATCTCCCAGCAGCCGCTGCCCATCAGTTTGGCAGCCTGGCATCAGGAAGTTTGCGCCCTCGGTTTGAAGAAGCTGGGGCCAGATGGAATCGAGCCATCTGTCGAACTCGGAATTTGTGGCCGAGATCCATTTCATCGAGCATCCGGGTTCGAGCATCCGCTCGACGACCCGATGCAGGAGGTTACCCCGCTGGGCCAAAAGGTTGATTTCTTTGAGCGATCCCCTCCGCAGCTTCGCCTTGTAGTGGAAGACCCACTCAAATGGACGGAGAGCGAATTTGGATAGACTCGAATACGACTCTTCCTGGCGTGAGCTGAGCAAGGTGGGGTCGGAGATGTTGACCCACCGTTTTTTCGAAGGGAGCGGCTGAACAGGCCGTTCGACTTTGATGAGGGGGAATTCCTCCTTGTCGAGATCGAGACTGGGGAGCGGTCCGAGCTTGGCCTCAAGCGTGGTGTAGAGCGGATGCCTCTCCACGGGTTCGCTGCCTCGCACCCTCGGCCAGAGAAGGACAATTTGCGTGCGTGCGGCGAGAAACGGGCGCCCTGCGCAGGCACGCGCCAAGGCGAGATCATTTTCGGGCATCGGGAGCAGGACGCCGATTTTTTCCAAGTGTTTTAACTCCTCCAAGCTCCAGCGCTTCGACAGGCGGGGCTCCTTCTGCTCAAATCCCCACCACAGGATGGAGTCGATTGCCTCAATCGCAGCCCCCGCATCCGGGAGGAAGCGGGGCGCGCCGAGTTCTGCAATGCGATCTCCTACGAGCGTACCGGAACCGGAGACCTGCTCCAGAATCAAGGACAGCTCCTCGGGAGAGACGATGGGGATTTCCGTGATGATGCCGGAAAACTCGGCGGCTGTCGAAGCCAGTGACGCGAAGTGCCGGGATTGGGATTCGTCCTCAGTTATCGAGGCGCGCTTGCGAGCCCAGATTTCGACCTGTCGGGCCGTTTCCGCTAGTGCTGACCCCGGCGCGCCGCCCGAACGAGGGAAACGCTCGACAAATATCCAGCGCTTCAGGTCACTTTCGATGCGCGAGAGCTTTTCCGCAATTTCATCCGGGCTCAGATTTTCGTCATTTCGTATCCTCTCCCGGCACTTGTCAATGGACTCGTGCCACTTGACGGAACCGATCCCGGGGCGGTCGGCAATGGATTCAGACAAGTGCATGCGAAGCGCACGGCTGACCGGACAAACCGGGTGCGAGAGGAACTGGAGCAGCCTGGAGGGATCTGGGGGCTCCCATCTCATTTCCAGCGCCAGCCCGAGCACCTGCGCGGCCGGCCGTAACGGCGATGCCGAGTCCAGAGCGGGTGCGGCGGCTTGGCTGATATTTAGGACATCGGCCATGGGTCCGGCGGATGCAGTCGCCAGCAAAGTTGGCCTTTCCTCGCGCTGCAGGATCTGAGCTGCCGCATGAGCCAGCGTTATTTCAGAAAAGGCGGTAGCAAAAATGACCGAGTCGTCTCCCTCGCGCCAGCTCTTGCCTGAAATGTCGCGCCCGCAAAGGTAATCTTGCACAAGGCGCAAGTTCGTGGCCGGGCCGGCAAGCTCGGAGTCGGGCACGCAGGAAAATGTGGCTCCGAGCTTTTCAAGCAGGCAGCGGAGTCGCAGCGGCAGATACACGGCAGGCTCAACGCATTGGATTTCCGAAATTTGCGGAGATTTGGTTGCGATCTCCACGCAGATCGCTTCCATCCGGTCGGGCAGTCCGGGTGGGAAGCTCGCAATCTTTTCAGCGGCAGACAGGTCCTGGAGCCGCGGCAGGGAGGAGTCAACCCCGTCCCATCCGGCCATTCGCAGTTCGTCGCGCATGCTGAGCAGGTTTGCCGCCGTGCCCCAACGATCAACCTTCAGAGATTCAGAAAAAAAACGGGGGGCAGCGGCCGAGGTTTTCTCCAGCGCACCCAAATACCGGTGCAGCCGCGTCGCAGCTCCAGTCGATTCGGCTGCCAGCCCGAGTCGCAGCTCAAGAGCTTCGACCAGCCCCATCGGTCCGCAATACATATGGTTGAAGACCGGGACAGATGGGCGGAAGCCGTCAAGGGAGAGGCCGAAGGTGATCTTCATTCGCGGGTGGATAGTCGGAGTCGCGGCGACTCCGAGAACTCCACCTATAGGAACGATTCTATCCCGACAAGCCCGCAGACGAAAGGGCTCGAAAACATGAGGGGGGTTGTGATCTATGTCAGATTTTTTTAGAGGGGAGACTATAAATGTCTCTCCAGCACAGTAAGACTCGTTTCGATGCACTACCCTCTCGGATCATTCCCACAGTTTGGCTACCAGGCGAGCCGCGCAGATGAGCGCAGGGAGCGCGCCATCGCAAACTCGATTGCGACAAGAAAGGCCAACGCATTTTACCATCTCCGTATTGAAGCCGCATTTTTCAATCTGCTCCTCACCTCGTATGACACAATGACGCCGCTGAACGCGGAGGGGGAAGTGCTCGTCCGGGATTTTGAGTTTCGCATGGCCCGCATCCGCAGGAAGTTGGAATCCGGGAAGCGGGTTTACTTCAAGTATCTCGCGGAAACCCTCGTGCTATTTTGTGACATCTGCGGGATCAATCCCGAGTTGAAGGAGATGAGCAATGATGCCCTCATGATTCTGGTTCACAGCCTTGGCGCGAAAAATCTCGAGTAGCCGGGGCCAACGGGAGAGAGCGATAAGATGAGTGGCAATCCTGACATCGACTTCGCAGTGGACTTGCTGCGCAGGGCGGAATCCGTCGTGATCTTCACCGGGGCCGGTATGAGCCAGGAATCTGGCATCCCGACATTTCGCGATGCCCTGGAGGGGATCTGGGAGAACTTCTCGCCGGAAGACCTCGCCACCCCGGAGGCGTTCGAGCGCGATCCGGACCGGGTTCGGGAATTTTACGAATACCGCCGAGAGTTCGTGCGGAAGGCCAAGCCGAACGCCGGTCACCAAGCCATCGCCGAGATGGAGGAGATTTTTCCGGAGGTCATCGTCATCACCCAGAACGTGGACTCCCTCCACGAGGCGGCGGGAAGCACGACCGTCATCAACCTGCATGGAGGAATCCTCTCCAACCGGTGCCACCGGGGATGTCCGGGGACCCAGCCGGGATCAAAAACGACTTGCCCCACCTGCGGCAGCGATTCCCTCCGGCCCAACGTGGTCTGGTTTGGAGAGCCCCTCGATCCGATCCTCATGTCGAGGGCAAGGATCAGCGTGAATTGCGCCAGCGTCCTCCTGGTCGTCGGCACGAGCGGGGTGGTCTATCGGGCAGCCGGGCTGGTCGATCTGGCCGTGGAAAAAAGGATCCCGGTCATCGAAATCAATCCGGGCGAAACGCCATTCTCCAAGTTTGCGTCAGTGTTTCTGCCGACCACGGCCGCAGTTGCTCTGCCGGAGATTGTTCGAAGGATCCGAAAGGGGCCACAGGGATGAAGTGATTTCCTGGGGGGGTGGGCACGTATTTGTCCTACTGACCCTGCTACCTTCCTCGCATGACAGCGATTCCCACATCCCATGGCGAGGTCACCATTCAGGCTCCCTCCCCGGTGCTCTTGCGAAATCTTCGGGCACTGCTCCCCTTTGGGGCCTGCCTGCTTTCTGACCCGGACCCCGACCCGTTATACGCCATCATCATGCAGTGCGACGACAAGGAGGTTCTTTGCATCAAGCAGGAGCCACTGGAATGCGATCGCGAGGCGGCTACGCGATGGATGGAAATTCAGCATGGAATTTGTGTTGACGCGCTTGCCCGGTTTAAAGCCGAGGGGTTCAGCGGGGCCTACCTGCCGGCTCCCTACCTGCGGCAGCGCGACAGCGGGCTCTGGGAGTCGGGAATTTCACATTTCATTTTCCCGTCACCATCTGGAATGGAGGCTCAGGAATTCCCGTATGACCCCGCGTTTGACGACCATTTTGGTCACGGTGCCACGATCATGCTCAAACGCTTTCTCACCCACTTCAAAGGCGCCTTCCTCGCCTCAGGCCTCACCTCGCCTCAGTATTTTTCCCTGCACATCCGGCCGCGCCTCCACCTGCAATCCCTCGCGATGTATTTCCTGTGCGTCGGTCCGCATGTGATCTGCCTCCGCGAAAACCTCCGCGCCGAAGAGGACCCGGCCTGGACGATCCTCGCTGGCCAGGGGATAAAAACCGTCTTCCACATGCCCTGCGTCCCGATGGCGATCAAAGAGGCGGACCTCGCCGTCACGAAGTATGCGCCGCCCTCCGAGTAGATGCGAGACACCAACACCAGCCCCCACGGCCGCCAGCGAAAAACTTGACCCTAAAAACACGACGTCCCGCCCAAAATTCCACCGGATTCTTTAATAAATTGCCAGCCTACCCCCGCGGATGTCCTACCCCGACTGGTAAGATGCTGGCCTTATGAGCATCCATGAAATACTGACCGCCTCATCCGGGCACCAACGGGAAACCACAGAAGCCGCCAATAACGATCCCCTGGCCCTGTTCCCGAAACGTTGGGGAACTCTGCCCGTCAAATCCCTGCTCTGCACCGTGCCAGAGTTGCTGACTTTGGCACCCCGGTTTCAGAGGAAAACTCCCGATGATCTGCTCGGGCAAAACCAACATTTTGATGTGATCGTGCGATGCGGGGAATCCGGCCAGAAACCGATCCCGGTTGGCATGGTCTCCCCGCGATACAGACTTTTCCAGCACCAGGAGGTCATTCAGAGGGTTCATCAGTCGCTTTCCGAGTTGGGAATCCACGACGTGCCGGTCCGGGCGATGGTCACCACCGAATGGGAGCGCGTGTTCCTGTGTTTTGATCTTGGTGGACTCCTCACGACCTCTCCGGATGGATATCCGGTCAGTCTTCAACTGTGGGTGCGTAATTCCATGGATGGAAGCGCGGCCATGCGCATGGACCTCGGGTGGTTGCGACTGGTCTGCAGCAACGGCATGGTTGTTGGCCGCAGCCTCGGCCGTTCCCGCGTCACCCATGCCGCGAATTCCAGCATTGATGAGGCCTTTCACCCGATTGAGCAGGGCATGGTCACAGCAAAATCCGAGGCTCAAACCATGGGCAAATGGGCAGGCACGAAAGTTCATGAAATTGATCTCATTGAATGGGCGGACGGACATTTGTCCAAAATGTGGGGACCAATCACAGCAGCAAGGGTGCTCCACATCTGGAAAACCGGCCTGGAAGCCAGGCCCAATCCGCCATTTGTGAAATGCCCCGCAAGTCGAAGGACCCTTGAGGCCACAACCCCCGTTCCCGGCGCCCCTGCAAAATCAAAATCCCTCTACGACCTCCTTCAAATCCTGAGTTGGATCGCCTCCCGCCGGTCGGACTTTTCAGAAACCCAGGCCGCCCAACTTGAAATTGGCCGCCTCCTCACTCCCCTTTTGAAAATTTGCGGGTAGAAATCGGAATGCTGCCGGAGTCACAGGATATCTGAAAACCGGACGATTGCCGGGATCCGATCTCCCAGATCGACGAAACCGGCATCTACAAGCAGGTGACCGATCAATGCCTTCTCCTCGCGATCCCCTGCGACGGCGGAGACTACAATTCCCACGTCGTCCGCTGCCGCCCCTCAAGCATCCGAGCGGCCAGCCAGGCGCTTGCACTCCTCTTTGGACAGTTTGTGAAACAAGGCCGGAAGTAGCTCGGTCAACTATCCCGGCCCCGACCGCTCGGTCCGCCTCGCCCAGCTCCGCAAGGGCAAGGCCGTCCCCCGCCGCTACCGCAACCGGCGCATCGGCGATTTCCTCAAGGAACTCGAGATCACCGAGGGCCGTTCCACAGGCATCCCGAAGATCCTCCGGGCGATGAAGAAAAATGGCTCGCCTCCGCCGCAATTTGAGTTCGACGACGAGCATTCCTATTTTCTCCTCCGCCTGCCGGTTCATTCCAAGGAAAGCCTTGCTGCAAAGCCCGAAGAGGCAGTCACAGGGCAAGTCACCGATCAAGTCACAGGGCAAGTCACAGGGCAAGTGAACACGCTGCTTTTGGCGATAAAGGGGGGCGACTGGAGTCGGAAGGAACTCATGGATGCACTCCAACTTCGCGGACGAGACAACTTCGAGAAACTGTATCTCCTTCCGGCGTTGATCCTAAAACCGGGAACTGCCCGCGAATCACGCCAATTAACGCGAATAAAATCAGGAAGTTAGAAACTAACAGGCACTCACCCCCAAGGTGAGTCATGCATTTTTCTTAAGTTGCTGTCATTCGCGTCGTTTCGCGTGATTCGCGGGCCTCTATTTCTGCTTTTAGGTTGATGGGTGCCCTTATCGAGCGAACCATCCCCGACAAGCCGAACAGTCGTCTTCAAAATATCGCCTGACCGCGAAGGGCAAGGCGGTTTTGGAAAGTCAGCGGAAATGAGCAGCCCACAAATCTCAGATTACTGCTGAAACACGTTTTCCGATGCCCTCCTTGCCCCCTGCAAACAATAGAACCTGGAGTTGATGAGTGCGGCCACCATGAGATAGGCTGGCTCAGTGGCCGAGCAATCCGAACACCAGTATCTGGACGAAGTTCTTCCGGGATTTTCTGAAGCGCGACTCTTGATCAAGACAGCCGGGGATTCGGTCAAACCGCTTGGATTCCTCGGCGACAAGTATGAGTTTTACCGCTTCGCCAACCGCTACCGGATGGCGGTCCGGTTTGCCGGCATCCAACTCGAAGGTTTCGGAGAAAATACCGAGCGCGGGTATTCCGCCCTGACGCGCACATTCTTCGCCTGGTCGGGCTTCGAGCGCTACACCGACCTCGCCGGGATCCACTGCCCGTATGCCTCGTTCTTCGCCTATGTCCCGAAAATTGAGCTGAGCAAGCTCGCAAACCTGATCGACCGGGCCGACCCCGACTACAAACTCTTCGACCACCTCCGGTCCCAATCCCTCCCCCCAAACCAGGATCAACTCGACCGGTTCCGCTCCGGCGACCGGCGGGACGTCGTCTTCTACGCCTCGGCCATCCGCCACATATACGTCCACGGCCACCTCACCGCCCACCCGAACGGATGCACGAGCGAAAACGTCGAGACAATCTGCCATGCGATCAGCGATTTTCTACTCTCTGGAATCCGGGATGATTTTGCACGCAGGCTGAAGCTGGCGAAGGCGTCTGTTCATGCTTGAGAGGCACGTCCGGAAAGGCTGAGATAGCGACGTGGAAGTCGCCTCCCAAGTCGCCTCCCAAGTCGCCTCCCAAGTCGCCACGCAAGTCACCACGCAAGTCACCACGCAAGTCACCACGCAAGTCACCACGCAAGTCACCACGCAAGTCGCCGGACAAGTCGCCGGACAAGTCGCCGGACAAGTCCCAGGTGAAGTCACAGGTGAAGTCACAGGTGAAGTCACAGACCAACCACGGCTAGAGTCACGGCTAGAGTCGTCCGAACAAGTGGGCCGATCAAGTCCCCCGCGAAGTCGCAGGGCAAGTCGCAGGGCAAGTCGCAGGGCAAGTGAAAACGCAGCTTTGTGGGGTCTTCAGGCGCGGTTTAAAAAATGAGCGCGATATATTTCCTGTTTCGCAAGAGATACATTTTTCTGGAACACTTGTTGCGAACAGTCCCATGGATCTAGAATCTCAAGAAAGCTACTGGCTCGGTAAACTGGCGAACTTGAATGTTGCCCGCACCCGTGAGCGCGGCATCGCGCCGCACAAGCCACTGCTGATCCTCAGCTTGATCGACCTGATCGAAGCCGGTGAGATCGGGGACCGATGGGTTCTCTACAATGCCCGCCTCGTCACTCAGTTCAGCAACTACTGGGACCTCGTTCTGGACCGGCAACGAAACCGACCTGATATCGCCATGCCGTTCAATGCTCTCGGCGGAGAACGCGATGCGATCTGGGAGCGATTCGACGATAATGGCGGCCCGTCAAAGTCGAAACTCACTACGCGCCGATGTCTGCTCGATTCCAGCCTTTTTGACTGTCTGGGTGATGCGGATTTTCGCCGCATCGCCCGTCGCACCCTCATTGCCAGCTATTTTCCCCCAGACGAGCAAGCGGCCCTCTGCGAACGCCTTCGCCTTCCGGTTCCCGATACCGCTGAGATGGTTGAGTTCGCAATGAATCGCGAGGCATTCAAGGCAAGCCAAAAGAAAGGCCGCGACAGCCGATTCAAGAACGAGGTCGGTCCTGGCTATCAGTTCACCTGCGCCCTCACAGGCTACCGGCTCCACACAACGGAAGGCTACATCGTCCAGGCCGCCCACATTCACCAGCATTCTGTGAGCGCAAACGATGATCCTCGTAACGGTCTTGCGCTCACACCCGACGCGCACTGGATGTTCGATGCCGGACTCTGGACGGCGTTTCCTGCGGGAGACGATCTCATCATCCGCGTCGGCATCGGCCGGTTCGAAGAATTCTCACCACACGGCCGCCTCCTTGCGGCCTTTCACAAAATCCCACTGCACTTCCACAAGGATGCCCGCCTCCGCCCGGATCCGAAGCATTTCGAGTGGCATCGGAAAAAGCATGGATTTTGAAGGTAGCGGGGCTGCTGGTCCGTTGCCCCCGCATGGGAATTAAATCCCGCGTGAATCAGCACGGCCAGCGCACCACGTCGGCAGGGATTCGCCGACCCATGTAAAAGCCAACCGGCTCCCAGCACGGGTAAACGCCATGTAAAGTCGCCGGGTATTATCGCGCTCCAGTTCGCGCCGGTGATCGTCCTTCAGGTTGAAATTGTTTTCGGCATCCAGCAAATCCGCGCACCCCAGAAGAAAAACGATTGGAGACTCAAGACCTGTTGCTGCATTGATGCCGCAGACACGGATCATTCTCTCGGTCCCCGGCTCGCGGGCATCGCGCACCCGATCCTCGCCGAACCGCTTTGCAAAGGATTCGAGAGCCTGTGCCACGCGGAATTCCCCGGCGACAAGCACCAGAACATTTCCAGCGTCCCCGCCGTCATCGAGATAGGCTGCCACCTCATTCACCACACGGGCGGTTTCGTCCTGACGGCTCCCGACCAGTATGGCGGCGGGAGCTTCGCCCTCAGCGGCGGATGCCATCTCCTCCTCTTCCGGAAGATTGAGATCCGGAAGGTCTTCATCCGCGATGCGGAACCGGTAAAAGTTTGCGGCGAATTCCAGAATCCGCCGTGTGCTCCGATATGAGCGATGCAGCTTTGTCGAGCGCCCCCGCAAATCCAGCCCACAGGCTACCCACGACTGGCGTCGCTTCAGGAATCCCTGCGTTGGATCTGCGGCGAGAAGTATCCGTCCGATCCCGGGACGCAGCGCCTGCCGGATAGTGTAGAACCAGACCGGAGCAAAAAACTGCGCCTCGTCGATGTAGATAAAGTCAAAAGCCGGAAGATTGATTTGCCCCGCTTCAACCGCGTGCCAAAGTCTGAGCGCAAGGCCGGACCAATCCTCCCGGCCTTCCTCGTCCAGCGACGCGCGATACTGGCGGAATGTCTTGAAAACCTTGCGTCGGGCGTCCTCTCCAAGTCGCACGATGCGCCCGCTTCGCTCGGCATCCAAGTAGCGCGACTCATCATCCAGAGCCCGGTCTTGCATCCAGTCGATTTCGTCACGCAAAAACTCGACTTGGGTTTCGGTGAGGTCGCCCCAGATTTCTTGCGCGATGGCCCGAATCCGCCGATCCCGGTCCTGATACTGCAGAATATCCGGGAAGGGTTCACGCGCTGGGAACAGAGAGCGGGCCCACGAGAAAAACGTATGCCATTGGACATTTTTCGGACGCCCGAGATCTCCGAAACGCGATTCCAGCTCCATTTTCAGCGCCTTGTTATGAGTCAAAACCAGCGCGTGGCTTTGGGGCGCCAGCCTAGCTTGCGTGCAGGCGCGAAAGAGGAGAACGAGGGACTTTCCACTGCCCGCGACTCCGGTCACCAATGAGGCACCGCAATAAGCCGGGGTATCCTCGGCGACAGCAGCGGCCTCCGGCGACAAAACTAATTTCTGCTTTGCCCAATGCTCCTGATCGAAATCGAGCAACATCGGCGCAAGGCGGGCTTCAATATTCCGCTGGTATTTTCTGGAGGGAGAAAAATGGGCGGGCACGACGCTCTCCGGCGTAAAAGCCGATCTCAAAGCGGCCAGTGCATCGCCGTCGATCTCACAGGCCCTGTCCTCTCGGAATACTTCTGCAAGCCGTCCGGCGGATAAAATCTCAGCACCGAAAAATCTTGTGAGGGATCCATTGTCCAGCGCATCCAGCGCGGATTGCGTGACATGAGGAAAAATGACCATCCCGCGAGCAGTATTATCTGCCCCCTGTGCAGGCCCATCTGGCAGGGAAACCTCGAGAAACCGTTGCAAAAGATCCCTCTCAGCCTGTCCCGGCCTGGCGGAACTTGCCTTGGAGGAGAACAGACTCAGTCCCGCTGCTTCCTCGACCTCGGATTGACCATCGCCACTGACGGCCACAAGAAATGCCGAGCGCTCTGCAACGACGGCCAAAAAATGTGGGCGGCCAGCGGCCTCCGGAAGAGGCAGGCTCACCCAAACTGTGACATCCCCATCGGGAATCGCCTTCAACGCCCGATAGACTTCGAGCACCTCCGGAGAAAACCGTCCGACCACCGGCTCCGGTAAAATCCTGCTCATGGTTTCACTCCCATTTCGATCCTGTGCGCTTGCCGGAAGAGAGAAACGAACGGATCACAGTGCTCCCGGAAGCGTGGCGACTCGGCAAAATCCACAAGATCCGGACTCGCCACCAAAATGAGCTTCGTGCGCGGTCGGGTCGCAGCGACGTTCAACCGCTCAGGCAGAAACAAAAACTCCGCGAGGCGCTCAGCGAACATCGGGTCGGATGTCGCGAACGAGACGATGATGATTTCGCGTTCCTGACCCTGCATGCGTTCGACGGTATCCGCAACGAGACCAGCGGCTCCGGGCGATTCCTTGAGCTTTCGCCAAAGCCGCTGACGCAGGGCGCGCGCCTGTCGGCGGAAGGGAACGACGACACCCACATCCCTCCACGAATATCCGACCTCGCGGAGCGCAAGAAGCAGGCCGGCCACGATTTCCACTTCCTCCGGCGAATGGCTTCGCGAGCCGCTATGGGGCACGCAAGCCCAGACCGTGCTTGGCTCGGGAGCCAACAGTGCCTGAAACTCCTCCGGACATCCACCGAGCGTCAGCCGGCGCATCGCCGCAGTCGGTGACGGGCGTAGGCGCGACAGGTAAAACGACTCACTCGGCCACTGGCAGAGCGGATCGTTCAGACGGTAGGTGACGGTCAGCATGGTCTCCATGCCGCGCCCGACCAGCCGTCCGAAAATCGAGGCCTGTCCGGATTCCGAAGGTGCCAGCGACCGGCACACCGGCGGAAGCTGCCGGTGGTCGCCCGCAAAAATGTATCGCCGCCCGGCCAGCATCGCCATCACGGCCAACGGAAGAGTGACCTGACTGGCCTCGTCAATAATGACCGTCTCAAAGTCCACACCAGAGAGCCGCTTCGTGCGCAGAGCAAAAGGAGTTGCGCCAATGACATATCCACTTCCCGATTTACCAAACGGAGTCTCGGAGAAGCGTTCGTATTGGGCGACCGAGAGGGAACGGTCGCGAAATGGCGTGATCTTCGCAAGCCGGTTCCGATCCCCGGAGATTTCCGCAATCGCCTCCAGCAGGTTGTTGATCGTCCGGTGCGTCGCGCTTGTCACCAGCACGCGCTCGCCCTGTTTTAGCAATTCGTTGACGATCCATGCCAGCACGCGGGTCTTGCCAGTTCCTGGCGGCCCGTGGATCAGCCAGCACAAGTCGGTTGCAAGCGCCGAGGCTATCGCCTTTGCCTGCTGATCTTCAAAACCCTCCTCCCTTGCCTGGCCCTCCACCGCATCGAACTCCTCCAGATCGAGTTTCGGTTTCAGCATACCATCGAGAAGAGGAAGGATTTTTTCCCGTCCGATGGTGGTCTTTGCCAAGTCCTCGATGGCCCCGAGGTAAAACCTTTCCAGATCAATGGATGTTTCATCCAACTGCAGCCCGCGAAATCCGGTTGGAAGATTCAACGAGTCCGCTGCCCTGCCCCAGAGCTGGATCTCGATCTGCTCGTCCTCGGCTTCCAGCACGACCGCATCGCAAAGCGGCATGTTCGGATCACCCAGGCTGAGCGCAACAAAATCCCCCTCGCGAAAGCGCGAGTCATTTCCCGCAACCCCGAGCACAAGCCCTTTTGCGCCCCGCGCCTCCTTGATCCATGTCCCGGCCACGCATCGTCCTTCCTCGATCCGGTCCTCGACTGGCTTCGCCCACAACCGTGCCTGTTGCCCGCGCTGGGCCTCATGCTCCGCACACACAAACGTGCGCAGCTCTTCCTGCATCGCATAAATCCCCACTGTTTCCACAGGCTATCTGCCCTCCTTGTGTGCGTCGGGAATAATCGCAACCATTGTCCCGAGAATTGGGTGGATCGTTTCGGTTTTTGGCACGAGGATTGGCTCGTGGGCCAGGTTGTCAGAGAGGAAAATCCAATCTTCGGCATCCTGGGTGATGCGTTTGATCGCTTCCGTGCCGTGGGTTCCGGGGCCGAATTCCGGGATGTTGGCGATGACGATTTCGCCGTCGCGGCGCGGGGTGCGATGGTATTCAAAAATGACAAGATCGCCGATCCGGAGCGTCGGCTCCATCGAGTCGCCTGCCACGCGGACGACGAAGCGTCCGGTTTTTGCAAGATGCGCGGGAACGTTGATCCAATCGATTTCCTCAAGGTCATCAAGCGAGCCTGTTTCGATTCCGTGGAACGGACTTCCGGCGGCGAGAGAGCCTACGAGGGGAAGATGGGTCTTGAAAGCCCCGGCACCCACTTCGGGAAATGGGATGATGTTTGCCGCCGTGAATTCCGCAGGCCCTTCGCCACAATACATTTTTTCCTCCGGTTCCGAATAGCGAACCGGCGAGGGCTCCTGACGTGAAACGGGCGGCGCAGCGACGACCGGACTTCCAACCTCCCATCGTCCCGCTCCGCGCTGGTTGGCGGTCACTTCAAACGCCTCCACGAAGCGAGAGAACAGGCGGGCTTCCCAATTACCTGGTATGAATGGATCGCGCCCGAGCAGCGTTTGCGCCTCGCGGGCGAATCTCTCTCCGAGGGCGCAATCCAATCCGCGCCAGTAGTGGATAATCGTATCGCGCTGGCGGTTGAGGAGCCCGTAGGTCGGCAGCTTGTCGCTTTTCGCGGCGTTGATGACCGGGGCTGCGGGGAAGAGGTTCCAGAGGTCGTTATTGCGCCAGAGAGAGAACGGCATCGCGTGGTCCACTGCGAAATCATCAGCAACGAGCGATCTGTCCGACCAAACACAGACCCGATCAGGCAGCGAATGGAAGTAGCGCCGGGCATCGTTGACATTGCGGGCCGGATTGGGGACGGCCAGTAGGCAGTCGATTATCCGGCTGGCTTTCACTGCGCCTTTCGTGAGCTGTTCGGTTAATTCCGCCCAGCGGAGGACCGTAGCATCCTGAATCCAGCTTCCCGTGAGGCAGAGTTCCCGCCAGAGGTTCGCGTCCATGCAAACGCTTTTGTCGAGGCGGTCGTATTGAAAAACGTCGAAGTCGCCACCCCCTGCATGTCGAACGGGCATGTTCCAAATCGTGTTTTGGAATTTCGCCCGGGCGGTCCTCCAAAGCCTCGCGGCATTTTTCGAGAGACTACCGCTTTTCCAATCCGTGTAGAAGCCCGTCAGTCCACCGGTGGGCCGGAAATGCCTGATCAGGGCATCGAGCGGAGGACGAATGGCGACACCGTTGCCGCCCCCGCGTTCTTCGCCAGTCCGCTGGCCGATGAATGTGTCACTTTCAAAAATCGGCCAGTAGTAGAGCATCCACTTGTCGGCAATCGCCTCGATAGGGATTTTGACCTTTCCTTCCGGAGTGTAGACCGCGAGGTGATGCTGCGTCTGTGCGATCTCCGCGAGTGCGCGAAACAACGCCAACTTGTAGGTGGCGTCCTTCTTGTCGCGGTTCAGGATACTTTCCACGAGATGGAGCGGGCGCCCAGAGGATTCGTCGAGACGCACGAACTCGAACACGGCCCATTTGATGTCATCGCGCCCCAGCGAGTCGGCCACGGTTTCAGATTCTCGCAATGAGAAGCCCACCCGCTCGAAAAGAAGACGCAACTTCTCTGGTGAAATGTCGCTGAATAGCCGCCCGTGAAGATCCCTCCGCGTAATGGGATCGACATCGTTCCTCGCGGCAGGAATCGAAACGAGCAGCGTTCCTCCCGGCCGGAGAACCCGCCGCAGCGCATAAACCGCATCGAATGTCTCCTCGTCCGGCAAATGCATGAGGACTGCCGAACACAGAATGCCATCAAATTCGGCTTCCGAAAATGCGTTAAGATCGGGCAACGCGGCTTCGAACAACCTTCCAGCTCCTGAGAGACCAGCCGCTGTGATCGTGGCATTAGCCGCAGCGATCATCTCCTTAGAAGCATCCGCACCATAGGCATCCTTCCCCTTACGCAGCAAAAATGCGAGGTCGCGTCCCGTTCCGCACCCGATGTCGAGGATCTTCCGAGAGCAACGAAAAGCCCTTTCCAGTCTATCCCCTGCGTCAGACGGAACTTCGCCATACTGCGCGGCCAAACTCCCGGCCATGTCTCGATAAAATGCAGCAGTTTTCGCGTCAGCACCCATGCAAGAAACAACGCTATTCACGAGCAGAGGATTTCGCACGCATCTTCAGCAACATTGAGGGCGGTTTGGTGGGCGGTTTTCCATTTAGAGAAGGCGCTCCGGAGCCGTGCGGGAGCGGCAGAGAGGCGGATCGGGCGGAATCCGATCCGCTCAAGTCGTAACCGTGCTTTCTGGCCGTCGAAGATGCCGTTTGCCTGCTCGATGGCAGCGTAGGTGGGTATGGTCATGGCCGGGGTGCGGGATTCTGGCGGTGCCGATGAAGAGAGCATCCGAGTGTAGGCGCAGAATTTTGAAGGGGCAAAGAGGCCGGAGGCAGGATCGGCCACGAGGTAACGGACATTGCGTTTTCCCCAGTGCGCCCGGCACTCGGGATCAGAAATTTCACGGTTCCACTGGTGCAGGTTGAGCAGAACTTCGAGCCGGCTGGTGGCGCAATAGATCTGCGTGCCGGTGGTCGTGGGCCGGCCAACCGGGCGGGTCAGTTCGATGACTTCGGGGAGAGAGGGGTCCGGAAGGGAGTCAAATCCAGAGCGTCCCTGGTTGAGTCGTTTGATCGCCTGTGCATCGAGGGTAGGCAGCAGGGGCATCTGGAATGCCCGCAACCCTGCAATGCGGAGGAGATAGACCGCATGTGCAGCGAGGTTGGCCCGGCCGATGGCGACGTCATTCGATATCAGGGAAACAAAGGCATCGGTCCCGGGCAAAGGATCAATGAGATGGGCCGAAGCGAACTTCGTATGGTTGGCCGCCGGATCGGCACGGCTGATTTCGAACTCAATCCAAATCCGATCCGGAGTGGACTTGGATTCCAAAAGCAAATCCACGCTCGGCCGGTAGCCGAGAATCCGCGTGAGTTCCGGCGTGAGCAACCCAGCCTCCTTTCTGGCAACCCAGCCTGATGGAGGGCACTCGACCAAGCGACGTTGGAGCTCTGCTGCCAGATGAAATTTCATGCCTCCAGCTCCGCCCTCACGATATCGGCGAGCTGTTTTTGCGTGGGGAGTTTCCCTTTCAGATCCGTGGGGAGTTTCGACTGGAGCTGGTAGGTCGCGACGCCGATGGGGTTCGCCTTGCTGCGGAGGGCATACTCGACCTCGATATCGTCCTTCTCGGCGCAGAGGATGATCCCGATGGAGGGCTGGTCGTTTGGGCCGCGCTCCCTGTCGTTGAGCACGTTCAGATAGAAATCCATCTTGCCGGCGAACTCTGGTTCGAACGGGCCGACCTTTACCCCGTGAGATAGGTGCCGATTCGGCCTTTGATGTATCGCTTTCCCCAAGCGGTTTTGAGATACTTTTCCCGTTTCGTGGCATCTGCCTGAGAAAGGCAAGCTTCGTAGTAGACAAGCTTCACTGGTAAGCGATGCGCGGTTGATCGGACACTCCCTTGCTCGTGCTCTTGTAACCTGCGCCTGAGGTCGTTCGTGTATCCCGTATATAGCTGATCGTCTTTGCCGCTGTGAAGGACGTAAACGTAGTGGAACTTGATATGACTCATATCTCATGGGGTGAAGATCGAAGGCGACGAGGGCCTTGAGGAACCGGTGGTAGAACAGGAGGTCGATGAAGTATTCCTTCTTCCCTGCCGCAATCCGGTATTGGCGCCCGACGAAGCAGAAGCCGTAGCCCAGCTCGAGCAGGAACGCCTGCAGGCGGGAGATCAGGCGGGACTCCAGCTCGCGCTCCCTGACGGCGCGGCGGATCCCGAGGAATTCCAGGCTGTAGGAGCTCTTGAGCATCTCATCGGCCTGCTCGGCAAGGTGCTCCGGAAGGGCGAGGCCGAAGTTGTGGGATTTCTTGTCGGTGACAGAGCGCTCGTAGGCGCCGGCCTTGATCTGGTTGAGCAGGACGTTGCGCGACCACCCGAAGCGGGCGGTGGAATGGAGATACCAGAGGCGGGCCGCGGGATCGGTAACCTTGTTGAGAATGACCAGGTTCTGGCCCCATGGGACTTCTGCGACGAGCTGTCGCAGAAATTCGAGGGCTGCCGGGCGCTTGGATTTTGAGTCCGCTCCTGCTGGTTCCCCCTCCTTCAATTCTGCGACAGCCTGCCGCAGAATTGGCCTTGCCCCGAGCTTCGGCCCCTCGCGCGCAGCTTGGGCAAGGACGGCGGCATCCGTGCAGGCGAGGTAGAGCCGGCGCATGTCCCAAACATTCCGTGCCGAAAAGCCGGTCGCTCCCGGAAATTCTCTACGTAGGTCGGCCGCGACAAGCTCAACCACCGACTCGCCCCATCCGAGCGCCTGCTGCCTCTCGACGATCCCCTGACCGATTTCCCAGTAGAGCAGGATGATTTCGGAGTTCACCGCGCGTGCAGCGGAAATCCGGGCGGCCTGAACTCTGGACTTCAGGGCGGCGATAAAGTCGCGGTATTCCGGGCTGACCAGCAGGCTGGCGTCGGAGCTTTCAAGGAGTTTGAAGCGTGGTTTTGACGATGCCATGGCTTGGGATTCTGTCAGGATTTGGTCCGCTTGAAACCTGATTTGTGTTGGAAATGAAAGGTCCGAATAGCGTATGGCCGAGGCCTGCCGACCCCAAGCATGGACGCAAAAAGAACCAGAGGCTCCGTGCGGTGGCAGGCATCTGTCATTCCTCCTCCTCGCGTTCCGAGAGCTCGTTGATATGGCTTTCAAATTCCACCTCCGCGTAGCGCCGGGCCTCATCGCGGGACGGGAAATACCCGATGTCGTCGAACTCGTTGGCTCGGATCCAGAAGACGGGGCCGGTTGACCAGATTTCTATACCGAAAATATCGTCGTCCGGCGCGGCGGCTTCGATCGAAACCTCGAGCGTCCCGAACGTAGCGTCCTTGTTGTCCTCGATCAGGTCCCAAAGGTCGCCGTCGTCCCCTGACCGGAAGCGCCCGATGGCGGTATCGGCCTCCGGGCCGTATTCCTCGGCGATGAGTTTTTGGATGTCCTCGGATTGGAGGAGTTGGTCTTTGAAGGTGCTGAGCGGTTGCGGTTTGGTCATGGTTTTGATGATATTTGGGAATGTGGAATGTGAAATGCTGAATGGGGGGAATGCGAATGGATTTTTGCCGGATGACGTCAGTTCTCTGAAGTCGGGTCCTCCTCCGCAGCGTCCGATTTTTCCCCCTTGTTCCAGAACGCATCGATGGCGGCCTCGGCCTGGTCGGCGGCAAACTCTGGGGTCATCCGGCCAGACAGGACGCTGGTCAGGTAGGGGAACGTCACGTCCGCAGTGCTCGTCACCGCGTGGAAGATGGACCGGAAGAGCCCCTCGGTCAGGGGGCCGGTGATGGTGTCGGTGTAGGCGACAAGCCGGATCTCCCCGTCGCTGTAGTCCATCTCCCAGAACTTCCGCATCATATCGAGCGGCTCGGGGGCTTCGGCCGTCGGCTGGGGAGCTGGTTCGTCTTTCATGCTTCCAGCTCCCTTCTTTTCCGGCTGAGAAATTTCTCCAGCTCGTTTTTTTTCGGCAGCTCGAGCTGGTATTTCGAAACGAACAGCCGGTTATCGATGCCGGCGAGCGCGTATTCGACCAAGGCGTGATCCTTGTCGGTGCAGAGCAGAAGGCCGACAGGCGGATTGTCCCCCTCGGACATCATATTTTTCCGGTAGTAGGTCACGTAGGTGTTGAGTTGGCCGATGTTCTCGTGCGTGAACTCGTCCACCTTCAGCTCCACCAGGACGTGGCATTTCAGGATGCGGTGGTAGAACACGAGATCCACGAAGCCCTTGCGCCTTCCGAGAGGGATGCACTTCTGCTGGGCCTCAAAGCAGAATCCGTCCCCCAGCTCGAGCAGAAACTCCTTCAGGTTTGCAAGAAGGGCGGCCTCCAGATCGGACTCCTCCATGACATGGCGCGGGGAAAGCCCGAGGAATTCAAAGACGTAGGGGTCCCGGATCACCGTGGCGGGATCGAAGGGCTCCGCCCCCCTCTGCGCCAGCATGGCCAGCTTTTCCTTGTCCTCCGACAGCCCCGACCTTTCGAAATACAGGGAGCCGATCTGCCTCCTCAGCGCCCGCACCGACCATCTGCTGCGAAGGCATTCGACCTCGTAAAAGGCCCGCTTGAGGCGATCCTCAATCCCAACCAGCAGCTCAAAATGGCTGTAGGAAAGGTTCCGGACCAGCACCTCGGCGGCCGCGCCAGATTGTGCGGACGGCGACCGCACTTTTTTTGGTTCGCCCGGCAGCCAGATCCCGGGGAGGGCTGATTGTGCGGACGGCGCCCGCACAATCTCGGGGTAGGTCCGGTAAAAAGCCAGATATTGGTAGAGCTGCCTGCGCCCGGCGTTGCTGACTTCGCGGGCCTGCAGCCTCTGGGACAGAAGGGGGAGCAGCCGCTCGCCGTATTTCGCTCGGTCGGCACCCCGCAGCTCATACTCGGAGATATAGAGGCCGATGAGCCAGTTCCGCAGGGTCAGGCTGATGCTGACAAAGGCCGACGCGCTGCGGCTCAGCGCCTGGTCCGCGAGGGCGATCGATTCCACAAGCGCCGCAAGATCCAAATTCCTGGATGCGCATCGGGCCAGCGCATTTTTTGGCGGGCCCAGCCGGGAAGGGGTGTCAGGTTTCATGTCTCGTATTCCGCCTAGGATGAGTTGGTCTCCCATACGCGGACTTTGACCAGGCGCACGGATGGCCGGAGCTTGTAGCGGGTGTCGGTGCGCCGGGCGTAGGCGGCGAGGCCCCCGGCGATCTCGTCGAAGAACGTCTTCTCCAGCACCTCGGCGGTGGGTTTCGTCTCAGCAAAGGGCCTGCACTTCTCACCGTAGTGCGCCGCGACAGAATCCATCCCTCCGCTGACAAGCGCCACGACCTTCATGCTGCCATCCCTTTCATCGAGGGGGAGGCTATCGGCGCACTCCGAAAACTCCAGACAATCGGAGGGTTTTGACCGTTTTTTTCACCCATGTCAGCAGCGGGCTCTACCTGCCGGGCGATCATTCTGCCTCCTCCTGCCGCTCCTTGAGTTCTGAGATGAAGCCCTCGAATTCCATCTCCGCATAGGCCCGGGCCTCGTCGAGCGTGGGGAAGTACCCGATGTCGTCGAACTCGTTGGCCCGGATCCAGAAGACCGGGCCCGCCGACCAGATTTCAATCTCGAAGATGTCGTCGTCCGGGGCGGCGGCCTCGATGGTCTCCTCGGGGGAGCCGGAAATCTCCTGCTTGTTGTCCTCAATCAGATCCCAGAGGTCGCCATCGTCTCCTGACCGGAAGCGCCCGATGGCGGCATCGGCCTCCATGCCGTGTTCTTGAGCGATGAGTTTTTGGATATCCTCGGAATCGAGGAGCTGGTCTTTGAAGCTGCTGAGCGGTTGGCTCATTTTGTTAAAATGTGAAATTCGAAATGGGAAATTTGGAATGGCCGGAGGAGAATTTGAAATTCGAAATGTAGAATTGTGAACACGTGCCAGCGGGCGCTGGTTGGGCAGCAAATTTGGAATTGTAAATGTGGAATGGAGGATTTGAAGAGGGACCCGGGCGATCATGCGCTGGCGTTGAAGGTTTTCTCGAACTCCGCTGCTGCGGTCATCATGTCCTCAAAGGTGGGGGTGTCGCCAAAGAACATCGGGCCGAGCATTTCCTGGTAGTCGGCACGCCAGTTGGCGAGGTGCTCTGGCGGAGGAGAGAGACGGAAGGTGCCGGGCTTGTGCGTGGAGTAGTCCACCCAGGAGTAACGGAAGAAAATTTCGCGATGTTCGGCCACGCGCTCAAAGAGAGCGGTGTCCGCGATGGCGCGTTCGCCGATACCGGCACGCAGGAGGCACCAGAGATCGTAGTAATGTCGGGCCATGCGGAGTTTTCGCGGTTTGTCGGCGGGGCGGAAAGTTTCCTCGTGGAGGAGGCACGCCTTTTCCCAGAACGTGCGCTCGGCGGCGAGAACCCTGACCGGGAAGGCGGCGTCCGCATCAAAAGCCGGAACATGTTCAATGACGTAAGGTTTGATCAACTTGCTCTCATGGGGCCAGTCGTCGGAGCGTGCCCCCAACTCGATCTTGACCACCGAGGGCACGTAACCGGCACTGCCGGCGGGGAAGACGGACGGATAGTGAAACAGCAGGCACTGACCATCGGGCATGTCGGGATCGACCTCGATTTGCCAGCCGGTGTTGCCGAGAGCGGTTTGGATACGTTCGGTCAGACCAGGCATCAGCCTTCCCTGCACCCATTCCCGGCAGGCCGCCATGAGCGCCTCCAACCGCAACCTGCGTTGTTTGTTGCTGGGAGCCTTGTCCGGGGCGGCATCGCCGCCGAAGCCGAGAGTTTCCTTGTCCACGATGAGATCAATGTCCTCGGAGAAGCGTTCGATGAGTTTCCATGCCTTTGAGAGCGACGTGCCTCCCTTGAATGTGAGGTGTCCGCCGATGCCGGGCAGAGTGAAGAGTTCACGCAGGGTCCAGCAGACCCAGAAGTCTTTTTCCACGCTGAATGCCTGGAGGCCCATGGATTCGTCCACCTGCCGGAAGGTAAGGCGGCGACGCTCGACAGGCAGTTGCAGAAAGGTGTTCATGTGGCGGGCTTCGGTTCGATCAATGGGCGGAGAAGATCGGCAATCCAAGCGGGTGCGTGGATGAGATCCTTGCGGATGCCGGCACGATCCTTGTCGTCAATCTGGCGGCGCAGGATCGCAATCACGCGATCATCGATTTGGTCCTGGCCCAGGTAGCGCAGGGCTTGGATGAGAGTGCCGCTTTTTCGCCCGGCGGTGGCCATGTTCCGGGGGGTGGTGTGCTGGAGGATGATCTCGCGTTTGCCGATCTTCACCTTGCGTGCGGGACCGTCGGTGAGGAAGACGACGCGAGAAGGCACCTGCCCGGAGAGTCCGAGCATGTTGGCAGCGTAGGCTCCGGCGGGCTGAAGGCGGATGGCGTCGCGAACGATCAGGGCGCGAGCGATGGCATCGGCAGAAGGAGCAATGGTCCCCAGCACGGAATCCTGCACCGGGTAGTCGTAGAGGCCTCGGGCAAGCTGCCGGATGGTGCCGGTGGCTTTGAAACGCTTCAGCGCGGACGCGACGCCGTTGCGGGTGCCAATGTCCATCAACTGCGCCGGCGTAAATACCCAGCCCCGCCCTTGGCCGCGTATGCGATTAAGGACTTGAGCATCGGTCGATGTGGTGCGGTTTGGCATAATCTATCTGACACAAAACTTATATATTATTTGTGTCAAAACTCGATTCATTTTTCCGGGCTGGGGAGCGCCTCCAGCGAATGCCGGACGGCGGCGGAGCTTTCGAGCCGAGGGGAAATGGGTGATGCTGAGCGGTTGCTTCATTGGAAGAAATGTGAAATTCGAAATGTGGAATTTGGATTTGTGAACACGTGCCAGCGGGCGTTGGCCGGGGAGTAAATTTGGAATTGCGAATGTGGAATGAGGGATTTGAAGGGAAGTCAGCTTTCTTTTTGGATTTCGATGCGGACGTTTTGTTCGAGCTCGTTGAGCCGGTGCTGGAGGCAGGCGAGGGTCGCGTGGTCGGGGGCTTCCACATAGGTGAAATTCGAGCCGGGGCGGTCGCCTTCGATGAAGCGCAGGTCGCCGAGCTGGGTGCCGGCCCCGCGTTCCTTTCCGTCGTCGAGGGGCAAGTCCTCGAGGTAGCGGTAGGCCCGCGCCTCTGGGCCGTCCCTCAGCGAATAATCCCATTCATACCAATTATCGAGGGTCCACCCGTCGATCTGCTCATCAAACGCGATTTCCTCTTCCTCTCCAGGCTCGCAGCAAAGCTGCTCCCTCTGCCAGGCTTTCACGGCTTCCGGATCGCCGGGGTCGATTCCCGCGCTCTCCTCAAGGTATTCGCGCCAGGTCGGAGGGCTGACCTCCTCGCCCAAACGGAAGGTGAATTCGTTGAACGTGTTTTGGACCGCGTAGAGGACGCTCCCCGAGGCGGGCGCGCTTATGAAGTAGGGCTGCCCGCCGAGGACGCAGGTGTCCCGGATGGCTCTCGCCAGGCGGACAGGGATGATGCAGGATCCGGCGGCGAGGCCGCAGAGGGAGAGAAAATCACGTCGGTTCATCGGGGATGAGATTCGGATTTCGCGTTCGTAAAAACAACCGGGCAGCGTGTCATACAGAGGAAGGTGTTCAGTTGTCTGCGGGCGGTTCTTCCTCCGGGGTGTCCTGTTTTTCGCCCTTGTTCCAGAAGGCATCGATGGCGGCCTCGGCCTGGTCGGCGGCGAACTCCGGGGTCATCCGGCCCGACAGGACGCTGGTCAAGTAGGGGAACGTCACGTCCGCAGTGCTCGTCACCGCGTGAAAGATGGACCGGAAGAGGCCCTCAGTCAGTGGGCCGGTGATGGTGTCGGTGTACGCGACGAGCCGGATCTCCCCGTCGTTGTAGTCGAACTCCCAGAACTTGCGCTTGGCCGCGTAGTTGAGCCGGTGGAGGAACTCGCCGGTCCTGGCGCGGAATTCCTCGGTCGCCCGGATTGGGAGCCGGACGATGATGTTCGCCACATCGTTGGAATGCCCCCAGCAGAGGACGGTCACGTCCAAGTTCTTGAGCCCGAGACGCAGGGTCAGCGTGCCCTCGTCCTCCTCGAAATGGAACTCCGCATCCTGATACGCCTTCCGCATCACATCGAGAGGTTCGGGCGCTTCGGCCGTCGGTTGTGGGTCTTGTTCGTCTTTCATGGCCAACTTATATCACATCAAAATAGACAAAGGCTGTCCTACCCCCGAAGAAAAAGCTGAAATTCTGAAAAGCTGAAAGTGGAAACAGGAGCCTGAGGAGGAAAGCTGAAACTTGAAACCTGAGTCCTGAAGGTGCGAAGCTGGGCGGCGCAGCGGGAAGAGCTTGAGTGGAAGTTCCGGGAGGAGTTGAATGGACTGCATGAAGGCGGGATCATCGGGCAGGCCAAGCGCGCATGAGCTTTTTGAAGGATTCCGGCCGCTGGCGGCAAAGATTGCGGCCGGGTTTTCAAACATTCCCCGGGCCACGCCGGACGAGATCGAAACCACCGCAGAGCAGGCCCTCTGGGATGCGGCGCGGACCTTTGAGAACAGGGACGGCCAATTTGAGGCGTATGCCGTGACCGCGATCCGCAACCGGCTGAAAGATCTTCACAGGAAAAGCATCCGTCTGGATGACCGCCTCCCCCTGCACGAGCCCCCGGCCGGGACGGATCTTCCGCCGCCGGAGCCGGCATCCACCCCATCGCCCGTCGTCGAGCAGATCGCCCGGAGTGAAACCGCCGATCATCTGGACAGGGTCCTGGGGGGGATGGATCCCAGAAAAAGCGAGGTTCTGCGAAGAACGGCGGCGGGGGAGAGCGGCTCGGAGATCGGGAGCTCGCTCGGGGTCTCGAAGCAGATGGTCAGCAAAATTCTGGCTTCGGCGCGCGAGGAGGCGCAGGAGAGCATTCACGGCCGGGGGCTGGAGTCTGACGGCTGGACGCTGCGCTCGCAGGCTGTTAGCCAACCCGCTGACGAGCCAGAATATGAGCCGCCGCCGCCAGTTCCGCCCGGCCCGTGGGAAAGGTTTCTGCGCGCGGTCGGCCTGCGCCGTCAGGTCTGAGCGACGGGCTCATAGCCCTCCTCGATGTCGAACGTCCAGGCCACCGCCTCGCGGGCGGATGTGACGTCCGGCGGCACGCGCAAAAAATAATCCCGGAACGTGCCGTCCGGCTCGGGGGTTGCGTTGAGGACCTTCACGACGCAGATGTCCTCATCCCCGGGAACCTCGACGCGGAAAAGCGTCCCGAAGTCGTCTTTGACCGTCTTGGAAACTACGTCGCTATCGAAGATCAGATCCTTTGGCCCATAGGCCTCGATGAGCTGGTGCCGGAGCTCGAGATCGTCCACGTCGAGCACCGCGCCTGCGCCTGCGCCGCGCGCGATTGTTGCAGCCCCCGCTTCCTCGATGAGGAGGGAGCGGATCTCCGGCGCAAAGTCCTCAAGTATTTCGCAGCAGGTGAGCAGGTCCGGACGGGCCAGCTGCCGGGCCTCGGATTCCGTCACGCGGATGCCATGCCAGAAGCGCCCGATGAGGCCCGAGCGGAATTCGAAGGTGAGCCCGGGGGCAGGGGCGCCCGAAGCGGAAAAACCGAAGGGGGTGATCCGGGCGGGATTCTCGCATAGGATGACGACTCCGGGCAGCGGGAAAAATGCCGGGCATTGGCGGAGGATATCCAGCATGGCCTGCTGCATGCCGGCGGCAGGGAGTTTGCCCGAGGCGATCCGGCCCTGAAAATGCGCGAGGCGCTTGGGCGCATAGATGTGCGGGAGGAGGGACTTCTTGGAAACGTTCACCGTGACATATTCGATGTCGTCCGGGTCGCGCTCCCCGTCATCACTCTCCTCGTAGTCGTCGTCATCCGCCTCGCGATACTCGGCAGCCATTATTCCGAATGGGCACAGGGCGTCGGCAAGCGCGGCCCCGAACCCTGAGGCATCCGGCTCCACAAGCTCCGATCTCTTTAGGAAGCTATAAAGCACGTGCCAGCCGAGCCCGCGATCCATGCGGCGGACCATGCGGGCGAACTCCGGGAAAGAGTTCGCCCAGAGGACGGTGTGCACGGGGCCAAGAAACCCCACGCAGTTGTAGAAGCGGGCGGCGGCAGCCTCCGCCGCAGCGCGATCTGCCGGGCGCGTGTCCGAGGCCCGCCGCAGCCATTCCTCCTCAAAATCCGCGCGGGCCGTCTCAGTCATCGGCGGGGATGTGGTTGCCGTAGGCATACTCGCGCTGCCGCCGGACCTCGTAGCTGCCCGGCGGCAGATCAATCGGAGCGTGCTCGTCGTGCCGGAGCGTGCCGCCCTCGGGGAGATCCAAACGGGAGACCCGGTTCTCCCAGTCCGCATAGAACCTGATCGGCCCGGCGTGGAGGACGTGGGCGTGCCCGGTCACCTCGCCCTGTGCGATCTCCAGGGATCCGGCGGCTGTTTTGTCTGTGTGGATGGGCGCATCCAGGCTGATGAATAGGATGTCCCCCTGTCGGTATGTGGTTTTCATGGTATCGGTTGGTTTAGCTGGTTGGATTTGCGGACGATTTGGGCGGCCGCATCCCGGATGTCCGCCCGGGGGCAGAAGGGGGATGCGGGGATCGTGTGTGCGCCGAGAGAGAGGCGCTCCGCCCACAGGAGCAGCTCGTCCCGATCCATCCCCTCCGCAAAGATGTTCTGGAGGCACTGGCGCAGAAACTCGCGGCACTCGTGCACTGCGACGGCCTGGGAAGGGAACGATCCAATAAAATACTTTGCCGGCTCGAGCGAGTTCGGCCCGGCGAGCTCACCGACCGCGTAAAACGCATCGGGGGCACCGGCTGCCAGGTCGTCGGTGAGAGGCCTCCACCAATCCAGCAGTTCAAAGAGCGGAATCACGTGCCCGAAACCCTTGAGAAAAATAGCAAGCTCCCTGGCCCTCGCGATGAGCAGGATATTCGCCGGGGCGCAAAGCAGCATGTCGGCGGCATCCTCCAGCCGGGCTGTGTGGCGGAGGCAGTCCGCCGCGATGAACCACGCCACGGGGTCGTCCGGCCATCCGTCAACCACCGTGTTGGCGAGCCCGAGCGCCTGCTCGTAGTTGCGGGCGAGGAGCGTCGCCTCGCCTGACGCTGAGCGCAGGCCGTCGAGGATTGCCAGGGCGCGCTCCGGCTCCCCATCCTCGCAGAGCTTCTCCACCGCCATCAGCTCGTCCAGCCCATCCGGGCGGGCATCGCGGCAGCGCTGGAGGTCGCGGATCGCGCCCGCGATGGGCAAAAGCGCGGGGGCCTCGAGGGCCTCCTCGATCGAACGCGGGCTCCTGACGGCGGCGGCCATCACAGAGGCGCGTGCCTTGTCATAGTGCCCGGAGGCAACGAATTTCTTTGCCATTTCCAGGTCCACCGAGCGCCCGTGTGCCGCGCCGGTCACCCGGCTGATCAGCGACAGGTTCTCTTCGATCTGCGATGTGCTCCACGCCAGAAACTCCGCAAAGAGCGCGGGATGGCGAAGGCAGGAGTCGGGGTTGACGCGGGCGACGCCGCGCGGGATATCGAGCTCGAAGATCGGGCGATATTTCGGAGAGATGTCCCGCCGGCTGAAGATCCCGAGCTCGAGCGGCCGGTCGATTTTGGCAGGGATCGACGCGAAGCCCGCGGCCGCGTCCAGCATGGAAAGTCCACGGAGCAGTTCGGGCGGAGGGTCATTGGTTGCAAAGTGCTGCCAAACCTTCTGAAAATACGGGTCGAGGAGCCACCGCTCCGGTCCGAGGTCGTCATGGGAGATGTGCAGCAGCCAGCCAAGAGCGTAGTAGTAGTTGCCTACGCTCGCGTGGTAGCAGGCCACCGTCATGCAGCGTTCCAGATCTCTTTTTGTCCGGTCCTGGGAGGGCAGGATTTCAGCGGCCCTGCCCGGCATATCTTCGAGCATGTAGGTCTGCACCATTTTGGTCCTCAGCGCATCTGTCAGGGGGCCTGTGGACCGCTGCGAGATGGCCGCCCGCGCCCGCACATACTGACCGTTCCAGAGGTAAATGCCCGCCAGCCACTCCGTCGCCAGATCGCCCTCCGCCCCGCCGGGGGGAACGCGCTCGAGGTGATCGATTGCCTCGTCAATCTGTCCTTCGCGCAAGCATTCAGCGGCAGCCTGCAGGCTCTCGTCGGAAAAGGAGTCTTTCATATCCACACCTGAAGACGGATCAAATGCGACAACGTCAACCGCCGCTGAAAAGTATTTTAGGTATCCGTCATTCCTTGGCTCCCTGGTAGGCCAGCATCTGGGACCAGAGGCGGGAATACGCCGGCAGCTTGTCCTCCTGACCGGGAGTGTCGTGGATGCGGTTCTTGAAGTTCGAGTAGTCGATGGAGGTTGCGAGGGCTGCCATCATCGCGCTGACCTCCGGCTGTCCGACGACGATCCGCCAGGCGTAGTCGCCGTTCGTCGTGTGATGCAGGGGGGCCTCGATGGCCGCGAGGGCGATCAGGTTTTCGAGGTCCTGCTTGCATCGGGTCCGGACATGGAACTGGCCGGCGGGTTTTTGGACGATGGAGTAGAATCCGTGTTGGGTAGCGAGCCACATGGTTTTTAAGAATTTGGAATGGGAAATGCGTTATTTTTCGCCGCAGAGGACCGGAGCCTTGGTGGCATACGGGTTGTTCGGGCTCACCGGCGAGTACGGGCTGCCGTATTTGCTGTAGGGGTTGTTGATGCTGGTTGGCGAATACGGGCTTCCGTATTTCCCGTACGGGTTTGCGACCGAGTCCGCCGCATAGGGGTTGGCGCTGAGCCGGCCGAGGTAGGTGCCGTCGGCGGCGATGATCTTCGGGGCCGCCGTGGCGTACGGGTTCGCCACGCTCGAGGCCGAATATGCGCTGCCCCACCGCCCGTAGGCGTTGTTGATACTGGTGCCCGAGGTGGCGCTCCCGTAGGTGCCGTAGGGGTTCGCGGTCGAGGTCGCGGCGTAGGGATTGGCGCTGAGGCGCCCGAGGAATACCCCCTCCCCGCACGATTGTGCGAAGGAGGGGGCTCCCCCAACCAAAGTGATGAAGAGTAGGGACAGGATGGTTTTCATGGATTTTTTAGATGAGATTTTTACTGGGCGAGGATGCTGAGATGGATGGGATGGGCGACAGCGGTGTCGCGGGTTTCGAAGCGGAGCTGGTCTTTCGCCCGGCGGGTCGAGAGCCGGGTTCTTGGCGGGAGGCTTTCTTCCTCAGCTGCGACGGCGGCAGCCTCTTCGAGCCACGCCGAGACCTCGGCGATGTCGCGGAGCGGTTCGGCTGCCTTTTCGGAGCGCTCTCCTATCGCTTCAAAAGACGCGGCGCGGAGCAGCTTTTTCCAGACCTTCCGGAACAGGGCCGGGCTTCCGTAGATATCGGCGTGGCTGAGCTTGCCATTAATCGCCCAGACGACGCCGACGCTATCCCCGGACGGTGCGGACTCCAAGCCTCCGAGATATTCGTCCAAGGCCGCCGTGGTTTCCTTCATCTCATAGGAAAGCTGCAGGCTGGACGGGGACATGGCGGACTTCGCGCAAATCCCCATGCTCTCGCTCAGCTTCGCCTGCTCCTCTTCGACGGACGCCCAGACCTCGCCCTGGCTCTTGCTCGTGCGCAGGGCAGCGCGGAGTTTCTTGGAGGAGGCGTACTCGCTGGATTTCGAGAAATGCGCGTCGGACTCACTGCGACGCTTGTGCCAGCGAGCCGCCTCCACGCAGAAGACAGGGATCGGGACCTTCCCGGATTTGGCAGGAACGATGAAATCGGCCCCCAGCGTGCGGTCCTGGCGCCCGCCCTTCACGATGTCCCCAGCCTGGATAAAGAGGTCGATGTCACCGGGGTTTTCGATCAGGAGCTCGTTGACATTCCCCGTCTCGTGCAGGAGGCCGGTCTGGCTTTCCATGGCTTCCTCCAGGACGGTGTAGTTGGGAATGGCCTGTCCCGGAGGAACGGAAACAAACCAGGCGGTGAGGTTGCGGGCGGTGATGGGCTGGGTGAGAGTTTTCATGACGCCGGCAAGATTCGCACGGCAACTAGGTCAACGAGCGTCCTACCCCGGAAGAAAAAGTGGAAAATCTCAAATTTGAAGAGTCGAAGGTCATCATCTCTCCACCCGGCCTTCCCAATCTGCCCGGATGGCTGCCTCGGCCTGGTCGGCAGCGAACTCCGGCAGCATCCTGCCACTGAGGACGGCGGTGAGGTAGGGGAATGCGGTGTCGGCGGCGTGGACCAGCGAGTTCAGGAGTGCCCGGAAGTGGCAATCCGTCAGCCGTCCGGCCATCGTGTCGGTGAAGCAGGAAAGGCGGATCTCGCCGCTGTCTGGATCGAAGTCCCAGTATTTGCGGCGGGCGCTGTAGTTGAGCCGGTGCAGAAAATCTCCGGCAGCGGCCCGGTATTTCTTGGCAGCCCGGACCGGGAGCCGGACGATCACCTTTGCGAGGTCATCCGGGTAGCCCCATGCGACGACCTGGACCTCTACATTTTCGAGCCCAAGGCGGGCAAAGAGCCTGGCGTCGTCATCCTGGAACGGAATTTCCATGGCGGTGAGCGCCTGGCGCATCACGTCGAGCGGATGGCGGGTGGTCGTGCTCATTTCCTCAAGGCTCCCCCTCATGTCCTCCTCCAATAATGTATTTCTGCATGTGGCTGCGATAGGCGCGGAGCATGGCGCCCTCGCGCCGCAAGGCAGTGTCTGCGAGTCCGACAATGTATTCGTTGGGAACAGCCTGAGGCCGGATCCGGGTGAGTTCGACCATGCATTCCAACTCATGCCCCGGCCCGCGAGCCTGACAGAGGATGGCATACGCCACCGCCGTTGAACGCGAGATTCCTGCGCGGCAGTGAATGAGGATCGGGGAGGGAGCAGTTCGGCTGAACCTCAGGATCTCCTCCATGTCTTCGGATTTCATGAGATGCCTGCCAGGGGTCTCGCTTGCGATGTCATCAAACCTTGCAACGCAAACTTTTGGGGCTGGCAGACGCCGTTTGATGTTTTCCAAATGGCGCTGCATGTCTTCGGATTTCGGATCCCAGATCGAGATGATCGATCGTGGCTGGCAGGCAATCTCCGCGTCGAGCTCGTCCACCCCGCATACACGGATATCTGGGGCTTGGTTCAGTGGGTCGAAATTTTTCATGATCCGGGATTCATTCCTAACTTGAGTGGCTGCTGAACGGGATATTTGCCGAAGGGACGGAAAAACACCATGTCCGGGATCCGGTCGCCGGCAGTCCAGGACCGGCGGTCGGAAACCCCATTCGGAGCGGTGCAGACGAAGTGGTTTCCCCAGGCCCTCGTGCCCCCGCCGGGATAGTAGCGGGGCCAGCAGCCATTTTTGTCCGCGTCGACCGTGAGGCTGAACGGGCTCTGGCCGAGGTATTCCCCGTTCATCTCGACGATGCACCCGGCGGGGACGCTTGTGACACGAATCGTCTTCACGGCGGTCGGGGTACGAACCTCCGGCTCGACACCCGCGTATCTGTCTGCCGGTCGCCCGGCGCATCCGGCGAGGGCAAGGAGGCAAATGGCGATGCCCATCGGAAGCCGGGGATGCGTCCTCATGCTCAGCCCTGCGGTGTCCGGTCCTCCGGCGCCCGGTCTTCAAATCTCGTGATGGAGTCTAAAAATGTGAGGAGGACGGTTCCTGTTTCTCCGTTTCTGTGCTTTGCGATCGTGAGCTCCGCCTTGCCGGCGGCCTCCTTCTTTTCGTCTCCGTCCAGGTAGTAGGCCTCGCGCCATAGCAGGCCGACGAGGTCGGCATCCTGCTCGATAGCCCCGGATTCGCGCAGGTCGCTCAGGTTCGGCTTCCCCTTGGCCGCCCCAGCCCGGGCATCGGGATTCCGGTTGAGCTGCGCTAGGACGATGACCGGGATTTTGAGCTCCTTGGCCAGGGCTTTGATGCCACCGGAGATTTCGGCGACCTCAACCTGGCGGTTTTCCTGGCCGCGCCGCGATGGGGACCGCATGAGCTGGAGGTAGTCCACGACGATAAGGTCGAGGTGTTTCTCATTGTCGAGGCGCCGGGCGCTGGCCTGAAATTCCATCACATCCAGGCTCGGCGTCTCATCGATGAAGAGCCTGGCTTTCGCCATCCTCGTCGTGGCCTGAACGAGGCTGTTCATCTGCGTCTTATTGATGAAGCCGTTGCGGACCTCCTTCATGTCCACCCTCGCTGTCGCGCTGAGCATGCGGAGGGCCAGCTGCTCGGCGGACATTTCGAGGCTGAAAACGGCGACGCACTTCCCGTCGTTTATGGCAGCATGCTCGACGATGTTCATGGCGAGCGCGGTCTTGCCCATCGATGGCCTGGCGGCAATGACGATCATCTCGCCCCGCTGGAGGCCGTTGGTAATATTATCCAGCCCCTTGAAGCCGGTCGCGAGACCGGTGAGGGATCCTCGGCTCTCGTATAATTTTTCGACCGACTCCAGCGCGCCGAGCGCGAGGGATTTGATGGTTTTCGAAACGCCCGAGAACCGGTCCCTTCCGATCAGGAGGACCTTTTTCTCCACCTCGTTGAGCAGGACCGGCACCTCGTTCTGCTCGTCGTAGGCGCGGGCTGCGTATTCCGTGCACGTCGCAATGATCTGCCGCAGGAGATACTTCTCCCTGACTATTTCCAGGTAGTACGCCGCATTCGTCGCCGTGGGCACGAATGTAAACAGGCCCGTCACGGCGGCGGCACCGCCGGCTTCCTCAAGCCTCTTGGTATCCTCAAGGAACTGGGTGAGAGAAATCAAATCGATCGGCCTCTTATTCTCCTGCATCTCGACAAGCGCCGAAAAAATCAGGGCGTGGGCCGGGAGGTGAAAATATTTCGGGCCGACCTGGCGCTTGATGCATTCGTCGAGGACCGTCGTTGGCGAGAGGAGGATCGAGCCGAGCACTCCCCTCTCGGCATCGAGGCTCTGAGGAAGCGATCGAAGGGCCTCGGGAAGATAGCTCTCGGGCTTTCTTGCCCGCTTTATGGGTCCTCGCCCTCCACCTGGTTTTGATGATTCTTCACTCATGATGCATCCACCCTTGCATGGGAACCCGGTCAAAGAGTGTCCTACCTGAAACTTTCTGAACTTTTTTCATCGGGCTTTGGCTATTGGCCAAGTGCAAGGCGTAAGGAGTTGCGGCTCGGGAGGTTGGCGGCATCGAATCGGGACTGCGCGGCTTTGATGTCGTAGGGGATCCTGCGAAAGCGGATTACTTTCTTTTCGGGGTCGTAGATGACGTAGCAGGCACGCGGATCGTCATCACGCGGTTGGCCGACACTGCCGACATTGATCATGTAGCGGGTGCCCGGGTTGAGCTGGATCAAATCCTCGCCGGGAGTGGAGCACTGGATCCTCCTGCCGCGCATTGTCCAGACGGCCGGGACATGGGTGTGCCCGTAGAATACGAGTTCGGCAGTCTGGCATTGGAACGAGGCTTTGGCGTCCTCCTCATTGTGGATGTATGTGAAACTACCTGGGCGATATGGCGAGGCGTGGACGAGCATCATCCCGTCCTCCTTGACGACGACGGGGAGCTTGCGAAGCCAGGCCATGTCCTCGGAATCGCCAAGTTGCTTCATGGCAATTTTCAGCGCCTGACCGACCGGTTCCCATTGTTCGTCGCCGTCTGTCTTCGATGGGGAGTATCGGAGCATCGCCTCGTGGTTGCCCACCACGCATCCGATGAACTTCTCCCGTGCGATCCGGACGCACTCACCTGGTTCCGGCCCATATCCGACAATATCACCAAGACCATACCACCTCGTGACGTTGAGCCGGATCGCATCTTCCATCACAGCCCGGAAGGCGTCGATGTTGGAGTGGATATCGCTGAACAAGGCGATGGGGTTGCCCATCGCCTTTCCAGCGCCGGCTCCGGCATCTGAGGGCTGTTGGTTCTTCGGGATCACTATTTCTTCCGGCCTTCGGCGTCCTCCTCGGCAACGATTTCGCTCAGAGGGGCGGTGGTGTCCTTTCTCTCCTTCGCGCTCAGGTGAGCGCCGGAGGACATCTTCCGCAGGGCGGTCGTCTTCCGGCTCATGGCCCTTTGGCTCGTGTACGTGCCTCCGGTGTCGCCGACGTAGGTCGAGGCATTGCCGGCAGCAATACTGAGGTTGGAAGCCGTGGCGATGGCGTCCTGGTTGGCCCCAAGGAACAGGAACTGCCACTTGTAGGTGTTCGTCTGCTCAAGGATCTTCCGGGAGATGTCCTGCCAAGTGAACTTTTCCGATGAGTTCTCGTATCCGTCGGTGAGGATCGCGACGATGACCTGCCCGGGGCGGTCCGGTTCGGGCAGTGCGGAAAGCCGGGCGCCGAGGCGGTCGATCGTGGTTCCGATGGCGTCAAGCAGTGCGGTCGAGGCGCGGGGGACGTAGCTCGTGGTATCGAGCGCGACCGCCTCCTGCACGGGGATACCGTCCAGGGGGACGAGGTATTCGTTGTCGAAGAGGACGAGGGTGAGCCGCGCCTGACCCTCGGTTTTCTGCTGGTCGCGCAGGAATTCGTTGAACCCGGTGATGGCGGCCTCCGTGACGGGTGCCATGGAGCCGGAGCGGTCGAGGATGAAGGCGATTTCGGTGAGGTTTTTGCTCATGTTGCACGGGATCCTCGCAGGGCAACCCGGTCAACCGCTGTCCTACCCCAGAAGAAAAATGCTGAAAATCTGAAACCTGAAGCGTGAAGCATAAGGACGTTGAGAGGACGAACGCCCGCCGTGGGCAATGCTCAGACTATTTTAGAAAATGTTCCATCTTTATGGGGCATGGTGTGGCGCACAGTTCCCCTGCCCTGCTTGGGCTGGTCAACCTGGGAGCCCCCCCACGACTGGATAACGACTCACCCGGCCACACGGAAATTCAATAGAGAGCGGCACTCTCCTCAACGCAGCGTTTCCGCACGAAGCGTGCGTTCGTTTGCAAACTCCTGGGAATCTCCAGCCACGGCATTCCTCATCCGGCGGCGAATCGATTCCGCCGCCCGGCAAAGCATATCAACAAACCTGGGTTGAATATGCGGATCCGCTGTGTTCAGGAGGGCCGAGTGCATCGCGAGGAGGATATAGTCCATGGTCCCCAAGCGAGAGACGCTCTCCTGGCCGAGGAGCTTGGCATAGGCTTCAAAATCAGGATTCCCAAAATTTGATGTTGGAATGCCCATCTGCGCGGCGAGCTCCGATGGCCGAATTTGCTGCGATACCGCTTTCAAGAATCCCTCCATTCCTCTGAGCTCGTCGGCATTAAATGGTCGGAGAGACGTCTGTTCCGGCGGCCGTGAACGATTTTTCTTCGGCCGCCCAACAAGTGGTTCCTTTCTGGGTGGGAATCGACCAGCCCGAATTTCGGCAGCAATCCAGGTAGCGACCCGGGTGCGTTTAATTGGACATCCGGCCGATTGGAGGATCCTGGAAATCTCCAAAATGGAGGTTTCCTTGCTCCACTCTTGGAAAATCATCGGGCGGTAGTCCTCGAGTTTGCTTCGGGTTGGGGAAGGGTTGGGGTTATCCATTGCAATGACCTATTTCTCTATGTGGTAATTATGGCATTTATTTTCCACAATTTCCAAAGATCACTGCATTTTTGCATGTCAGTGCGATTGCTTCGGTCGTATTTCTGTCACGGAAGCATGGATGAGCAACTCCTCGCAAGTGAATAGCAGGGGCATTTGCGGAGGGGCATGCCATTGGTGGCGTGGAGTTCCATAGAGCAAGTCATCCACTGCGCGTCACCTGGTTCACTGAGGGGACGATAATGCCGATTTCGGCTGAATGAGGGGGAAACCCACGACGGTGGGGGGAGGCGGGAGCCTCCCGGCCTGCGCCTTCGGAGCAGCCCTGCGGGAGGCACAAGAATCAAAATTGGATTACAGAGGATTTTCGATGTATCCATTTTTGTTCTTGCCTCTCTATTTATACATTGGCCAATTTACGGCATGTCCCTTGCCGGCGCTTCCTCCTTAAAGTCGCTGCTCCACGATCTGGTGGAATCGTGTAGGCCGTCGAGATAATCGCGGGGGTTTTGTTCGAGATAAAATGTGGAACTAAGGGGCGATTCTTCGCGGTCTGCGCGGAGGTTTTCGATTTGTGAGCGGGTCCC
>Ga0247832_1001372_pt1 | contig 43312 bp, 39 predicted proteins | sample LaCruzMarch2015__10_FD_192407 | JGI IMG/M metagenome (GOLD analysis project Ga0247832, IMG submission 192407) | Freshwater microbial communities from meromictic Lake La Cruz, Castile-La Mancha, Spain - LaCruzMarch2015_4m | ecosystem: Environmental > Aquatic > Freshwater > Lake | place: Spain... | reverse complement strand
GTTGAGGACGAGGGAGCGTTTATTTCGGTCAAATAGCTCAACTCCGATTTCTTCTTCTAAATGCTGCAATTGCTGGCCGGCAGCGGCAGCAGTAAGGCCAATCTCGCGAGCAGCTGCAGCCACACTGCCGTGGCGGGTAATCGAAATGAAGTTTTTAAGTACGCGGATGCTGGACATGGGGCTTATTATAGTAAAAAATTACTTTATCTCGATAAAAAATCTATTCGATTTAACTTTTACTATACCCCGATATAATTCGACTATGTCTGAAACCAATCTTAAAGTCAAAGTCTGGCGCGGAGCCGAGCAAGGTGAGTTTGTTGAATACCTGGTACCGCGCAACTCCAATCAAACCGTTCTGGATGTAGTTACCTACATCCAGCGAAAACTCGACCCCACTCTCAGCTATCGATTTGCTTGCCGTGTGGGTATGTGCGGTTCGTGCGCTATGACCGTCAATGGCGTTGCGCGCTGGACTTGCCGTACGCATGTCGCCAAAATTGTCGAAGGCGACGCATTGGAGATTGCTCCGCTGAATAATTTACCTGTCATTAAAGACCTTGCAACCGATATGCGTGAGTTCTTCAATAAGTGGAAAGGGGCAGTTGGCTTCTTTAAAGGTGAGCAAACGCGCCACGATGATTTTGCTATCGTAAAGCCAGATTCAGAGGAGCGGCAGTTAGCCAATGCCGGTATTGAGTGCATTGGCTGTGCCGTCTGTTATGCATCGTGCGATGTGGTGGCAAGTCGTTCCAATTATTTGGGACCAGCCGCACTTAATCGAGCCTGGACCCTGACCAACGATGTACGTGATACCCAGCAATTAGATCGACTGCGGGCAGTGGCTGGCGACGCGGGGTGCCATACCTGCCATACGCACGGTAGCTGTACGGAGCGCTGCCCTAAGCAGCTTGAGCCAACTGCTGGCATTTCTGGATTGAAAAAACTAGTGGCTAGGGCTGCTGTACGCGGTACGAAATGGGGTAAGTTGTGAGTACTGCGATACACAGCAGTGCCGTATTGCAAGCAAAGCTTTGGTATGCTCAGCGCATCAGCGCCATGGTGCTCGGTTTGTGTGTAGCCATTCATTTATTTATTATGTTTTACGCCATCCGTGGCGGCCTTACTGCGGGCGAGATTTTGGGGCGCACCCAAGGCAATTGGCTATTTGCTATTTTTTATGAAGTATTTGTTTTGGCCTGTTTAGTGCATGCACCAATTGGGCTGGCCAATATTCTGCGTGAAAACTTCCCGCGCTCTAGTGGGTTGATCGTATTGCCTTGGGCCTTGGCGGCCCTGATATTGGTATTGGGAACCGCTGCCGTGATTGGTGTCTTTACGGGTGGAGTAGGGCGATGAGTAGTAGACCAACCCTAGATCACCGCGCTAAATCGCATCTGTCCTACTTTATTTATATGGCGCATCGGGTTTCAGGCCTGCTACTTGCCTGTTTTTTGCCCATCCATTTCTTCTTACTGTCTCAGTCCCTATTTGGCGCCGATGAGCTTGATCATTATTTAAAACTGACTGATTTTTGGGCAGTCAAGGTGGGTGAGTGGGGTCTCGTTACTTTGTTAACAATTCACTTGGTGGGCGGTGTCCGCCTCCTCATGATTGAATTTGGCACATGGCGGGGATTGCGCAAGGGCTGGATTCAGGTCGCCATCATCGTTTCGATTATTTCCGGCCTTTTATTTTTAGCCTTAGCAGGCTAATTGGGAGCAATATGCAGCTACAGATGAGCTTAGTAGAAGAGGCATGCAAGGAGCTGTATATCCGTGCATTAAAAAAATTGCCAGATGATGTAAAGCAAGGCATCGACCGCTTGAATCGATCTGAAACGGATCAGCGCGCTCAGGTTGTCTTGCAGACCATGGTCACCAATATCGCCGTAGCAGAGCGAGAAGATAATTTACTCTGTCAGGATACGGGTTTGCCGATCTATAACGTGAAGATTGGCCGCAATGTCGAGTTTGATGGCATGGCTTTAAAAGCCGCGATTCGTAAAGGGTGTGAGCGTGCTACTACGGAGTATCCCCTCCGCTCTTCGGTAGTGCATCCGATTACCCGCAAGAATAACCATACATCCTGCGGTATTGATATGCCGGCAATCCATCTCGACTTCAGTGCTTACAATGAGGTGGTTGAGATCGAAATGATTCCCAAGGGTAGCGGTTCAGAGAACAACTCCTATCTGAAGATGGCTATTCCTGCAGAAGGTATTTTGGGGGTGAAAGCATTTGTAATTGAGAGCGTTGTTGCATCAGGCGGAAAGACCTGCCCACCCACCATCGTTGGTGTCGGCGTTGGTGGAACGTCGGATCAGTGTGTGGCTATGGCTAAGCGGGCTGCCACACGCCCAATTGGGAGCGCCTGCGCAGATGCGGAGGGTGCAAAGCTGGAGCAAGAACTGAGTGCGGCGGTAAACCGACTTGGCATCGGGCCGCAAGGCTTGGGCGGTGATGGCACTGCGTTTGCAGTTCATGTCGAATTGGCTGCAACCCACATTACGATGAACCCAGTAGCGGTCAATATGCAATGCCATTCGGCAAGACGTGCGCGTGCCACCTTTACGCCACATGGTGTTGAGTACGGCTTTTAGGAAAATCAATGGCACATTACTATTTACCCACCCCTGTAAGTGAAGCCGATATTCGACGTTTAAAAATCAACGATACGGTAACGTTACAAAATACTCTTTTTGGCATTCGGGATGCAACCCAAATTCATATGTTTGATCACGGTCGCAAGACGAAGTTTGATCTGACTGGCCATGCTGTGATTCATACTGCACCTAATGTGCGTAAGGTAGCAATTAGTTCAGACTTTCCGGCGGGGTATGAGGCCATTTGCATCGGCACAACTACCTCCGATCGCATGGAACGATTTACCCACCCATTGATGACTCAGAATGGTGTACGCATGATCGTGGGCAAAGGCGGTATGCGTGAAGGATCCTCGGAGGCATTTGCAGAGCTCGGCGGCGTGTACTTAGCAATTATTGGCGGCACGGCCGCTCTTGAAACCACCTGGATTGAGCAAATCGAAGACGTCGATATGGATGATCTTAATCCAGAGTCCCTCTGGCGCTTTAAGATTCGTGATTTTGGTCCGCTACTGGTGGCGATGGATAGCCACGGTGGCAGCATTTATCAAGAAGTCAAAAGCGACGTTGCGCGAAACAAGGTTGATGTACTTAAAAGCTTAGGAATCGAACCATGAATGCCCCCCTCAATATAAAAACCCTTGAAACGGATATCTTAATTTTGGGTTCTGGTGGAGCCGGTCTTTTTGCTGCTCTCCACGCGCATCAAACCAATCCTAATTTACACATTACGATTGCGGTTAAAGGCCTTTTAGGTAAATGTGGCTGCACGCGAATGGTACAGGGTGGGTATAACGTGGCCTTGGCGGAAGGTGACTCGGTTGAGCGTCACTTCATGGATACCATCGAAGGTGGTAAATGGTTATGCGATCAGGATTTAGCATGGACCCTGGCCACCATGTCAGTTGAGCGCATTCGTGAATTAGAGAATGAGCTAGGATGCTTTTTTGATCGCAATCCCGATGGCACGATTCACCAAAAGGCATTCGCTGGCCAGACCTTTGATCGCACTGTACACAAAGGCGATCTAACGGGCATAGAAATTATTAATCGACTAGCCGAGCAGGTATGGGCACGCGGCATCCATCGACTGGAGGAATTCCGTGCCGTGGAGTTAATCCACAGTGAAGACGGGAAGTCGCTAGCAGGTGTTCTTATGCTGGATATGCAGAACGGTCAATTTACTTTGGTACGCGCTAAGGCGGTACTACTGGCTACTGGTGGTGGACCCACCATGTATAAATACCATACCCCTTCTGGCGATAAGAGTTGCGATGGTTTAGCAATGGCGCTGCGTGCGGGTCTCGTTTTACGTGATATGGAGATGGTGCAGTTTCACCCAACCGGACTTTTGGCAGGGCCAGAAACGCGCATGACAGGGACCGTTCTTGAGGAAGGTTTGCGTGGGGCGGGTGGATATTTGCTCAATGGCAATAAAGAGCGCTTCATGAGCAATTACGATTCACGCAATGAGCGTGCAACGCGCGATATTGTCTCGCGCTCAATTAATTCCGAGATTCGGGCGGGACGAGCAACACCCAATGGTGGCGTCTATATTCAGATGAGTCACCTTGGCCCCGATACGGTTCGGAAACTATTTAAAGGGATGGTTGAGCGCTGTGCGGATAGCGGATTTAACTTGGCAGAGGAATTGGTTGAAGTAGTTCCAACGGCGCATTACATGATGGGTGGTCTTGTCTTTAAGCCCGATTGCAGCACTGATTTGCCTGGTCTATTTGCCGCTGGTGAGGATACGGGTGGGGTACATGGGGCCAATCGCTTGGGCGGCAATGGCGTGGCTAATTCCACGGTATTTGGCGGTATTGCGGGCGATGTGATGGCAAAGTGGGTGACCGGTATACCCTTAGCTCCCTACAATATGGTTGAGGTAGCCGCGAGCATTCAGGCACATGAAGCACCGCTCAATCGAGTGCCAGGTGATATTGAGCTTATTCGGGATGGATTGGCTGAAGTGATGTGGGATGACGTCGGTATTTCAAGAACCAAAGAAAGTTTGCAGCGGGCCCTTATAAAACTGGATGACTTGGATCGCTCCCTAAATCAGATGGGTGTGGGAGACTTACAGCGTGCATACAACTTGACATGGCAAGATTGGATGAATTTACGTAATCTAATTCTGGTAAGCAAATCGGTTACGGAGGCTGCAATTGCCCGGGAAAATTCACGTGGCGCCCACTACCGTGAAGACTTTCCTGAACCTGGTGATCTCGATACCTCTTACTTTACTGCGGTGAAGTTATTGAATGCGCAGTTACTGATTGAAAATAGACCGGTATTGTTTAATCGCGTAAAGCCCGGTGAAACTATTCTGGTTGAGGAATTGATTTAATTTCCACTAAAGAAGCAAAAGGTAAATTATTTTAGAAATTCTGCAGCCCATACCGGTAACGCTTGCGGTACTGATTATCTTTTGCGCTTATTTTATATTCGGCGTATCTGGCTTTGGCTCATCCATTGTTGCCGTTCCTTTATTGGTTCAACTCTTTCCATTGACTACGGTCGTTCCCATGATGGTTTTAATGGATATTTGCGCATCTTTCTACTTAGGTAGGAAATCGTCGAACGAGGCAGATAAAAAGGAGCTGCTTTGGTTGTACCCGTTTACCTTGGTAGGTATGGTGATTGGTATCACCTTGTTGATTAACGCGCCAAGCGAACCTTTGCTGGTTATTCTTGGAATATTTGCTGGGGCAAATGGTTTAAGGGTGCTCACGAAGAAAAAAGTAGACCTGCGCACCCCTATTTCGAAGTGGTGGGCAATGCCGTTTGGATTTTTTGGCGGCATCTTTACCGCATTATTCGCCACCGGGGGTGCAATTTATGCATCCTATCTGGAAATGCGCATGAGAGACCCGCGCATGCTTAGGGCGACCATGGCTTTTGCAATTTTAATTTTGACGGGGATGCGATTTGTATTCATGCTGGTGTCTGAATTACTTTTACATGTAGACGTGATAGCGCTAGCTGTATGTATGCTATTGCCAATGATTCTTGGTTTGTGGGCCGGCTCTAAAGTGCATAGCAAAATGAGTAGCTCAGGCATTCTCAGAATTTATGGAAGTATTTTGCTTTTTTCAGGGGCGATGCTACTACTTAGGGAGCTTCCGAAGTTAGTTCGGATTTTGTAAAACAACTTTGTTCGGATTCATAATGCAGTGGGGGTCCAAACTGCGTTTGATCGAATGCATCAGATTCATCTCGGTTGTTGATTTACGTTCAAGCAACTCTGCAACCTTGGCCTGACCAATTCCATGTTCTGCTGAAAATGAGCCTTCGTATAAATAGACCTGATCATGCACTAGGCGATTTATTTCATGCCGCCTGTCTGGAAGCAAATTAGACGACTTCTGATTTAATCCTACTAGGTTGTAGTGCAGATTGCCGTCGCCAAGGTGTCCAAATACAATCACCTCAGTATCGGGCCATCTTCCCCTGAGTTTTAGATTGGTGCTATCAATAAACGCGGCGAGCTCTGAAATGGGTAGGGAAATGTCGTGTTTTATAACATGGCCCAATTGCAGCTGGGCTTCTGGAATGATTTCGCGAATTTCCCACATTGATTTCGATTGCTGTATTGATTCAGCTACGATGCCATCCACTATAAGAGAGGATTCCATGGCGCCAAGTAATAGATTCTGAATTTCCAATCGAATCGTGTCTTCGGAGTCCATGCTTGAGAGCTCGATTAAAACAATCCAGTCTGCCCGATCCACTAATAGCTGCTGTGCCAACAGAAATCGATCGGATACCAACTCCATTGCTCGATTTGAGATCAATTCAAATGCCGTAAGATCCGCGCTACATCCCTTTTGCACTTGCTGAAGTAAGGCAATACTCGATGCAACATCATTCACCTTCACGAGAGCAGTAATCTTTGTTGTAGGTAGCGGGAAAACTTTTAAGGTCGCAGCGGTAATGATGCCGAGCGTTCCTTCTGATCCAATAAAGAGATCTTTTAATGAATAGCCAGTATTGTCTTTTCGAAGACCTCGCAGGCCATTCCAAATTTCGCCGCTTGCGGTAACCACCTCTAGCCCTAGAGTCAGGTCGCGCATATTTCCATATCGAAGCACTTGAACCCCGCCTGCATTGGTGGCTAAGTTTCCACCAATAGTACAACTGCCTTCTGCTGCTAAGCTAAGTGGAAATAATTTTCCATGCTCTAAGGCTGAATCTTGAACCTGCTTTAATATCGCCCCAGCCCCAACAGTGATGGTGGAGTTTTGGATATCAATATTGGAAATCTGATTTAACCGAAACAGTAAGATGATTACAGAATCGCCGACATTATCAGGCGTAGCTCCACCGCACAAGCCGGTATTACCCCCTTGCGGCACAATTGATATCCGATGTTTATTGCAAATTTTGACGAGGCTAGCAACTTCGGCCGTATTTGCCGGCTTTAAGATTGCAAGCGCCTTTCCTGTGAAGCGCTTTCCCCAATCGGTTAAGTATGGCTCCTTGTCCTCATCTTTATCAAGCACATATTGTTTTCCAATGGCGCTTTCAAATTCCGCAAGAATAGACTGAATGGGCATAACTGGTTTAGCTTCGTTTAATGGTTGGGGCGGGCACTCCATCGATCATGATATTTAAGCATGACGGTAACTTACTGGCAATTGCCCGATGCGCTGCTGGCAGTAGTTGCTCTTTTTCGGTAACCAGCTCTCCAAACCCACCAAAGGCAGCGCAGACTTTTTCGTAATGCGTTGGTAATAATTCACAGCCAATGACGCGCGCTTGACCATACTCTCTGATTTGGATTTGATGTTCTGCATTCCAGCATGCATCGTTACCGACGATCAATAAGAAGGGTAGCTGATACCGGACCGCCGTATCAATTTCGGAACTATGAAAGCCAAACGTACCATCACCCACAACTGCAACAACGGGAGCGCCAGGTCTGGCTAAACTTGCGGCTGTAGCAAACGGTAATCCTGCGCCAATCGATCCAGCAACGCCATTGATTACGCGATTCGGCGCATGTAAGCATGCTTGGGCCCACTGACCAATCTCGCCCCCATCGCTTACTAAAACAGATTCAGGATGGCTATCTAATATTGCCTGCAATGGGGCTAATGCTTGGGCTGGATGCAACTTATTTGGGCTGGAAGGAGCGCTACTCCAGGCGGCGGGACGATAATTGATTGCTGTATGCACCTCTGTTTGCCACTCACACTCTGCTTTCGTTGCAGATCCATTTAATTCAATAATGGCGTTGATGGCACTATATGTGTCTGTACAAGTTGATAGCTGCAGACTCGAGCCGACCGCTCTTTTGGTCCGCTCAATCTCACTCATTTCGGGATCAATTTGAAGAAATACGCAGTCTTTATGAAAGCTTGGTGCTTTTCCAAATTTAAGAGTGAAGTCTAATTTTTTCCCAAGCAGTAAGACGCAATCGGATAGAGCAAGCACCTCAGAAAAGGCTCCTAAGCTAGGATCTCCAATGCCCCTTGGGCTTTCCATGCCAATGACCGGAATGCCCAAAGAGTCCTCTAGGCGGGCTAAAACTTTACGGCCTGCCTGCGATTGCATCATCGGCCCAGTTAATACCAATGGCTTCTTTGCTTTTAGTAATGCGGCAATCATTTCCTTGATTACCTGTTTATCTGCCTTAATTGGAATGGATTCAAAATCAGCCGCTTTTGGCATTGATATGCCGCCATCAAAGGCAGCATCTAGAACATCTGATGGGAGGCTAATGTGAACCGGGCCCGGCCTACCTGACTTGGCTATTGAAACGGCTTTTGCAAAATCACTAGGTAGTTCGGATACGCTTTTGCAAACCCAGGATGCCTTTGTTAGCGGGGCGGCAATATCAACTTGCGCCATCTCTTGAAATGCGCCCATTCCCAGTTGATTGTTGGGCGCATGACCTGATAGCAGTACAAGTGGTGATTCAGCCATTCCTGCGGTGTAGAGCGCAGACACCGCATTAGCGTGACCGGGACCACCGGTAACCATAGCAATGCCAATTTCTCCTGTGAGCCTTGCCCATGAGTCGGCCATATGAACTGCCGCAGCCTCATGTCGGGTATGAATCAGATTGATTTTATGATCATATACAGCATCAAAAATAGGCATGATGTGGTTACCAGAGAGGGTAAATATATTACTTACTCCAGCAGTTTGCATCGATTCAACCAATGCATCGGCGCCCCGTTTTATTTTGGTAGACATTGTTTGCTCGTTAAAAATAATGACTTGATGTTCAATTTTCTTATCTGATAAAAAAGCCACGACTTTCATCGTGGCTTTGACAGGCTATTCTGCAAAGATTAATTGGCGGTTAAGTTACGCGCCTTAATCACTTTTTCCCATTTTGCAGATTCAGATGCAATCTGTGCCTCTAGTTCTTTGGTGGTATTGAGAACTGGAGAGAGACTATTAATTTCTAAGCTCTTCTGCATTGCCTCTGTCTTGACGGCCTTTAAGGTTGCATCATAAATCTTATCTCTGATAATTTTTGGTGTATTTGCTGGCGCCATTAAAGCAAACCAGCCGACATTTTCAAATCCTGGCAGTGATGCTTCTGAAACAGTAGGTATGTTCGGAAGCTGAGCTAAGCGTTTTGCACTAGTTACTGCTAAAGCTTGAATTTGGCCATTGCGAACGAAGCCTGTAGATGCCGGCACATTGCAAGCGCAAAAATCAATTTGTCCGGCGACTAAATCGGTCAATGCTGCTGCTTCGCCTTTATAGGGGATGTGGGTGGCATTGATTCCTGCGGCTGTAATGAAATTCTCTCCAGCCAAATGTACTTGGCTACCAATACCAGCGGATCCAAAATTGAGGTTTCTGGTTTTGGCTAAGGCAATCAGCTCATTTAAGTTCTTTACGCCTAGCTTGGGATTAACAGAAATAATCATTGGACCGCTAGCTAGAGTAGTAATGGGCGAAAAATCTGTCCCATAATTAATACTCATCTTTTTGTACATGTATGGATTTACTGTAAGCATGCTGCCAGAGGCCAATAAAAGCGTGTAGCCGTCTGCTGGCGATCGTGCAACTGCCTCAGCTCCGATATTGCCGCCGGCACCGCCGCGATTCTCAACGATCACATTTTGTCCCAATACAGTGCTCATTTGCTGAGCTAAGATGCGCCCCAAAATATCGGTCGTGCCACCTGCTGCAAACGGGATAATTAATTTGATTGGCTTCGTTGGCCAGCTCTCGGCTTGTGCCATCGTACTGACGCCTGCAATTAGCATCAAACCAAACAGCTTGATGGCATTTCTTTTCATAAAACTAATATGCTTCGTAAACATGCGGCTCTCCTGTTGATTTAAATTCCAAAAACTTTTGTATTTTTTGGCGCTTCTTTTCTACTTTTAATTCAATTCTCAAACAATACAAGGAAAACATAAAAAAGACTTGGATATTGCATGACATCTAAATCATCTATATGATGTAGATATGTCATCTATTCTGATCTCTGAGTTCATTACAAGTCAAGCCCTAGAAACCCTCCGTGCTAGCCATGAGGTTATTTATGAGCCTGAAATCTACAAACAACGTGCGGAATTAATTTCTGCATTGCAGCATTCGGATGCCCTTATTGTTCGCAACTTGACCCAGGTCAATCAAGAGCTTTTAAATGGTGCACCAAAGCTAAAAGTGGTGGGTCGCCTTGGTGTGGGTCTGGAAAATATTGAATTGCCTGCATGTGCGCAGCGCAATATAAAGGTTATTCCTGCAACGGGAGCAAATGCGGAGTCGGTAGCGGAGTATGTCATTGGTACGGCCCTCGCATTAACGCGCGGCTTTTTGCCAGCAACAGATCAAACCTTAGGCGGCACTTGGCCGCGCCCACATTTTTCTGGCTACCATGAGTTCACCGGCAAGACCTTGGGTGTTGTTGGCTTTGGAAGTATTGGTCGCGTAACGGCGCAAAAAGCGCTTGGCTTTGGTTTGAAATGCCTTGCTTATGACCCCATGCTCCCTGGTAAATCGGTCGATGTTGGCGGTACTGCCGTCCCGCTGCTTACCCTTGATGCGTTATTGGCGTCCAGTGATGCAGTTACTCTACATCTACCCCTGTTGCCAGAAACCCGCGGCCTATTTTCTGCAGCAACCTTAGACAAGATGAAGCAGGGCGCCTGCTTAATTAATACGGCACGCGGCGGCATTGTGGATGAAAAGGCCTTGGCTGAGCGTTTACGCTCTGGCCGTCTGGGTGGCGCAGCCTTGGATGTATTTGAAAAAGAGCCGGCGACAGACCTTTCTCACTTCGCGGGATTGGGTAACTTGATTGCAACGCCACATATTGCTGGGGTGACAAGTGAGAGTAATGATCGCGTTAGCCAGATGATTGCAGATGAGGTAATTCAGTTTTTGGGGAACAGCAAATGAAGATGACATTCGATCAGATTGTTGAGTTAGCATCATCTGGTTTAAGAGCTAGCGGTATTGATCCCAAAGCGGCAATCGAAACTGCCAAATTTTTGGCTTTAGCCGAGGCTGATGGCTTAGCATCACATGGCTTAGCTCGGGTCGGACAATACGCTGGACATGCCATGAATGGCCGCATTGAGTTAAATGCAAAGCCCCGGGTAAAACGATTTAAAACCGCTGCTGCTTTAGTGAATGCATGCGATGGCCTCGCATTTCCAGCGCTAAAACTTGCGACTGATTTGTCGGTTAATTTGGCCTCTAAAAATGGCATAGGTCTTGTCGCCGTTACCAATAGCCATCATTTCGGTGTCGCTGGTCATTACACCGAGGCGGCTGCGCGTGCTGGGTACATTTCCTTGCTCTTTGGCAATACTCCTGCGGCCATGCCAATGGCGGGCGGTAGTAAGGCCATTTTTGGTACCAATCCCTTGGCGGCTGCATTTCCGGTGGCCAAAGCAAATCCGCTTGTCATTGATATGTCCTTGTCTGCTGTAGCGCGTGGCAAGCTGCTTGTCGCTGCAAAAAAAGGTGAGTCGATTCCGGAAGGGTGGGCTTTAACCATCGACGGCAAACCCACCACCAATCCGAATGAAGGTCTTAAGGGCTTGATGGTTCCGATGGGCGGAGATAAGGGTGCTTTATTAGCATTAATTGTGGAGTTGCTTGTTGTCGGGTTGTCGGGCAGCCGTTTTTCATACGAAGCTGACTCCTTCTTTGATGCGCAGGGTAATCGTCCCCGTATTGGTCAGCTCCTATTAACAATTGATCCAGGCCTTGCCGGTGGTCAGGTATTTGCAAATCGCATGAGCGATTTTTTAGAGACATTGGCCGCCGATGCGGGCGTTCGATTACCAGGGCAGCGTCGCTTCAAGCAGCGATCAAATTCTTTTGATAGCGGCATTGAGGTTGGAGATGCGGTAATGGAAGAAATTCAATCCGGCATTCGTCGGAATTGGGCGAAGTAGTTTATATAACAATTTTTAAGGAGCAATAAATGATCCACTTTGTCGTGCATGAGCCAGGAGATGTTGTTGGTGTAGTCGTAGTCGAAAACATTAAAGCCGGAACAGAATTAACTGGCTGGGTAATGGAAGGCGACACTACCTTAACCATTAAGTCTGAAAGTGATATTCCAATCGGACACAAGATTGCATTAAAACCCTTGGTTGCCGGTGATACGGTAATTAAATATGGAGTGGATATTGGCAAAGTGGTTGCCCCTATCAAAAAAGGAGAGCACCTCCACGTTCAAAACGTAAAGACCAAGCGCTGGTAATCCAGTTTTTGCAACCTTATTTACTTGGAAAGATTAAAGATGATCAATTTAAAAGAAGCAACATTTATGGGCTATCGCCGTGAAAACGGACGCATGGGAATTCGCAATCACGTAGTTATCTTGCCTTTAGATGATTTATCGAATGCAGCCTGCGAGGCAGTTGCTAACAATATTAAAGGCGCTATTGCAATACCGCATCCATACGGTCGTTTGCAGTTTGGTGCCGACTTGGACCTCCATTTCCGTACCCTGATTGGTGCTGGCTGCAATCCGAACGTGGCAGCAGTGGTGGTGATTGGTATTGAAAGTCAGTGGACCGGCAAAGTAGTAGAGGGAATTAAGGCCTCTGGAAAGCCAGTTGAGGGTTTTTGGATTAGCGGCAATGGCGATACGGCAACTATTACTGCAGCCAGTAAATCTGCTTACAAAATGGTTAAGCATGCTTCAAAGCAGCAGCGTGTTTCGGCTCCTTTGTCAGAGCTCTGGGTTTCAACCAAATGCGGCGAATCCGATACAACCTCCGGCTGTGCTTCAAATCCAGCAGTAGGCAATGCATTTGATCGCTTGTATGAAATTGGCTCTACATTGGTGTTTGGTGAGACCACCGAATTAACGGGTGGCGAGCACTTAGTTGAAGCCCGCTGCCGGACTCCCGAGGTCAAAAAGAAGTTTCGCGATATGTTTGACCGTTACCAAGGGGTGATTGAGCGTAACAAAACCAGTGATTTATCTGATTCGCAGCCAACCAAAGGCAATATTGCTGGCGGCTTGACAACGATTGAAGAGAAAGCCTTAGGTAACATCCAGAAAATTGGTAAGAAATGCGTTGTGGATGGCGTACTCGATAAGGCAGAAACGCCTACTATCCCAGGACTGCACTTTATGGATTCCTCTTCAGCTGCTGCTGAAATGGTGACCTTGTGCGCAGCTTCTGGATTTGCTGCCCATCTCTTCCCAACTGGACAGGGTAATGTGATTGGCAATGCAATCCTTCCCGTTATCAAGTTATGCGCTAACCCAAGGACCGTACGTCTTATGTCAGAGCACATTGATGTGGATGTATCTGGCTTGTTACGCCGCGAGGAAACGCTGGATTCAGCTGGAGAGAAGCTCATCGATTCCCTGTTGCGAACTGCAAACGGCGAATTAACTGCAGCTGAAATCTTGGGTCATCGTGAGTTTGTGATGACCCGTTTGTATGAGTCTGCATAAGCCTTACTAGTATGAAGTCCCTGACCGCTTATCAAGAGGTGAAACAAAAAATCACCGAAGATTTGGTCAGGGGTCGTTTTCCGATGGGGCAGGCCCTGCCTGCTGAAAAAGATTTTGCAAAAGAATTAGATGTATCGATTGGTACTCTGCGCAAAGCAGTGGATGAGCTAGTAGCAGATGGCATTGTTACTCGGCGCCAAGGAAAAGGTACCTATGTAGCTGAGCACGACCTCAAGCGGCTCCTCTATTATTTCTTTCATGTTGTACGTCACGATGTTGATAAAAAAGTCTATCCAAAAGTGGAGTTGGCTAGTTTTTTATCGGCATCCGCCAATAAAGAAGAGTCTCTTAAGCTTGTAATCAAAGAGGGATCGCCTGTATGGCGTATTACGAATCGACTCTACCTTGATGGCCAGTGTGTCATGATTGATCAAATCACTCTGGATAAAAAGCGTTTTAAAAAACTAACGCGTGAGGATTTTGTCGCAAGGGAAGGTAGTATTTATCAGTTGTATCAAATGCATTATGGGCAAACGGTAGTACGGACCAAAGAGCGTTTGCGCGCTGCGCTTCCCAGTAAGCAATACGCAGAATGGTTAAATCTCAGTCCAGCATCCCCGGTTCTTGTTATACAACGTGTTGCACTCGGTATACAAGATGAGCCACTGGAATGGCGCATATCCACTTTGAATACCACTAGTCATGAGTATTTCAGTGAGTTGGTGGCCTAAGCGGCCGAGCATTCAAAAAACTTAGCGTTGCCTTTTGAATTCATCCGCCCACGCAAGGATGGATTGAGTAATGGAATCATCTTTATTCCAGCTTAACTTTCGCCGAAAAAAGCCTCGCATCTCTTGCCCTACTCCGCACCCCCAAATAGTTGTGTTCGCTTGGTGCTCACCCCACTTAAGGACCAGTTTTAGGTGATCAATTAGGTAGTTTTCGTCATTGGCTTGTTGGGTAGCGCGATCCATAGGGCATCCATCCGAGAGTAAAACAATGTTCTGCTTAATAGGGTTTGATGAGACGGCCATGCGTTTGGAGGATTCATGATTGGACCGATTAATGGCCCATTGGAGGGCTTCACCATCTAGGCTTTCTCGATAGATATCGGGTTTAAGCATGGCGGCTAGCCCAAGCCGTGCTTGTCTCCAGCTGGAATTGAAATCCTTAAATACCCAGTGGGCACGTTCATTCAGTCGACCTGGGTTATCAGGCTTGCCTGCCGATTGCCATTGCTTAAAGCATCTACCGCCTTGCCAGCTCATCGTGCTGTATCCCAGCACTTCGGTTGGAACCCCAATCTTATCGAGTATTTTGACCATGACATCAATCCAAGATGCCATGATTACACGATGTTCTTTCATGGATCCCGAGCAATCAATCAAAAAGGTGACGCTGGCTGTAGGTTTCTGCTTGAAATAAGCCGTTTGATAAACCGACGATGGATTGATTGCGGTGACAATCCGGCTTAGTAACTTTCGATTTAGAACCCCTTCTTCAGCGGACTCTACACCGCTTGCATTGGGAGTGCAAAAAAGCGGGGTGTAAACCTTGATCAACCTAGACCAGGGTATGGACCAACTTTGAATTTGCTGATCCATTTCCTCACGAAATGAAACCAGTTGAGCAAGCCGAATGGTCTCGAGCGGCTTCATTTCTTGATCGTAGGAGCTATCAAATACACGATAGCGGTTTAATTCATGTTGATATTTGAGCTCTTCGCTTGTATGCCCATTTGAGAATAGGCTATTGGCTGCGATTGGATGTTTTTGTTTATCAGAGAACTCCCAAACAATAGGAAGCCTTGTTTGATTTAAGTTTTTACGCTTAATACGAATGCTAGGTACATTTTCATATTCTTTTTTTACCAAATTGGAAACAAAGGTCGCTAGCTCCAAGGCCACTTCAGAATAGTGTTCTTGATCGTATCGAAGGCGTTTTAACTTTTCAAGCAGTATTCCGGTGGTGGCATACAGCTCTGCGCGCGGTATCTCAATCGTATCTTGCATTAATTGGGGGAGAGGAGCGTTATTCATCCTCGACCACGTACCGCCAAATATCGCCAAGAGCAGTAAGCCAATGCTTCCTTCTGTATTACCAGAAGCCATAAATTGATTTAACCAGGCAATAAAGTGCAATCGAAGATTTTCTTTGGCTCCAACCATGTTTGCCGGGCAAATGCTTTCCACCCGCATTTGCTCAAGAACTTCGAAGACCAGGGATCCCACTAGGTCATTGGGCTGTTTGGCTTGATGCAATGTTCGATTGGAGAGCGCAAGGCGAAGGCCAAGACCATCAAGCATCCCGCGGTGATTTGCCCATGATTCCGAGAAATGGACTGGATTTAGGTGTGGTGCAAGTTGACTAATAATTTCATCGTCACGATAAAAAAGCCAATCGCGCAAATTGATTTGCGTATCGCCCGATATCGATCGCACAATTGCACCATAGCGCTCTTGGGTGAGCAGCTCTTGCGAGGATTGAGTTTGCAAGGAAATCTTCTATTGGTCTAAGTTGCTCTTCGGTAAAACCAATTCTGTATTGAAGCAGCGTTGGTAGTATTCGGTGATTAATTTTTTTTCTTCGGACTCGCACTTATTTAAAAAAGCTAAGCGAAATGCCAATGCAAGATCGCCAAAAATGGCCCAATTTTCTGCCCAAGTGATTACTGTTCTAGTCGACATTAGGGTGGATAAGTCGCCCGCAGCAAAACCATTGCGCGTTAAATTGGCCAAGGCAATCATTTGCCCAACCACTAGGTTATTTTCAGAATTATTTAGACTCGGAACTTTGGCCTTAATAATTTGCGCTTCGGCATCGGGTTCAAGGTAGTTCAGTGCAGCAACTACATCCCATCGATCCATTTGCCCATGATTGAGGAGTTGGGTGCCGTGGTAAATGCTATTCCAGTTACCTAGGCCCACTGTATTGCTAGTAGCAAATATTCGAAATGCTGTATGCGGTTCAATAACCCGGTTCTGATCCAGCAGAGTGAGCTTGCCTTCGCGTTCCAGCATCCGCTGTATCACAAACATGACGTCAGGCCGGCCAGCATCATACTCATCTAGCACCAAAGCAATGGGTCTTTGCATCGCCCACGGAATAAGCCCTAGTTGAAATTCGGTTACTTGCTTGCCGTCCTTAATAGTAATAACGTCTTTGCCCAGCAGATCCATGCGCGTAATCTGCCCATCTAAATTGATGCGAAGGCAGGGCCAATTCAGTCTGGCCGCAACCTGTTCAATGTGCGTTGATTTCCCGGTGCCGTGCATGCCTTGCAAAAGCACTCTTCGATTAAATCGAAACCCGGATAGGAGGGCGATGGTCGTATCGCTATCGAGGCGGTAATTCGGGTCGATTTCGGGGACTAAATCATGCCGTGATGAAAAACGCGGAACCTCAAAGTCGCAGGGAAACTGGCACTCAGGAAAGGCGCTTTTGGCGGAAGCAAGGGTGTCCGGTTTTGCCTCTCCTAGGTTGATGAATTCAGGACTAGTTTGCATGTTGGTTCCAGGTGGTGTTATTACATTTTAGTCAGGGAATGTTCAAATATATAAGCGATATCATTCCACTTAGTCGATTTAACATCGGGATTTCCCTTATTTTTTGCATATTTTCAATTATTATAGAACAAATTGTTCAGTTAATTTGAAATAATGCTAGAATTAACCCAGAGTAAACCTCATTCATTGAGGGTGTAATTTTTAACCCATTAACGGAGTTTCCATATGTCCAAAGCAGATCATGCAGTAATAACAGGCCCACAAAAAATGACGCCTTCAGAGGCCTTTGTCGAAACAATGGCTGCCAATGGCGTAACCGATATTTTCGGAATTATGGGCTCTGCTTTTATGGATGCAATGGATATTTTTGCTCCAGCAGGCATACGTTTGATTCCCGTAGTGCATGAGCAAGGAGCCGCACATATGGCTGACGGTTACGCTCGTGTTAGCGGTCGGCATGGCGTGGTCATTGCCCAAAATGGTCCTGGAATCAGCAACTGCGTAACTGCAATCGCTGCCGCATATTGGGCACACACCCCAGTTGTGATGATTACCCCCGAAACAGGCACGATGGGTATGGGCCTTGGCGGTTTCCAAGAGGCAAATCAGCTGCCGATGTTTGAGGAATTTACTAAGTACCAAGGTCATGTCAACAATCCAAAGCGCATGGCTGAATATACGGGCCGTTGTTTCGATCGCGCTATGTCGGAAATGGGCCCAACACAACTGAACATTCCAAGGGATTATTTTTATGGCGAAATCGAAGTTGAGATTCCACAGCCAAATCGCTTGGATCGTGGCCCTGGCGGTGAGCATAGCCTAAACGAAGCTGCTGAACTGTTGGCTAAGGCGAAGTTTCCAGTCATTATTTCTGGTGGCGGCGTTGTCATGGGTGATGCAGTTGAGGAATGCAAAGCACTGGCAGAGCGTTTAGGCGCCCCAGTTGTAAATAGTTATCTGCACAACGACTCCTTCCCAGCCAGCCATCCATTGTGGTGTGGTCCGCTCGGCTACCAGGGTTCTAAGGCGGCCATGAAGTTGATCTCACAAGCAGACGTCGTGGTTGCGTTGGGATCACGTCTAGGACCTTTTGGCACTTTACCTCAGCATGGCATGGATTACTGGCCAAAGAACGCCAAGATTATTCAAATTGATGCCGATAACAAAATGCTCGGCTTGGTTAAGAAGATCTCTGTCGGCATTTGCGGAGACGCAAAGGCTGCAGCCATTGCGCTGACACAGCGCCTCGCAAACAAAACCTTAGCATGTGACGCCAGTAAGGCTGACCGCGCTAAAACCATTGCTGCTGAAAAGGCAGCTTGGGAAAAAGAACTGGATGAGTGGACTCATGAGCGAGATGCATTTAGCCTTGACATGATTGAGGAGCAAAAAAAGGAAAAAACCCCAACCGGCGGCAATTACCTCAGCCCCAGACAAGTTTTGCGTGAGCTTGAAAAAGCGATGCCAGCCGATGTGATGGTATCCACTGACATTGGAAACATCAACTCAGTAGCAAACAGTTATTTGCGTTTTGAAAAGCCACGGAGCTTTTTTGCCCCAATGAGTTTTGGTAATTGCGGCTATGCACTGCCAACCATGATTGGTGCAAAAGCGGCTGCACCCGAAAGGCCAGCGATTGCCTATGCTGGTGATGGCGCTTGGGCAATGAGTATGGTGGAGGTGATGACTGCAGTACGCCACAATATTCCGGTAACTGCCATTGTTTTCCATAACCGCCAATGGGGTGCTGAGAAGAAAAACCAAGTTGATTTCTACAATCGCCGTTTTGTAGCCGGTGAATTAGAAAGCCCAAGCTTTGCAGGAATGGCAATAGCAATGGGCGCAGAAGGTATCGTAGTTGATCAGCTTGACCAAGTTGGCCCAGCGTTGAAGAAGGCAGTGGAGATGCAAATGAATGAGGGCAAGACGTGTGTAATTGAGATTATGTGCACACGTGAACTGGGCGATCCATTCCGTCGCGACGCCTTATCTAAGCCAGTGCGTTTCTTAGAAAAGTATAAAGATTACGTTTAAGTCTAGATCGATTGGGGCAATCGCTTGCCCCAATTATTAAACAATAGAGTGGTAAGCAGATAGGTCCGGTCGCAGCGCGTTGCCGGACTTATTTTTTGACACTGTGCCAATCGTAATAAAGCAAATAGGCATCGTATTTGTTGATAGCTTGAATAACTGCCTAAGGCGCTCACTCTGAATTGCTTTGCCGCTCGATAACCCAGCTCCAAACCCAAGGGCGTGCGCCATCAGCAAGGTATTTTGAATTGCGCAACCGAGCGATATCATTTTTTCATACGGCGTAATGCCATCCTCGGTATCGTTTAAATTGGCTACGGCCAATAAAAGGAGGGGGCCTCGAAAGGCTTTTTCTCGCGCCTCATTCAGTTGAATCGGAGTTGCCTGAGGGTCTCGGTCTAGTAAGCAATCTCTAAACACATCCCCTAATAATGTTCGGCTGGATTCGCTCACTTCATAAAAGTGCCATGGCGTATGTCTGCCGTGATCTGGGGCAGCTTTAGCCGCATTCAATATCTGGTGTTTCTGGTCAAGCGAAGGCCCTGGCTGAATTAAGCGTTTGGGTGATACATGAACTCTGCCGTGAATGAGTTGATTAATGTAGTCATCCATTGCGCTTAACCAAATGCAAGATCAAGAAACCCGTTGGTAATACAAATTCTGAGGGTGATTTGCTTCAGCAAAAAACATCCAACGCTCGGCAAGCAGACCAATGAAGTGAATGACCAGGGCCAGAATAAAAATGACGTTTGATGGGGAGGAAATGGAATAGGCCACTAATATCATGGGGAATATGTAAGCGCACAGGAGCACTATCTTGCGGATATTGCTAATGGCGCGCTCAGTTTGGTGATGAAAAAATTCCCGTGTGTTAAAGCTCCCGCCCATCAGGCCCATTGAGGTCTGGCGAATGTTTGTGCCTTTAATCCCGGTTGCGGATGCCAGATTTGATTTTGGACGCAAGCTGCGGTTACGACGCCAAATCCAGAGCTTTAAATTAAAGGCTACAAAGAGCAGAATAAAAGAAATGCCCGATATAACACTATTGAGCGGGAATTCTTTAGCACCATCTGAAAGTCCAACAAGAACTCCTAATAGCATCCAGCCCGATGTTATTCCCAGTAGGGTGAAGTTCATCAGGGTTGAAGGATGCGACCATTCTTGAATAAAGCGTATGCATTGATAGATCTTGGCGGTGCAGATCCAAAGCAATATGGTGGCAAAAATAATTGCAATCCATAACCAGAATGGAATTTCATGCGTTAGTGAGTACAGTAAGCCCAATACCGTTACTGCAATCAGCAGGGGAAGCACAATCACTTCGCGTGAAAGCCATGAGGTGCGCCACATCATCGCAGCGCGCCAAGCCCGTTCTGGCCTGCCAAGATGGAAGAAGGAGGCAATCAGGCCTAGTCCAAGCAATACGAGTGCAGCTGGAAATGCGAAGGTAGACAAAAAAGATTGGGTAAAGATTTGCACTGGGATATCCAGGATTGCCAAGGAAAACAGTAAACCCTGCGCCATACCCGCTAAGGTTGTAAAAAAGATGATTGAAAATTGTGGGCGCATTAACTGTCTTTCCTTGCGGCTTCAATTGTTTCCATAATAGAGCGCGGTAAATAATGGTTTGCAGGCTGGGTTTCCCATTCGGGCATGAGTGCATAGCCGGAGCGCTCCTGAATTGCGATGCTGGCATCGGACTTTGGATCATGTACGTCTCCAAAAATCCGTGCGCTCGTTGGGCATGCTAATACGCAAGCAGGCTTTCGTTCTGATTCGGGTAGTGTTTCGCTATAGATTCGATCTACGCAAAGGGTGCATTTTGTCATTACTTGACGCTCTTGATCCAGCTCCCTAGCGCCATATGGGCAGGCCCATGAGCAGTAACTGCAGCCGATGCACTTGTCGTAATCCACCAAAACAATGCCATCTTCTGCGCGCTTATAGCTTGCCCCGGTTGGGCAGACTGGAACACAAGGCGGTTCTTCACAGTGTAGGCAGGATTTTGGAAAATGAACGGTTTGCGTGTTTGGAAATATTCCAGCCTCGTAGGTTTGTACCCGATTAAAGAAGGTACCACTTGGATTTGCTGAATACGCATTTAGGTCGGTTAGCGGCCCAGCAGAGCCTGAGGTATTCCATTCTTTACAAGAGGTGACGCAAGCATGGCAACCAACACAGACATTAAGATCAATGACAAGCCCTAGCTGCTTCTTGTGATCTGCAGTTTCATTTTTGGGGTTCATGGTTTGATTCATAGTTAATAAATGGGTTGATTACGATTTCGTCTTCATCATGCCGGGTACTCGATGCGCCTTCACTTGTGGCCATGTTTCCTCGGGCTCATTTTCTCCGGCTGCGGCGAGTTTGACACGTACGTCATACCAGCCGGCTTGGCCTGTAATCGGATCCGAGTTGCTTACTGAAAATCCACCCAGAGACAGTTCCTCTGTAATTAGGTGGTTTAGTAAGAATCCTTTTTTTGACTCATCCGATGCGGGATCGAGGCTCCATGCCGATTCTGCCTTGCCGATTGCATTCCACGTCCAGACCGTGCCTGGATCTACTGCCTCAGAGTGGCGTGCCATGCATTTCACTTTGCCCCATTGGGACTCAATCCACATCCATGCACCATCATTAATGCCATGCTCTAACGCAGTTTTTGTATTGACGTAAAGGTAGTTGTGGCTGTGAATCTGTCTTAGCCAAGCATTTTGGGAGTCCCACGAATGGTACATGGCCATCGGCCGTTGGGTAATCGCATTCAGACTGAATTCATTTAAGTCTGTCACTTCGTCTTCGAGTGGTGGATACCAAAATGGCAGGGGATCAAAGTATTTCAGAATCCGTGACTTTAAATGCTCAGGCGGTGTTGCCCCTTTGCGCTGGCCTTTTGCAGCTAGCCTGAATTTTTGCAAAATATCAGAGTAGATTGCAATCATGATGGGGTCATTCTTTTGGCGCAGGGCATTTGCTTTGCTGAAGTCCAAGTAGCCCCGGTTCCAATTGCGCATGTATTGATGCTCAACTGGCATATGGTGTTGAAACACGCAATTGTTTTCAGCATACCGCTGCCATTGATCTTTATTCGGTTCTCCACGGAGGCTTTTTTCACCGTCTTTTCCGCGCCATCCTGCTAAAAAGCCAATGCCTGAATTGGGCGCCGTCTCAAATCGCGTAATGAAGTCCGGATAGTCGACAAATTTCCTGCTGCCGTCTTCGCTTGTAAAGGCAGGGAATTTTAGGCGTGATGCAAGTTCGACTAATACCTCTTGGAATGGCTTGCATTCCCCGGTGGGTGGAAGTACTGGAATGCGTACCGAATCGACTGGGCCATCGTATTCCGAGATGGGTCGATCAAGCATGCTCATCACATCATGGCGTTCTAAATACGTTGTATCCGGCAAGACGAGATCAGCAAAGTCAACCATCTCGGATTGAAAGGCGTCACAAACCACCAAGAAAGGAATCTTAAATTCCCCATCTGCGTTTTTGCTATTGAGTAATTCACGTACTTCCATGGTGTTCATCGTGGAGTTCCATGACATATTCGCCATGAAGATCATTAATGTATCAATGGAATAGGGATCCCCTTTTACCGCATTTGTAATGACGTTATGCATTAACCCATGCGCTGCCAGCGGGTGCTCCCAGGTATACGCTTTATCAATACGGAGAGCGTTGCCGTTTTTATCTAAAGCAAGGTCTTCGGGTTGCGTTGGCCATCCCAAAGGCGCTTTGCCAAGGGGTGTATTGGGTTTAATGTCATCTTCTGAGGAAGGGGGCTTCACATTGGGCGGAGTTTGACGTGGATAAGGCGCCTTATGTCTAAAACCACCTGGTCTATCAATGGTACCGATTAGAGACATCAGTACCGCCAACCCGCGTGTGGTTTGAAAGCCGTTCGAGTGGGCGGCTAATCCCCGCATGGCATGAAATGCAACCGGCCTAGCAGTTACCGTTTGATGCTCCTCACCCCATGCATCGGTCCATGTAACGGGGAGCTCAAATGCTTGTTCGAACGCACTATGCGCAATTTCTTCCGCTAATTTTTTAATGCGCGCAGTTGGAATGCCGGTAATTGAAGATGCCCATTCAGGGGTGGTTTTTTCAACCTGCCGACGTAATAATTCAAAGGCAGGGGCCACTTTTTTACCTTGGTGCGGACCGGGACCCATGATGAATTCACCGCATAAAGTTGGCGATACACCCTTTTCAAAGCACGGCTTAGCGCTTTGGGTATTTGCATCCCAAACGTATTTGTTATGCGGCAAATCGGCGTTAATGGGATCCGAGTCCGGGTCGAATAAGAAGAGGCCTTCTTCGGGGCCCACATCAAGGCAAACCAGCTGACCAGAATTGCTGTAGCGCTTGAGGAAAGCAGCGTCATATTGTTCTTTGCGAATCAGTTCATGCATCAGCGCCATAAATAGAGCGCCATCAGTGCCAGGCTTAATCGGAATCCACTCATCTGCAATAGCAGAGTAGCCTGTGCGAACCGGGTTAATCGAAATAAAGCGACCACCAGAGCGCTTGAATTTAGAAAGCGCTATTTTCATCGGGTTGCTGTGATGGTCTTCTGCAGTACCGATCATGACAAATAACTTCGCATGCTCAAGATCGGGTCCGCCAAACTCCCAAAAGCTACCACCAATGGTGTAAATCATGCCGGCAGCCATATTGACCGAACAAAATCCACCGTGGGCTGCATAATTCGGCGTACCAAATTGACGGGCAAAAAGTCCTGTTAATGCTTGCATCTGATCGCGGCCTGTAAATAGCGCGAATTTCTTTGGATCCGTCTCCCGAATTTTTTGCAGACGCTGGGTAAGCAGTTCAAATGCCTGATCCCAGCTAATTTCATCAAATTCACCAGCGCCACGATCACTCCCTTTTCGGCGCAGTAATGGCTTAGTAATGCGGGCAGGTGATTTCTGCTTCATGATGCCGGCAGAGCCTTTGGCACAAATCACACCTTGATTTAGTGGGTGATCCGGATTGCCGTCAATGTAGACCAGTTCACCATCGCGCAGGTGGGCCCGGATGCCGCATCGACAGGCGCACATATAACAGGTTGTTGTCTTTATCTCTGTCGCTGGCGCTTGAGAATGAATTGGGTCGTGGATGGGGTCTTTTGAAAAAATCTTAAACATATTTTCTTGTCTCTGAAAGTAAATGTAGTTTTAAGCTAAGCGCATTGCCAATGCGGTGGAGGCAACTCGAGAAAAAACAGAGTCTGACCTGGATGTCAAAATAATGGGTACTGCGGTGCCAAGAATTACACCAGCACACTCCGCTCCCGCCATATAAACAAGCGATTTATACAGAATATTTCCAGCCCCTAAATCAGGCACAAGTAGCAGATCGGGATCACCTGAAACCGCAGACTGGATTCCTTTGGTTACTGCGGAACTGGCAGAGATAGCATTATCAAATCCAAAGGGACCTTCGATGAGGGCGCCTGGAAAAAATACATTGTCCTGCTGAAGATCAACTAATATTTTGGCATCAAGCGTTGCCTGCATAGCGGGGTTAATGACTTCTGTTGCAGCAACGATGGCTACCTTGGGTTTCGTTACCCCGAGTCTGAAAAGTGCATCAAGGCTATTGAGCAAAATATCTTTTTTATGCTCAATAGATGGAGCTATATTGACTATGCAATCGCTGATGCCCAGAAGCTTGTGGTAGCTGGGTAGTTCGAATAAAAAAATATGGCTGGTTCTACGGCTTGTTCTCAAGCCATCCTTGCCAACCACCGGCCCCATTAAATCCTCCGTATGGAGAGAGCCTTTCATCAGCGCAGATACGTTACCTGACTTGGCGAGAGTAACGGCTGTTTTTGCTGCTGCGATTGGGTCATTGGGGGTATCCACAATTTCGATACCATCAAGCTTGAGTGACACGCGCTTTGCAAGCGCCTCAATTTCGGGTTTCGGTCCAATTAAGACCGGAGTACATAGTGCGTACTTTTGCAGTTGCGCCACTGTTTCGAGTGCCGGCTCGTTCAATGGAAAAACTACCCCCAGCCTTTTTTGGCCCTGTGATTCCTTAATGAGTTTGTTGAGGTGCGGGTATTTTTCGAGCATGACTGGGATTCAATCATCCGCCAAGCGTGTTGGAAATGCGGGCAGCCGCTTCACGCAGTTGTGGAATGTATTCCATTGCTTGGTTTAGTGGTAGGCGCGCGGTAGCGGCATGAATCGCGATGGCTGCCACCGCATCGCCATGTTTATCCTTCACTGGTACGGCCACACAAGAAACGCCTAAGACGTACTCTTCATTATCAACTGCATATTCCGTACTAAGAATGCGATCCAATTCAGACTCTAGAAGATCGCGGTCCGTAATAGTGCGGTGGGTAAATTGCTCAAGCGGCAGATTATCTAATAAGCGCGTTCTCTCTTCCATTGGCTTATACGCAAGCAATAGTTTTCCGCTCGCACTGCAATGAGGTGGCAATACGGTGCCGGGCGGCAGATGCAGTCGAAGGGCCCAGTTTGCCTCAACTCGGTCGAGGTAAAAGAGCTCACCTTGCCGAAGCACTGCTAGATTGCAGGTCTCCTTTAGATCGGCAACCAATTTACGTAATATCGAGTGACGGACGCTAGAGACGCTATCGTGGCACAAGGTCTCCAGTGCTAACTTTGAAAGGCGCTCGCCAGGGGTATAGGCTTTTCCACCCGGTTCGCGAACGACTAGACCGGCCTCTTCAAAAATAGCGAGCGTGCGATGCAATGAGGCTTTTGGCATGCCCGTGATTTGCATTAATTGTGCCAAGGTAGCGGGTTGTCTTAGCGCTGCCAGCGCCTCGAGAATGACAACCCCTTTGAGCATGGATGAGTTTTCGCTGGAAGCATCCTTTTTGGGCAAATCCAGTATTTCGATTGTTTCCTGGTCTAACATGGGATTAATCTCACAAAACAATATAATTTGTTCATTTTAATGGAACAAATTTATTTTATAGTAAAAAATGATTAGTGTTTTTACTTATACGAAACAACTTGTTCAGGATAGCTGAATAAGGTATGGTTTGACTTGGAGACAAAAAATAATTTCCTTTGGAGGTTTATATGACTAAGTTAAAAATGAAGAAATGGCTATCTGGTGCGCTGATATGCCTCTCTGGAGTTTCAATTGCGGGCCTAGCAAATGCACAGTCTTGGCCAACCAAGCCGATTAAGCTTATCGTTCCTTATCCACCAGGGGGCGGAACCGATGTCATTGCGCGAATAGTGCAAGAACCGTTGGCAAAGGAGTTGGGGCAGCAAGTCATCATTGATAACCGCGGCGGTGCCGGCGGGTCAATTGGCTCAGGATTGGCGGCTCAGTCACCCTCGGATGGTTATACCGTTCTTTTTACACTCTCGTCGCATACGATCAATCCCGCCATCTACCCAAAACTGCCGTTTGATACTGAAAAAGATTTTTCTTCAGTAGTAACCGTTGCATCCCTCCCTCAAATCTTAGTTGCGAACCCCAATTTCCCTGCGAAGACGGTGAAAGAGGTGATTGAGATGGCTAAAGCAAAGCCAGGCAGCATTTCATATGCATCGGTTGGAAATGGATCGCCAGGGCATTTAGCGGGTGCAATGATGGCAAGCGATGCGGGAGTCGAAATGACGCATATTCCTTACCGGGGCGGCGGTCCTGCAGTAACGGATGTCATGGCCGGTCAGGTTCCCTTGCTCTGGGTTTCAATCCCTGCAGCCGCACAGTTTGTGAAAGCAGGAAAGTTGAGAGCCCTTGCTGTTTCAACAGTAAAGCGGTCTGCCGTATTCCCAGATGTACCCACCATGGTTGAATCTGGCTTTAAGGGTTTTGAGGTCGATTCTTGGTATGCGATGTTTGTACCAGCCAAAACACCACAAGCAATCATTGATCGGATTAATAAGGCGACTGTGAATGTCCTAGCCCAACCTGACGTAAAAGAGAAATTGTTAGGTCAGGGTGCAGAAGCGGTTGGGGATACACCTGCGCAATTATCGGGTGTTGTCAAAAAAGAAATAGTCAAGTGGAAGCAGGTTGTGAAGTCAGCCAATATCAAGGTTGATTAGTAGCGCAGTAAAAAAATTCGTTAAACATTCAGTAAAGATCCTATGTCAGAAGTTGAAAGCATTATTAAGCGCGCTCGTGTTGCTCAAGCAGAATACGAGTCTTATACACAGGAACAAGTAGATTTGGTAGTTTCTGCCGTGGCTTGGGCGATTCTTGAGCCCGGTAGAAATGCCGAATTAGCTGAGTTGGCGGTCCGTGATACGGGGCTTGGTGATGCGGCGGACAAGTTTAAAAAGAATTTTCGTAAAACATTAGGCTTGGTACGGGATTTGCAAAATGCCAAAACAGTTGGGGTTGTATCGCACGATCCCGTCACTGGAATTACGGAGTATGCAAGGCCAGTAGGGGTAGTAGCAGCCATTACACCCTCAACCAATCCTGGCGCTACGCCAATCAATAAGATTTTGAATGCCCTGAAGTGCCGTAATGCAGTTGTTATTGCCCCATCCCCCAAAGGGCAGTCAACCTGTTTTCGTTTGTTGGAGTTTGTGCATGCGCAGTTGGATTTAGTCAAGGCGCCACGAGATTTGGTGCAGATGCTGCCAGACCCGATTACAAAAGATGCGACGCACGAGTTGATGCGATTGGCGGATTTAGTGGTGGCTACCGGCTCGCAAGCTAATATTCGTTCGGCCTACACGAGCGGTACACCGGCCTTCGGAGTAGGCGCAGGCAATGTTCTTGTGATAATTGATGAGAACGCCAACCTTGATAGCGCCGCACAAAAAATTACTCAATCCAAAACCTTTGATAACGCCACAAGCTGTTCAAGTGAAAATGGCGCCGTCTTGTTGGATGCGGTCTACGACGCTGCAATCGATGCATTGGAACGTGCTGGGGGCGTACTCTTGGATGCTGCTGATAAGCAACGTCTGCACGATGTGATGTTTAGTAATGGGAAGTTAACTTCAACCTTAACAGCGCAATCGCCAGCAGTGATTGCGGAGCGAGCAAAGTTACAGCATCCTAAAGCCAGTGGTGCGCGTTTTTTTATGGTCGAAGAAACTGGCTACGGTTCAACGGCTCCATTTTCAGGTGAAAAATTAAGTCCTATTTTGACCGTCTGGCGTGCTACAAACTTTCAGGCTGCCAAAGAATTGGTTAGCAATGTTTACGCGTATCAGGGCGCTGGGCATTCTGTTGGATTGCATACGGCAATCAGCGGATCGGTGATGGAGGAGAGGGCAGCTGATTTAGCCCGTGATTTACCGGTTGCGCGCGTGATTGTGAACCAGGCACATGCGATTGCCACCGGAGGCAGCTTTGAAAATGGCCTGCCTTTCTCCTTATCGATGGGCTGTGGTACTTGGGGAAAAAATAACTTCTCCGACAACATGAACTATCGTCACTACCTCAATACCACGCGTGTGGTGCGGCCAATTGCTGAAAAGGTACCGGAGGTGGAGACCTTGCTAGCCAATTATTTCAGTCAGCATCCCAAATAGTCAGATTAACGTACTAGCGATTTATCCCTCTCAATATGGCAGATATTCTGAACCCAGCTAGCGCTAGCATTGCCCAAGTCTTGACGAAGTGGGCCAGGCAACAGCCCGACCATGTCTTGCTGTTTGCTCCAGAGACCGATCAGAAACTATCGTATGGGCAGATGGCGGTAGAGGCCGAGCATTTTATGGGCTGGCTGAAGGACAGGGGGATTAGCGCTGCTGGCCATGTGGGCATCTTTATGCACAATGGACGGCAGACCACAACGGTTTTTATTGCCACCATGGTTTGTGGGCGAGTAGTGACTCCATTGAATCTGTTGGCACCAGTAGATCAGCTAGCATGGGTTTTGGACCATAGCGATATCGAGGTACTGTTTTATGCGCCAGAGAACAAACCGAGCCTGTTTGCGGCATTGAAAAAAACTCAACGTACCTTTGCCTTAGTGGAATTAGATCCGGATGCCAAATCTGGTCCTTTTTTGCAATCAGCCCGATTGCCCTTGTCGAATATTGATCCCAACAACCCCGCTTTATTAATGTATACCTCGGGCACGACTGGCACACCAAAGGGAGTGCTACTAACGCATCGAAATTTATTGCACGCAGCCAAGTCGATTAGCGAATGGCATCAACTTACTCCTGCAGATATTGTCCTAAGCTCGCTCCCGATCTACCATATCAATGGTCAAGTCATTTCAACCATAACGCCATTCTTTTCTGGCGGGTCGATTGTTGCCCCCCATCATTTTTCAGTCTCGACCTGGTGGAAAATGGCGATTCAATATCGCTGCACCTGGATCAATATGGTGCCCACCATCATTGCATATTTAATTAATGCAGCGAAAAGCGGTGCCAGCAAACCCGATGTTGCTCAGCTTCAACACATTCGTTTTGGCCGTTCAGCATCAGCTCCTTTGCCGCCAGAGCACCACCGCGAGTTTGAAGGTTTATTCGGAATGCCTGTGATTGAGGCGATGGGCATGACGGAAACCTGCTCGATTGTGTTTTGCAATCCACATGATGAGCGCAGACGCTTTGGTAGCCCAGGACTTCCCTGTGGAGTTATAGCAAAAATTGTGGATGATTCAGGAAATACAGTATCGGACCTGGTTTCTGGGGAAATTTGCCTCAAAGGTGAAAACGTGTTGCATGCATATTACAAAGGCGAAGCAGAAACCAAAAAGGCATTTGATGCAGATGGCTGGATGAAAACAGGCGATCTAGGTATGCGGGATCCGGATGGCTTTTATTTCATTACCGGCAGGCTGAAAGAATTGATTATTAAGGGCGGTGAAAATATCGCTCCGCGTGAAATTGATGAAGTGGTTTTGAAGCACCCTGCAGTCTTGGATGCTGCCTCGGTTGGAATACCGGATACAAACTACGGTCAAGAAATCATGGTTTGCATCATTCTCAAAGAAGGTCAAACCTGCTCTGAATCCGAGATGCGCCAGTTTTGTTTAGATAATTTAGGTAAGTTTAGAACGCCTAAGTTGATTCTGTTTATGGCTGATCTTCCTAGAGGCCCATCTGGCAAGGTGCAACGCTTGAAATTGTTGGATTTAGTTCAATCCAAATAAGGCAGTTATTTCATCTTCTTTTGCTTTAGTTTCGAAATCTGATGGATTAAAGCGGATGAAAAAATACCGATTAAGATTGCCCACTCCAGCGCAATGGTGACCGTTCCAATCGCGGTAATCAGCATCGGTAGCCATGCACCTTTGCCTGCGTTGATCTCGTGGCGAATTTGCTCAAGGTCAATCAACTTCCACGCCACAAGCAACAATAGCGAGGCAATCACAACATAAGGGATATGTTTGGCAAGTGGCGATACAAAAGCGAGGATGATGATCAAGAAAATAGCAGCACTGATTGCAGAAAGTGGTGTTCTTGCTCCAGCTGCTAGATTAACCCCGGTACGGTTAAATGAACCACTTGAGGGATAGGCTGAGAAAAATGAGCCTGCCACATTAGCTAATCCTTGCCCGATGAACTCTTGATTGGCATTGAAGGTATCTTTTGTTTTCAAGGCAAGTGCTCGCGCAATCGCCATTGCCTCAGTGGAGGCCAGCAAAGTCATGATGAGTGTGGCAGCAAATAATTTTTGCAATGTGGGTAGGCTGAAGTCCGGCATTGATATGGGAGGAAATGCCCCTGGAATGCTGCTGACGCGCTTAAATGGAGTCAGCTGGGGAAAGAAAAGCTCGATCAGCATCGCTGCAATAGCGCCAATAATTACCGCAATGAGCATGGAAGGGATGTATTTATTCAGTGGGTTCCATAGGCGAATGATGCCAAGCGTGATCAAAACCAGGGCAATGGATTGCCATTGCATATCACCACTGAGCGCATAAGTAGTAACGGCCTTGAAGGTATCAATGACATCTGTCCCTCGCGGTATATTCATCCCTAGTAGGGTGCCAGCTTGGCTATTAATAATCAGCACAGCAGCCCCAGCGGTAAAGCCAACAATCACCGAGTGCGGAACTTTTTCTACCCATTTTCCAATGCCGCTAAAGCCCAATGTCAGCTGAATCACCCCCACCAGAAAACTCAGTGTTAGAACAAAGACAACGTATTGCGGTGACTCTGGCAGGGCAAGCGGAGCAATAAGCGCCATGGTCGTCAGTGATATTGCGTTTGCCGGACCCGTTACCATCAAGCGGCTTGACCCAAATAAGGCAGCAATCAAGCAGGGCACCATAGCAGCGTAGAGGCCGTAGTGGGGCGGCATGCCCGCCAGTAATGCAAATGCAATCCCCTGGGGTAATACAACAATGGCGCCGGTTAGGCCAGCCAGAACATCAGCGCGGATAACCCCTGGCTTTTTGTATTCCGGTAGCCATTGCAAAAAAGGAAATAGTTTCATTTATACCGGCAGATTGGTGTTTTAGATTGGCTGCCGAGGGAATTAAAAGTCATGCCGTTATATTTTTTTGTTCAGCATGAAGTCTGCGGCTTTTTCAGCCATCATTACCGCCGGCCAATTGGTATTGCCGGATGGTAATGTCGGCATTGCAGAGCAATCGACCACCCGCAATCCAGTTACGCCCCGAACCCTCAACTCCGAATCCAATACGGCCATGGGGTCTGAGTCTGTGCCCATTTGGCAGGTGCCTGTTGGGTGAAAAATTGTAGCGCCATTATTGCGGCAAAATTCCAGTAGATCAGCATCACTCTGCGGATTATTGGGTTTAATTTCCCTAATAATGAGTGATTTAAGGGGCTCAGTTTGTGCAATCTTGCGTGCAAACTTCACAGCAGCGACGCTAATGTCGCGATCGTGTTCTGTAGCGAGGTAGTTGGCAACCATCTTCGGCGGCACTAATGGGTCTGCCGATTGAATGCGGACATAACCGCGAGACTCGGGCCTTAATTGACAAACTGACATGGTGAAGCCCGGAAAGGGGTGCACATTTCCACCTGCCATATCGGCTGACAAGGTTGCCATATGGAACTGGATATCGGGGGTTAGCGAAGATTCCATCACCTTAGTGAACAGTCCGCCTTGATTAATGCCAATGGAAAGGGGGCCACCTCGAAACAGCAACCAATCGAGACCAATTTTGACTTTGCCAAAAAGCGATGAGAGCTGGACATTGGTTGATATCGGTTGATTGAGTTCGTAAATTAAACGGTACTGCAGGTGGTCCTGCAGGTTTTCACCAACGCCTGGAAGATCGTGAATGATGGGGATATTAAATTCGCGCAAGAGTGCCGCTGGACCAATTCCGGATAGCTGCAAAATTTGTGGGGATTGCAGGGCACCAGCACTAAGAATGATTTCTTTATTGGCTCGAATGGTTTGCTTTTTTCCATGGCGAATTAATTCGACAGCCACAGCGCGACGTCCTTCAAAGACGATGCGCATGACCTGACTATCGGTCAGGATTGTTAGATTGCTGCGCTTTTTGATCGGATTTAAATAGGCCACTGCAGTACTGCAGCGCAAGCCTTTATGGGTTGTCAGCTGGTAGTAGCCCACGCCCTCTTGGGTGAGGTTATTAAAGTCATCGGTTTCGGGTACGCCCAAACTAACTGCACTTTTAATAAACGACTCTACTAGCGGGTGTTTTTTTGGAATGGATGAGGCCTTCAAGGGGCCCGTTTTTGAATGAAGTGGCTCGCCTAAGCGATCATTGCCTTCCGCTCTTTTAAAGTAGGGCAGAACATCATCCCAGCCCCAGCCGGTATTTCCAAGATTCTTCCAGCCGTCGTAGTCCTCTTTTTGCCCGCGAATGAAGATTAAGCCATTAATCGAACTTGAGCCACCCAAGCATTTTCCACGGGGCCAGTAAATCTTGCGCTGATTCATTCCTGGATCAGGCTCTGTTTCGAATTTCCAGTTGACCTTTGGATCCCACATGGTTTTCCCATACCCAATCGGTAGGTGTATCCACGGCGAGCTATCTTTTGGGCCTGCCTCAACTAAGCAAACCGAATTGACCTCATCTTTTGACAAGCGGTTTGCTAGAACGCAACCGGATGATCCGGCGCCAACAACAATATAGTCAAACTGACTGTCTTGCATTCGAGGCTATCCGGCTGCTCTCAGGCCTAAGATTTCTCGCGCTAGCTTTCCATTTGCAACGGGTCGATTGTATTTAGCTGCCAGCTCCGCAACGCGCGAGACTAATTCTGCATTGTCTTTTGCGACGCGGGTCTGATCATATTTAATATTGTCTTCTAGGCCGGTGCGAGCATGACCACCCATTTCAAGCGCCCATTGATTCACAGTTAGTTGGTGCCTTGCAATGCCCGCTGCTGTCCATGTTGCATCTGGCATGATTTCCTTTAATTCGCTCACTAGGAATTCTAAAATGCTGCGTTTTGCTGGCATCGCATTAGGTACACCCATCACAAACTGAACATGCGCAGGCGCCTTCAGTAATCCGCGTTTAATTAAATCAGCAGCGCTATACAGCATAGCCATATCAAACACTTCAATCTCTGGCTTGATGTCGTACTTATTCATTTCATTTGCAAGTCCGTCAACAAAAGTCGGTGGATTCTCATAAATGCCATGAGGAAAGTTGACAGATCCTGTTGCCAACGACGCCATATCCGGGCGATGAAATAACATGGCACCTCGCAATGCCTGATCTTGTCCTCTGCCGCCGGTAGAAAACTGAATAATCATATCTGGGCAATGTTTTTTAATACCTTCCTGGACTTTTGCAAACTGATCGGGATCGGAGCTTGGACTCTCATCGGGCTTGCGTACATGGAGATGAACTAATGCTGCGCCCGCTTCATAGGCTTTGTGCGTCTCTTCGATTTGCTCGGAGACAGTAACAGGCAGACCTGGGCAGTCCTTTTTGCGAGGGATTGCACCAGTAATAGCTACAGTGATAATGACGGGTTTATTCATAATTTACCTAACAGTTGTAACAGTCCAATCCTAAAAGTTTTGATAAGTTTATCTCGAATAATGAAATAAATATCTAGATGAACGAAGTTCAATGACTGAAGAATTAAAGGATGACTTTAAATATCATATTAGTTAATTGATGGTAGCCAAGTGGCTAACTGCGGAAAAACTAATAGCAGGATTACCGCAATAATTTGTAACACCATAAATTGGGACATGCCAGCATAAATATCTGTTATCTTCCAAGAAGGAGCAACTCCTTTAAGGAAATAAGCAGATAGAGCAACTGGCGGCGAGAGCCAAGCCGTCTGTAGTGTTACTGCCACTAAGGTGCTAAACCAAATTAAATCGATGCCTGCTGCTTTAATGATGGGCAAAAATATGGGAACCACAATTAAAACAATCGGAACCCACTCCAGCGGCCATCCCAGTAAGAAAATCAAGAACAAGATTAAGATCAACATCATCATGGGTGGCAAGGGTAGCGAGGTTAGAAAGCTAGCAATCAAATCCGCACTACCAAGCCTTGAAAATACCGACCCAAACAGGTTTGAAGTGGTGACTAAAAGCAAAATCATGCTTGAGACACGCAGCGTTTGCATGACGCAGTTTTTGATTTTGATAAACGTCATGCGCCCAGACATGGCGGTCAGTAAGAAGGTTGCTACGCAACCAACGGCACCCGCATCGGTTGGCGTTGCTATCCCTGCCAGTATTACGCCTAAAGTAGCAAATAAAACCACAATCACCGGAGCAATACCAATCAGAAAATCAATTAAAACCGGCTTAAGCGATGTTGCGCGCATTTCAATAGGCAGTGCTGGCCCTAACGCTGGATTGATCCAGCAGCGAATCATGCACCAAGAGGCAAACAGGAATGCCAATAGCAAGCCCGGCAAGACTGCAGCAGCAAATAAATCTGTTGCAGGAATACCGACGACTGGTCCCATCACAATTAGCATCACTGATGGCGGTATTAGGATACCCAATGTTCCGCCGGCGGTAATTGCTCCTGCGGACATGCGCACATCGTAACCACTTTTAATCATAGATGGCGCAGCCATTACGCCTAGCAAGACTACCGATGAGCCTACGATACCCGTTGCGGCAGCAAAAATAGTGGCGGTAACGATCACTGCCAAATAGAGTGAGCCCCGAATGCCCGCAAACAATTGCTGAATCGCTCCAAACAAGCGTTCCATAATGCCGGACTGCTCTAATAAAAATCCCATAAAAAGAAAAAATGGGATTGATGCTAGGACACTATCTTGCATAACGGATAGCGTTTGTAAAATCGCAAGATCAAATACAACGGGGCCTAAGGCAATAAAGCCCATGATGATACTGAGTGCTCCGAGCGTGAACGCAATCGGAAAGCCAATAAAGATTGCGCACAGCAAAAAGCCTAAGCCAACAATACCTAAAATTTGATGATCCATCCTATGCCCCTTTGTTTGTGGTTTCTAAGGGCCATTCGTTTGATCGAATTGCAACCAGGCATTTGCTTACTTCGGAGAGTCCTTGAATAAAGAGCAGTAAACCTGTTAGAGGTAAAGTGAGTTTAAAAGGCCAGGTAATGGCCATCCAAGGACTTGATACAAAGCGTTCATTGCTGGTAAAAGCTTTAAAGAAATATTCCCATCCAACGATTGTAAAAATAAGCACAAAAGGGTAGAAAAGTATTAAATAACAAGTAAGATCAACCAAGGCTTGTTTTTTTGGTGACCAGTTGTCATAAAACATATCGGTACGAATGTGGCCCTTGTGTTTAAGGGTATAACTCGAACCCAGCATAAAAAAGGCACCATAAAGCATAAATGTCATGTCATAGGCCCAGATGGTAGGGGCGCCGAAAGCATATCGCGCTACTACTTCGTAAGCCAGGCTAAGAATCATTGGAATCAGCATCCAACCAACAATATTACCTACGATTGAGGTGATGCGATCCAGTTTTTTGGAGAATGCGATTAATTCTTGATTTGTATTAAACACCGTCAATTCCATTTAAAAAAAGGGTGGGAATGCCCACCCTTTTATCGACAACTAAAAGTAAAGATTATTTCTTCTTACTATTTACTACTGTTGCACCTATGTTGTAGTACAGACCATTAATTTGTGTCCAGTAAGGAACAACAATTCCGGCAAATTTTCTTTGTGATTCCAATACCTCTTTGAAGAAGGGGTTCTTCTCAGATTCACGTGTATAAACAACAGCAGTCGCTTTTTGGAATGCAGTGAAAAACTCTTTTGGAGTGTCATGCACTGTTACGCCATGATCTTTTTTGAGTTTTTCTAAGGCAACGGCATTACGGTAGACGTTAAAAGTGTAGGTCTCTGCGATTGTTGCTGAAACTGCTGTTTCAACTATGACCTTAAGATCTGCTGGCAATTTATCCCAGAAGGTTTTGTTAATCAAGAGTTCTGCAACGTCAGTGGATTGATGTAAACCTTGGAGGTAGTAATGCTTAAAGACATTTTGAAAGCCCAAAATCATATCGTCAGCTGGACCAATCCATTCGGCCGCATCAATAACGCCACGTTGTGCTGCTGGCACAATTTCGGAACCCGGCATGGCCACTGTTGTTAAACCCATTTCTCTAAAAATTTCTGCTGTTAGCCCTGGGGGCGACCGATATTTCATTGGCTTCATATCAGCAATTGAATTGATGGGCTTTTTGAACCAGCCAAAAGGATCGGGACCCATGGGCTGGATCATAAATGGTTTGATATTAGTTTTGAGTACCTCAGTAAAAAGACGCTCATAAAGCTGGTCTCCCCCGCCATTTTTAAGCCAAGCCATGTGCGAGACTTGATCTAGCCCAACACCTGAGCCGGAGGCTGGATTGGAAAATAATGCAGCTGCAGAGTTTTTTCCAGACCAGTAATGGGTCCATGCAAAACCACCGTCGACAACGCCTTTATCAACTGCATCCAAAATTCCGAATGCACCTACAACAGCGCCGTCAGGCAGGACTTCTACTTTAAGGCGTCCATTTGACATTTTGTCGACACGATCGCCAAAGTTTTTCATGAGCTCAAAATAGATGCTGGCAGAAGGCACGCCTGTTTGAATTTTCATTTTTATTGGCGCAGACTGCGCAAATGCGGATCCGCACAGTGCGGCAGATAGGGCCGTAACCGCTGCTAGCCGTTTAACAAATTGAACAATCATTTCAAACTCCTTGTTTATGTTTAACAATCGTTACTTTTGAATCGCTCTTTTACAATACTCTATTCAGCCCAATGGAACAAGTTGTTTATTATTGGTAAAAACGATTAGGAAAGGTGCTTAAAAACTTTTTTGTTCCACTTAATGGAACAAAAAATTAAATTTATTTGTTCTTTTTGGAATATGCTCTTTAATTGGATTTAATAACAATATTCTGTGCTAAGTGGTGTGCAATTTGCACATTATTTAGGACTTAAAGATGGATGGTCTTTTTATTTTTACGTTTAGTAAATGTATTGGTGAATTCTAATATGGCTAGTATCAGGTGAGTGGACTTGATTTGCTTGCGATAGGAATTTTGTTTTTCTCTGCCATTCTGGGCGGTTTAATACGCCGCCTAAGCGGATTTGGTGGAGCCCTCATCATGTCGCCGCTTTTAATGTGGTTTTTCCCGGTCCCCTTTTTCATTCCGATTGTGATGTCTGCAGAGTTGCTCGGCGGCATGTGGCTATTTACTCAGTGGAAGGTCAACAAAGAGGACATTCCCAGCTTATATCGAATGTGGGTTTTTGCTGCAATACTGTTGCCCTTTGGTATCTTTTTGGGTGAGGCCGTTCCGACCGCCGTGCTCAAAATTACCACTGGAATTGTAGTGATTGCGTTTTCTATTTTTTTACTGGTACGCGTCAATTTAGCTATTAAGCTGTCCGCATTTAGGGATTCTCTTGCTGGTGCTCTATCCGGAATGCTCTTAGGCTCATGCGGTATCGGTGGACCCCCTGTAGCTCTTTATTTAAATGCTAGCGGCCTACAATTTGAGCGTTCGAGAGCATTACTTTCCCAATTTGTTTCTGGCGTGTGTTTGCTAGCGATTATTGCTGCGAGCGTGTTGGGAGGAGGGATTGCTTGGATGCCTTGGCTTTTGCTTGCTCTGCCCGCCTATTTTTTCGGTATGTACTTAGCAAAGATCTTGCTGCAGCGGCGAGAATTGTCCGCTAGTTTTGTTAAAAAGTTTTGCCTGTATCTGCTCATTGTGAATGCAGCATTTAATTTGGCCGTGCTGGCCGTACTATGACGGGGATCCGGACTGCATACATGATCTGGATTCGCTTAAGTCCATCGATCCTGAACCGTATATCATTGGAATAATTCCTATTTTTTGTACCTTATGGCTACCTACAACACCGAAACCGTTCTCTCGATTCACCACTGGAACGATACCCTGTTTAGTTTCACCACCACCCGCAATCAAGGCCTGCGCTTTCGTAATGGCCATTTCTTAATGATTGGTATGGAAGTCGATGGCAGACCTTTGGCTAGGGCCTATAGTGTGGCTAGCCCCAACTATGCTGAGTACCTGGAGTTTTTAAGCATTAAGGTGCCCGATGGCCCCTTAACCTCGCGTTTGCAGCACATCAAAGTGGGCGACCCCATTTTGGTCAGCGAAAAGTCGGTTGGGACCCTGGTGATTGATGACCTTAACCCTGGAAAGCACCTCTACCTCTTTAGTACCGGTACCGGCTTAGCTCCCTTTATGAGCATTATTCGGGACCCCGATACCTATGAGCGCTTTGAGAAGGTGGTACTCATCCATGGGGTGCGTTTAGTCAGTGAGCTCGCCTATGGCGAATACATTAAGAATGAGCTCACCCAAGATGAATATATTGGCGAACTGGTGCAACAGCAGCTGATTTATTACCCCACAGTGACTCGGGAGGCATTTAAGCAAACTGGGCGCCTCACCACCGCCATTGAGTCAGGTCAACTCTTTAAAGACATTGGATTGCCGCCCCTCGATCCCAAAACGGATCGCGGCATGATTTGCGGCAGCCCCGCTATGCTCAAAGAAACCTGTGCGATGTTAGACGCTAGAGGCTTTGTGGTGTCGCCCAGCCTCGGGCAGCTCGGGGATTATGTCTTTGAGCGGGCGTTTGTGGAAAAGTAGGCTGGTAGCAGCGTGCTTAAGCCTGCAGGTGGAAATAAAGAGGCTTTATCGGGATAAAAAATAGTATTAGGGGATTACGCGTATTGCATCCCTGTCATACCCTTGCTAAGGTGAGATTACCTTTTAAATGTTCTTACTGGAGGCATTAGATGAGCAATAATTTAAAGCGAAATTTTTTAAAACCAGTATTACTATCGATAGGTGCTTGTATTGCTGTTTTGGGTATTGGTGTTTCACACGCTCAAAACTATCCCAACAAACCCATTACATTAGTAGCGCCTTATGCTGTTGGTGGTGACAGTGATTTTTCTGGCAGAAATCTTTCGGTTGTTGCTACTAAGCTTATTGGGCAGCCAGTGATCGTTACTAATATCATAGGAGCTTCAGGCACGATTGGTTCGCAACGGGTAAGAACGGCAGCCCCAGATGGATATACCTTATTAGTGTCGCGCGGAGGCTCCCAAGCAATTGTTCCCGCACTGGATAGCAAGACACCATATAAATGGAACGACTTTACGTTCATCTCATTATTGGATCTTAATCCTGTAGTTTGTATTGTAAAAAATGATTCACCCTACAAAACGTTTCCTGATCTTATCAATGGAATAAAAGCCAATCCGGGTAAGTTAAATTACGCAACTGCTGGGCCAGGAACTACCCAGCACTTAGCGGTAGAGGTTATATTGAGTCAGCTCAATATGCCATCTACAGCTGCTATGATGATCCCATACAAGGGTGGCGGCGAAGCTACAACTGCCTTGCTGGGTGGGCAAGTGCAGTTTATCTGCAATAACCTCACCACTCTAGTCGGTCAGATTAAGGGTGGCGCTGTACGTGCACTTGTAACCTCCACGCCTGACCGCCTAAAGGATTTCCCAGATATCCCCACCGCGCGCGAAATGGGCGTTTCTAATCTTGAAAAAGTAATGGGATGGAGTGGACTCTATGGCCCCCCTGGATTACCTGCAGAGGTAGTTGCCAAATGGCAGGCCGTACTAAAAGAAGTTGCGGTTGATCCAGCCTGGATACGTGGTAACGATACCGTGGGCGCCATTCCAGCAATACGCTCGCCTCAAGATACTGAAAGTTTTGCTAAAGATCAATTTGAACTTTATACCAAGCTCGGCACTCAGCTTAATCTTAAAAAGTAATCCGTTACTCAGCACATAATTGGTCCAATCGGGCCATTTGTGCTGATTTAGCTTTTTGCAAAAATATAGCAATCGATTTATTAAAGGCGTCTAGATTCTTTTTGTATATAAAGGGAAGTAAGCTCACCTGCGTGTCTGTAAATTGAATAAACAAGGTTTTAGTTTTTTTACGGCAATTTTATTTCAATGCCCAACGATATGAATATGCAAATTAAAGTACCAGCAGATATTCCTATGCAAATCAGTGGCTCATGTGTTTGGACCGGAGCTGAAATGCAACATGATCAATCTTGGAAAATGGAGTGGACTCCAAATCAGATCGCTGAATTAAATAAAGCAGCCAATCATTTCTTAAGCCTGGGTAAGCCATTGGAGAAAATTACAAAAGAAGACTTTCCGCTACCAACCATCCATACTTTAGTAAACGAAATTTTGAATGAACTCTTGGGTGGGCGCGGTTTTGTTCTGCTAAGGGGAATTCCAGTTCAAGAGCTGGGCATTAAATTAGCGTCTGTAATCTATCTTGGCCTGGGTTGTCATTTAGGTAGCTTAAGAAGCAATAACGCAAAGGGGCACTTATTGGGCCATGTTCGCGATCAAGGCGCTGATATTGCGGATAGCAAAACTCGGTTTTATCAGACGAATAAAAAATTAGAGTTTCATACTGACTCCTCCGATTTCGTTGCGCTCTTGTGTCTGCAAAAGGCGAAGAGGGGTGGTGAATCATATTTAGCAAGCTCTATGAGTGCATATAATGAAATTGCTCGAAGACGACCCGATTTATTAGAGGCACTTTTTACGCCTTATCCCACGGACCGCCGTGGCGAGGTGCCTGCAGGCCTCAATCCGTGGTTTGATATGCCCATTTTTAATTGGTATCAAGGTGAGTTAACGTGCGTCTATATTCGGCCCTACATTGAATCGGCTCAAACTAATTTTCCAGAGGCCCCGCGACTTTCCCAAAAACAAATTGATGCAATGAATTTGCTTGATGAAATTATTGCAGAAGGTAAATTGATATTACCGATGAGTTTTGAGCCAGGTGATATTCAGATTATTCACAACCACCAGATTTTTCATTCTCGAAGTGACTTTGAAAATTGGCCTGAACCAGAACGTCAGCGTCACCTATTAAGGCTATGGATATCACCCCTCGCCGGGAGACCGCTGCCCGACTATTTTGCCGCTAGGTGGGGGTCTGTTGATGCCGGAGATCGTGGAGGGATCATTGTCCCCGGCACCAACTTAACCGTCGAGTTGAATGTTAATTAGCCGTGTTAAGGCGACGTGCTAATAGTAATGTTTAACCTGTAAATCAATTAATTGATTGATTTCTGGTGCGATCCCAAGGCCGGGTTCATTGCTTAGCAATACCTTTCCATCGCTTATGACAGGATACGGCATTGCCATTGCCTCGCGTAGGTTATTCGGATTGGAATCTACTTCTACAAAGCCAGCCTGGCCCACCGCCGCTTTTAAATGCATGGATGCGACTAGTCCGATGCCGCCCCCGAGCCAGTGCGGACAAAAGAGTTGATTGTTAGCGCATATTGCTTTTGCAACAGGAATACAGCCGCTAAATCCACCCCATTTTCCTATGTCAGGCTGAATTACCTGAAATGCATTGCTGTTTATTGCTTCATAAAACTGGGTTTCGCCGCGCATATTTTCGCCTGCAGCGAGTGCGATTGAGGATTGGGAGGCAAGCATATTCCAATCCTGGATGGGACGGTCTGCGGCAATGGGCTCCTCCACCCAGTACGGATTAAGCGGAGCTAAATGCTCGATATGACGAGCTGCAGAATCGGGATCCCAAGCTTGATTTGCATCAACCATAATTTTGGTATCTGGCCCAAGCAGATTTCGAAGGGCCTGAAGGTTAGAGAAGTCACGATCTTGACTAAAACCGACTTTTAACTTAAATGCTCGAAATCCTTCCGCCCATTTTTTTTCCGCAATCTCTTCAGGGTTGCTGGGGCTAATACCGGAGGCATAGGTTTCAATTAGGGGTGTTCCACCGAACAGCTCCCACAACGGTTTCCCAATCTTTTTTCCAAGCAAATCCCACAGAGCAATATCAGCTCCGGCAATTGCTTGCGCGATTGTGCCGGGTTCGCCGCATTGAATTCCCAAAATATGCAATCGATTAGTAAGCTCTTGAAATGCTTCAACTGGAGAAGCCCATATTTTTTCTAGCAATATGGGCGCCACTATCGAGTCAAAGAGGCGAGCTCGGTGCTCGGCGCCAACACCGGGGAAATTACACCAAATTTCGCCCCAGCCAACGCAACCTTCATTGTCTTCAAGGCGTATGGCTACTGCTGGTCGATCATGCATTATCCCAAATGAAGTTTGTACTGGCTTATCTATTGGTGCTCGGTATACAAATGACTCCACTTTTTTAATTTGAAGCGGCTGATGAGGAATAATTGTCGGCATAGCTTATAAATTAGAAAAAGAGATAGGACTGATTAACTCAGGTCAAAGCAGGGCGCGCGCAATATTACTTAATACAATCTGGGCTATCTGAATTGCCACCAGCAGGATGAGTGGAGATAAATCCAGTGGACCCATACTCGGCAAGATCCGCTTAATGGGAGCAAGCAGTGGGTTGAGTATCTCGGATAGCATGTATTGCATCGGCGATCCGCGACCAACCCACGACAAGACCACGTTGGCGATGATCAAGACTACCAAGATCGACAAAACAAGCCCAATCAGTTCCAGACCGGAGACAATGATGAGACCGCCAATCGATGGGATGTTGCCGAGTAGTAAGCCAATCAGCAGCACTTTAGCCAGTACAACAAGGTAGGCCCCGATCAGGCAGGCGCTATCAATGCGCCCGACGCTCGGAATCAATTTGCGCAGGGGCATGACCAGCCAGTTGGTCAGCGGCATCAAGTAAAGGCCAATGGGATTACCTGAGCGCGGTGATAAATTGAATTTAAGGTATTGCAAGTAGCAGCGCAACAAGCAGGCGCCACCAATGACTGTGATGGCGATTTCAGAGAGTAGATTGGCAATTTCAAGCAACATCATGAATTAAATTCCTTTTAATTACTCTTCTTCGCGGCGTAAATGCGGAAATAAAATCACATCACGAATATTAGGTACGTCGGTGAGCA
>Ga0247832_1001367_pt1 | contig 43360 bp, 31 predicted proteins | sample LaCruzMarch2015__10_FD_192407 | JGI IMG/M metagenome (GOLD analysis project Ga0247832, IMG submission 192407) | Freshwater microbial communities from meromictic Lake La Cruz, Castile-La Mancha, Spain - LaCruzMarch2015_4m | ecosystem: Environmental > Aquatic > Freshwater > Lake | place: Spain... | reverse complement strand
GGTTGGGAGGAATGGGGGAAGGTTGTTGAGGAGGTCCAGTTAGCACTTGATGTCATGGAAAAATTGGGGGAGGGAGGGGATGATTGATGATGAGGGGGTGTTACAATTCAGGTGTTGAGAGAGGATCTTCCTCCTCCTATATCTAGCGATATTGGTTGAAAGTATGCTTGGATTCTCACCATGGCATTGAATAAAATAAATTTATAAATCTATATTACGGTCCGTAGTCGAATCATCATCAAGATGTATCGCTCATGAAGCCGAGTGGTGCATCGTAGTGAAATGACTGATACCTACCTTTTTGAGCTCTGAACTGTGATATTGAATCCACTAACGCGTAGTGAGATTCTCTGTTGAGGCTATTACTAATGTTTAAGAGCGTGCAGTATGGAGTTATTCATTTGAAACTTGGGTTTCTCCTTGAGCTTGGGTGAGACTCTCATGCTAGAGTGTGAGGAAGGGGGGGACTGGGAGGTCCTAGACCGGACTAAGACGTGAAACACGCCTTGGGGGCGTTGGATGAAGCAATTAATGGACAAAAGCCTTGGGTAAATAGCGATTACTGGACCTATTGGTACTACAAACTAATTCATAATGAAAGGCAGAGGGGCAGTAAACTTGTTTTCCCTGGCTGGCAGATAAACCAACAATGTAAACATCAATATAATAAGAATTTTCAACACTCGATGCTCTCTTCATCAGAGCAGATGGTGCTCTCTTGCATCGTCTTGATCAGATGTCAAGCTGCAAACATTTTACATGAACTCGAACTAATTCACTCAACTATCATTCGATAGAAATTAAACAATTGTCCAGCGGCTCAAGACTGCACTGATGACACGATCGATCGTATCAGTATTATCTCTCTTCTTCTCGGCGCCGATATCAAGTGACCGGAAAGAGGTGGGATTGAGCAGTGCTCGACGCACAGTGGCCTTGCTAACAACAAGGGGCCCCTCGTCACCCGCACCCTTCGACGGGACGGTTACACTGCTACGACGGATCAAGTGAATGGTTCGATTGTCCCCATCGATTACCAATGATACAGGATAGATCTCACCGTATTGACAGGTCGGCACGGAGAAGCTTTCACGAGTATCCTCGCCGTCCACGACATAAATCCGACCTCCTCCCTCGTCATTATTGTCTCCTATGGCCGATGACATGACCTTGGCAACATCGCTTGAGGTTGTCGAACCACCAGTCCCAACAAATGTGAGAGTGGTGTTGGACGACGACAACGACGACGTGTCTACTCCTTTGAGATTAGCGACTTCATCGTACGGAGGAGGCGCGGGTACCACACGGCCAACCACGGCGACTCCGGAGCGAGTGGGAGGACGGCTATTTCCACGAAATTTTGCTCCATTCCTTGGGGTGCAATCATCTTCGTCGAATGATGAGAACGAGACCAGATCAGCACTCTCAGAAGGATGAATTACCTTGGAACATGGGGTAACCGAACGTATGGATGATGTCAACCTTGATAATAACGGCTGAGATTCTGATATCGAATTCTCGCCGCCTCCACCACCAACACGGTAGGTCTCATTAAGAACTTTGCGAGCCAAAGGGTGGGAGGGGCATGACATCCCAATAAAGTACCTTTCACGCTCTTCATGGTCAATGTTGTCGATGCCATCATTAACGCCGTTCGATCTTTGTAGTAGTACAGATGCTGGTAGGAGGATCGATTCGGGTAGGATCGAAACAGTCTCACCCAAGTCATCTTCAATGACAGACATGCCTGATGATATTGACGACATCGGGGACGAGGGAGGAATTATAACATCTTCCTCCCCCCCCAAAGTACGAACACGTACATATATGACTACCGGTCCAGGCCAGAACTTGGATGCAAGACGTAAGAAGGCTTCTCGACTATCGCTAAAGTTAGCGGCACGTAGACGACGGTTGTTGTTGGGTGAGGCCGGAGTTGCAATGTCGGCAGTAGCGGGCTCCCCGAAGAGGTGGATGGGGGTACTACAAATCTGATTACTTTCGTTGTGTATAGTTGTCATAGCTGTCACGGGTGTAGCGGGCGCTATTGCAGTCGGCGTCAAGGCCGTCACATTGTTGACAACATTCGGGGAGGTCTGCAAGGCCGGTCCTTGTGGACGTATAGCAAAAGTCTTAGGCTTGTTAAAATAACAGAAGTTCATTGCATGGTATCCATCAAGGACAAAGAGGATTGGAGCGTCTTGAGAAATGCCGCATCGCTTCATCATCCAGTCCAACGAGGCATTGGGAGGGTGGATATCTTTCTTGAGCATGTTGTGATGTGAACTTCCTTGATGCACCGTCGACTTTTCTTGCTGCTCGGACGAGATGGTGGCCTCCCCGGACGAGCAGGACGAGATAAGTGAGGTCTGTGAGTCAGTCCGCGAGAGTAGCCTACGTATGGACCGCGAGGATGCCGTCTTGACGCAGCATGCGAGCATGTACACACTCTCGGTGGGGAAAGATATGAGTGACACCGATGTGGGTGAGGCTGCGTCGCCGCCCAAATCGTGATTCCTTGACGCCTTCAATATACCGACCGCGTCAATGATACCCGTCAATGTGGGAGGTAGATTTTTAATCCGATTTCTATACGCGGTAGGCATACTTAGTGGATTATTCCATGAGGACGAAGTTGCCATACGAACATGACTCTGTGATGGTTGGCGTGGCGAGACGCGGCACTCATTGGTGAGATGATGTACCATCCCCACTTGCACATTTATCAGATTGTTATTATGATGCAGCTTCTTCTTCTTTGTCACTGGGCCGTCCGTGGTGGCGACGCCGTCGACCCGAAGGAGAAGGGGCATTGGCTTGGCGGCCATCATGATGTCGCCTAGAAACCAAGCAAGCTGTCGCCAGAGTGGAGAACCCGAATCAGATGGATAAAGTAAAAGAGGATAAGAGAGAGTCAACGTAGGAATCTGTACAAAAACCAATGACGTGGATACTCACGCAACAATTAACAGCTACAAAAAGTGGCAATCGACTATTTCTCTTCTAGATTTCTTCTCTTGATGTAAAAAATAAGCAGGCATTCTTTCCGCAAATTGCATTGCAAAAAATGAGCCGGCCTCCTTGCGTTTCCCGCGGAGCCACCCCAAAGAGGAAAAGGAAATGCGGCCCGGTTGAAACTGTCACTCCTACACTGGCCAAATCAGTTATTACTTCCTGGCATGTCTTTCTATCTCGACGACTACCCCGGGGGTGACAACGGTGGTCAAACATCCACCGAAATCTGTCCCAACTGCTCTTCCGCAGACTTTTACAGCGATCCCATCACCGGAGCACTCATCTGCTCATCATGCTACACTCAAAGTCAAACCGCAACGCAGGAGGAACTTGAATATGAGGACAGTATCGGACTCGCCGCGACGGGTAGGGATGCCAAGCGGATTTACACACATGGACGGGTTGGTAGTAATTTACGTGATCGAAAAAGACCACTTTCGGATTATGATAGGAGTAAAGCATTGCCGGATGTTGAGGATTGTTGTTTGGCATTCCAATGGCTATTGTGGGATGCATCGAAATGTGTTGCGAAATTGGCGGGGATACACGACGAGGAGCCCCGTGATTCATGTTATGACGACGACGAGGAAGAGGAGGCTCGGCCAATTTCGATGATGGAACGTACCGTGGAGCGAATTTGGTTCGCCTACCTCAAGGCATGGATGGACGCCACTGCTGAATATGCAAAGAGGTATCCCGAAATGAGAGTATCGTTTCGTGATTTATTCCTGGATGATCAACGAAAAAGATGTGTCATGCGACATTTATCAGTTACTGTGGGGAGGAAGGTCGAGGAGGAAATGATTCAAGAAATAATTATGAAGATGAAGAACGGAGGCGAGAAGTCTCATGAAGATGACGAGAAGGACGATAAAAGTATCCCCAGCACTGAATGTGTTTCAGCATCTATCCATGGTGATGGTGGTGATAGAAAAAGAAATAGTGATGATGCCGATGATGCTAGCAATAAACCTACACCCAAAATGAAGAAGAGAAAGCGTCAGCTATTCCTTACGGTTGCTCAACTTCGCAAGAATGGTCTTCAAGCGAAAATGAAACGCCATCCAAATGGACTCTTCATTTGTCCAAAGTATCACGCAGCAATAAAAATTGCACCTTCCATGACACTCCTCCTTGCGATTTTACAACTAGCGCTAATGCATTTGAAGTCAGGTGTGGCACCTCATCATTTAACTGCTTGGGTGGCAAGTGGTCAATTACCTCATGCGTTGAATGGCTATACTTTGTTACCATCGAGGCTTAAAGGAAAGCTTGATTTAGTTCGGCCATTTTTCCTTAGGAGCTTTGTCCCTCCAGCCGAGATGGTGGCAAACTTGACATGCATGCTGGCAGCTGCATGTAGTTGGTATGGTGGTGATGTGCCGTTGGAGAAGCCACGAATGGGACGACCACGAAAGAATCCCACGCTGGAGGTAGAGGGAGCGCCACACGTGAAAAGTTTGTACAATATACCACTGCTGGCTGCTCGAATGATTCTGGATTTTGGTTTTGATAGAGCAGTGTCAGAGAACACAATGGCACTCATTGGCGTCAAGAATTCACTCCACTGTGGTACAGCAGATGCTCTTGGAAACGACGATGACAATGAGTGTGACAGTAAATCTAGCAAAGCTTCTGATCGAAGGACAAAGATTGGTAACGACCCAACATTGTCACCGGCTCCATTGAAATGTGCGTTGCCAGAAAGGTTGTACAGCCCACTTCATGTTGCGGCAGTGATTGTTATTGCATGCAAACTATGCCCAGGCTGGGAGACATGGGAAATCACAAATTTGAATGCTGCAGGTAATTCCGCCACACAAAACAGAGCATTTGTACCTTGGAATGAATCTCAATTGCAACTTCTTGGGACTGGACCCACGCTAAATCACTACGTGGAATTCCTTCATGATACTGCATTTAGTAGCTTGGTACCGACCAAGAAAGGCACGACAGTTGCACAGTTTTTTCAATCTTTTGAAAGGGAATTAAATGACCAATCATCATTTAATAACGAGGATAGCATGTTCACAAAATCTATTGGACACGCTGTCAAAGCAGCTGTGATGCCAAATACTATACTTTCTGGTGCAACCAATCCAAATGAACCCAATCCTACTTCTCACCCTGCAGAGCATGACCAGTATCTTGCTGCCAATAACTTAGGGCGATATGTTTCATACCTCAACGACGAATCATGTGCCCAGCAATTGTTCCACCCACACTATTGTCGTCTACTTGAATATATTTGCTACATAATTGAAGAAACTGACACTATGAAGTTGCACAACATTGTGGAAGAGTTTGAGAAAGAATTGTTGGGATCTATTTAGAAAAATACCTGCAAAATGCTTTTGGGTATCCAGTAACATTAAAAAACATATTAAAGCATCCTCACATAATTTGTATGAAAGTCTACCATAAGACTAATTTTAGGTGGTGCATAGGCGCATGGATGAAACACCACAGACCCTAGACTAATCTTCCCTTCAACTTTGTTTGAACTATTGCGGACATGTTGTTTCCATTAAATCCATGATTACATTTAAACTCATACCAGGTATAATATATATTCAGCATCAGCACCTTCTACTGGGGCTGGAAGTCATATGGATGCAAATGCAACTGTCCACACAGATATCTGCCCTCTGAGAGAGGTAGACTCCCCACACCCACTTCTTACTCATATCAGATCTACTTCATACATATATAATGTGTTTCAGCATCACCTACTGTAGCTTGTAGTCTTACGGATGCAACCTCAGCCTGATATATGCTGGGTCTCAAAGTCAACAGTCAAGATGGCATTGGGAGATTCTCTTGGTTTCTCACTTGGATCATGATGTAGGTTATGATTGTGGCACCCCACCCACCTCATACTCGTATCAGGTCTACTTCATACATATATAATGTGTTTCAGCGTCGCCTACTGTGAATAGGTGTCATATGGATGCAACCCTAGCCTGATAATGCTGGGTCTCACAGTGGATAGTGGCAGTAAGAGATTCTCTTGGTTTCTCACTTGAATCATACTGTAGGTTATGATTGGGGAACCTCACCAACTTCAAACTCATAGCAGGTCTTCTGCATGTATATATGATATGTTTCAGCACCTTCTACTGTGGCTAGCAGCCATATGGATGCAATCCCAGCCTGATATATGCTTGGTCTCACAGTCACAGTGGCAGTGGTTGGAGATTCTCTTGGTTTCTCACTTGTAGTTTGTGATTGGGGCAACACACCCACTTCATACTCATATCAGATCTACTTTAAACATATACAATGCTTTTTAGCACCTTCTACAGTGACTAACAGTGATAAGTATGCAACCCTGCCCCTGATATCATCTGCTCTCAGAGTGAGAGTTGTGGTGGTGATCTCAATCTCACAGTTTACAGTCGCACATCATGCAATTTAATTTTGATTAGGCTCCCTACCCAATTCATGTGTATACAGGCTGACAATTTGTATCATGCTGTCAGGCCATGATCACATGACCTCAACCACTTCATACTCATATCAAGTCCTATTCATAGTAGTATTCTTCCGCTTTCCTATTGTTTCTGAGGTCCCCAGTTACAAAGATACAACCCTGCTTTTTCAGTTGCAATTCTTTAGGGGTAGGGGGTTACGGTAAAAGTGAGAGTAAGGATGTCTCTCACTGAGTTTTAGCTGTTGATGTCACAGGTCATTAGAGGGACTAAAGAGACTAAAACATTATGTATCAGGCCCATTGACAGCCAGAACCTTGCATTATTTAGGTATGTACATACAATGTTGTTTATGTTTCATTGCAATAATTAAAATTGTCACATAGGTGTACACATATTAACGAAACTTTATTCTCCTTGTCTCCACTGTCGAACATGAAGAGCAAGATCCTTTACATACTCGTACCCAACAATCATTGTGATCATGCCAGGACAATGAGCGTAACACCGGGGAACTAAGCCCCTAACAAATACACCTGGACCATCCCGTCGATAAAGATTGGTAAAGACCGTCCATGACGATGGCATAGAACCCCCGCCTCTCTTCTTATCAAGGCCTGATGCCATCGTCTCACTGCCATTGCTATCGATTGACATAGCATTCGACGCCATTGCTTGTCTATGGGTCCGTACTACCTCAATCGGCGACGTGACAAATATTGCAACAATGCTTCCACATCCACTCGTTATCAGACGTGGTATGAGAACAAGCTGTTGTTTGGCATCATTTCCGCACCTGCTATCACGTGCATGCTCTTCCTCCTCGCTACCGCGGATATCATTGATAGATAATTGATGCGTAACTATTGCATCTCGCAACCAAGATGACACGGCCCACATAGTTGCATGCTGTGGACCAAGCTGTGCCACCGCAGATAGATATCCAGTCCATAGTGATCGTACTCCACCTGGACCTGACGTAACATCTTTCAACACAGCCAATGCCGTTTCTCTCGTGGATGCCGTTGAGATTTGTAACCGCGTCGATACGACCGAGTAGGGAGCCATGATAAGCTGAGAGACGAGGGAGCTTGCGCCTCCCGCAACACCAAACACCCAAGCAGGAGGAGGCGTTGCTTTACTTTCTTCACCTTTGTTGTTGGAGACGTACCCTCCCAGAACGTCAACAATAATCTCATATGCAGTAAAGTAGTTCATACGTGAAATACCCGCTACCCAAGCAATACCACCACTTCGGAATAATCCACTCACACCTTCCGACTTGGCAATGTCAAGTAATAGTCGGAACGTTGCAGATGGAGAATCTCGAACGAGTCCAACCTGCTGTCGTTTTTTCAACAGTATGAATGGTTGTGCCCATAGATTTGTAGCAGTAAAGAGAATTGTTCCGCATGTGTAGTATGTTGGTTTGTCTAGATCGTGAAATGATGGTGACAACATTTATGATGGAAGATCGCGACGACAACTACCCTACGCAGCCTGGTATTCGTGTCATGAGCATCTCTGCAGCTTCATTCCGTCCTTCGTCCTTTTCCTCCTTTTCCCGAGACGTCGTCTCCAGCGTTACTCACAGGGAGGCTCGCTGATTTTTGAGCGAGCGACAGCAACGGAACCGAGATCATCATCTTCACATTCACACTCATCGCATCATCATCTCTTGCTCGCACTCCAAGCTTGACAGCTAGTGCAACCTGGTCAATGCGAACGAGCAAGTGAGAGAGTGCCACGTCCCAAAGCATTTTTTGTTCGGCGGTGTCTGCCTAGGAGATGGTTCAAGTATCCATATTGATTCGTCCCACGACGGCCTACCATCACCCCAATAAGATTGACCACCTACTAATCGACTCGGCCGATAGACTAGAAACAATACAGGAGAAGTACTCCACGGCCGGATCAATCACGAAATTATATTATGGAGGTCATGAGCTACCATTGAATAGCTCCATTGGGAGTCACAATTTTGACGACAAAGCTATACTTGAATGCTGCCGTAGTCCGGCATTGTCGGCGGCGCTAACGGCAGTTCTAAAAGACTTTGAACAGATCAAAAAGCTCTCACCTTTGGATAGGACGATGGAACGTTTGATTGATATTTTACAATTACCTCCATTGGTAAAACGTGATCCAAACCATGAAATATGGGAGAATGGTGCTTGGAATAATGATCGGCTCAAAACAAGGACTATCAATTTAGCCACAATAAAGGGAGTACTACAGCGACAGGAACGATACAATGTCCATGACTTGCCAAAATGCAATGATTGTCGAAGTCTATACGAAGCACTCGAGAAGCATAAAGTTTGGACAGCGGGGGGGAATAATCATGATCCATCAAGTAGAAGCATTTCGAAGACACAGGCACATATATTCAAGCCACGTAAGAAGGATGGCAATCCATCAACAAATTACATATTAGTTGAAGAAAAATTGAGATTGCAGCAACAGATAAGACTAGAATTTTCAAACGGGATGAACTTTACTCCTGGGCATGAAACCCCGCCTGAAGATTGGTTGGAAGAGTTTGTGCGACGTGACCATGAACGTCATGGACATGGCAGCAGCACTGGACGTAATGATAGCACAGACCCTTATCTTGCATATCTCGGCGAGTCTCCATTGAGAGTTAATACATCCTCACGTTCGAACGGGGAAAGGTCTAACAACACTAATGGAACACCATCAGCATTGCGGGGTGCATCGTACACTCCTCAATATGCCTCTGGCCCATTCGCTGTCCTTGCCACACTCCAACTTGCCATGCATTCGAAGCATCCACAGTCCAATGGACGACGTCTTCTAACACTCACTGAAGACCAACTAAAGCGCATGGCTCAACCAATCTGCAGGTCTAACTTATACGATAAGGGGAGGATTCGCGGACGTAATGCATTCGCATGTGTAGATGGTTTGATTGAAAAACAGCTCATTCGGAAAGAGATTGTACGTGATACCGAGAAGTGGGGACTATTACCCGATGGAGAGGTAATGGGCGAGAAGTGTGCCAATTTTGATAGTGCTGTGAATCACGTTGTGCCCCTACGAGACATAGCTGATCCACTCCTCAAATCAAATACGAATCTAGCACTGTGTTTTGATTCACGTGAGGATGTTCACCTCCTTGAACGATTAAAGTTTTGCTGTGACGATGATAGAGTACCCTATGTAGAAAAGGATTTGCCCGCCGGTGATTACCTATTCATTGATCAAAGTCGTCCTAAGGAGTATGTACTACCGCTAATTATTGAACGCAAATCTTGGTCAGACTTGGCAGACTCTTGTCTTTCTAAAGGTCGTGCTCATAGTCGACTTGACTGTGTTAAACTAGGACCAGGTGGGTGTTCAGGAAGTTGTCAATTGTGTAAAATGAAACGTTGTGGTTGTCGACGTATACTGTTTATCATTGAGGGTGAGAGATGCTTAGGAAGTGATAGTAGTCACAGATCTGCCAAGAAATGTACTAAGAATAATTGTTGTAGTGCTTGCAAACTACTGAGCGAGAGGCATGATGTAACACAGGACGTCCTTGAAGGAGTATTGAATCGACTCCAATTAGAGTATGGTTGTTTCATTCATTACACAAAAAGTTACAATGAAACAATTTCGTCTCTGTTTGATATGAGAATATTACTGCAAAATGAGCCCAATACACGTTTTGGGGAGCCTCTGTCATACGAGTTATATGCGTCGAACGCCCGACGTCAAAGCACTGCCACCAATATGGGTCTAGATGGATCACTGCCGACCCGTGCACAAGACTTGAATTTTGAGACATTGGCGGCCTTAGTTGGTAGTTGCAAGTGGGACTGTGAGCTTGTCAGTAGCCTCTATGTAGAGATGAATCCAGATCAAGCACGCGAGGACCAACCATCAAATCAGAGGAAGAGCAACAACATCTCTGATGAAATTGTCATTGACTTGGATACGTTAAATGAACAGGAAGGCTTCAGTACAAGCGCCAGATCAAACAAACGGAGACGAAAGGAGAACAATAATATGATTTGCCTTGATGATTCAGATTCAGACAACGAGGTCAGTTTTGTCACCACTATCCGTGGTGGAGGTGGTGGTAATGGTGGCGGTCTATCCAGCGATGATGAAATTGATCTTACAGGTGAAAGTCAAGAGACTATTGACCCTTTCTCTAATCTCAGCCGCTTCAACAAAGATGGACGAACGAAATCATTTGAATCCAACTGTTCATCATCTGATGATTCGATTGATTTGCTCCTTAACAAACCATCTGTGTCGAAACATTCTTACCCAGCGTCAATGAGGAATGACCGACTAATTTCATCAGAGCCCAAAATTGCGAAACAGTTACAGTATTCGAAGGAGGATAGTTTGTTGAATAAGCAACCACATGTATTGAGAGAATCGTCATCGTCTTTATCTGCATCAATGATTGCAGATGGTAGAAATCGAACAAAAAGGAATGCAAATGAGATGAACACTGACAGAGTTGTCGTACACAGCATTGACGGGACACATCCTCTTCTCATTTTACATGGCTGGGATGACTACGATCGTCAATTTTATCAACGTCTTGACAAATTGTGGAAGGTTCTTTACATGTGCTCTTCAGAGCAGATGGAATCTCGCTTAAATTCTCATATTCAAGAGTCGGGACTTCCTTTTGTGCGACGAAGGTCGTTGACGAGGTTCACTCTTTGGATGCAACTGACAATTGGTGTGCAAATTCGATCAGTCCAAATGAAGAGATTTGCTGACGAGATAAAGCTACATTTTGGTCAAAGAAACAATTCTGCTGGAGGAATAGGATCGCTTCCTCTTCCACCTCGTCCACCAGCATCAGTATCGACGAGGAAGGTGCACCACTCGTCTCCGACTGCCCTACAGCCTCCACGCTCGCGTAACTCACCAGGCAATTCAACGCTTCGACCCACCATTACCACTAATATGGCGGCGGACATAGCACTGATTCAAGCGTGGGAACGCCGTCGTCCCGATGAGTCCGATGACGAGCATCGTCATCGACGTGGTAATCCTCCAGATAACGTGTGTGATGCTTTCGGACGCGTGGGAGACGAGCGATTATTGCAAGAGCCATTGAAACCGCCCTCTATTGAACGAAGTATTGGTAGAAATCGAATCAGTGGAGGTGCTACGACAGCATCGTCAGGTAAAAAGCCATCATTTTCCAACACGGAGGCTGATTTAGTAAGGGAAGCCCGCCTGAGGAGATTTGAGACGACGTCTATCCCCAGTCGTCAGGAAAAACTTCCAAGCACTTGGTCTTGCCAAAGATGCACGTTGGAGAATAGTATTGCTGATGACTTCTGTTCTGCATGTGATGGTCCCAAAACGATGTCGTTAGTGAAACCTGTCGCTATTTCTTCTGCTCGTCTTCCATCATCTTATCACCCCGACCAATCAAAGTCATCATCAAATGTTTGGGCAGATGATTCCAAGGCTTTACCAGGACTTAAACGAATTGCTAGATGTGGAGCATGTGGAAATGAAGGTCACAATAGAGCAAATGCGACAGAGTTCAATTGCTCTGCATATTATGACGATCGAGAAGTCGAGAGGAGAGATAAGATCAGGAGGAAACGGGATGAAACACTGGCTGCGGAGCAGTCTAAAATCAGAGCTATTGAGAAACAGTCAGCGACAGCTGAACAACTCCAAGAAGGACTTTTGAAACAGATCGAAGAGTTGAAGCGAAATAATGAGCTTGCCGAGGGTCTTAGAAAAGATGAGCTCAAGAGAAGCAAACAAAAAGTCCAGCGACTCCAAAAACGACAGAACCTGTAGGTTCATTTGAGTTGGTTGAAAGTTGTGTTACTAAAATACAAAGAATAACTACTGTGATGTACTCTATCGGCTCCCACCCCCTCCAATAGCATTTGTCATCATCGTCGAAATTGCCGCCGTTGCTTCTTGCCTTCAATAACGTTACGTATCCATTCTTTGGGCAATTCACTTAAATTGATTTCACCCCACATCATGCTCTTGCCCGCCAAGGTCTCATATATTGCCTCCATCCCCATCTCACGTAATTGCCTTAGCACCATCTCCCCCACCATCCCATCCTTAACACATTTCCGAAATACCGTCTCAACAATCTGATTCCGTGCTCCACTTGGGGGCATCTGATTGTTGATAACCTTTAGGTAGGTACCATATGTGATATGATCTGGCTTCCCGTAAGGACAGTCATTAAGCTCGACAAGCATCGCGTTGGCAATCTCCATCGATCGACTTTGCTCCTCTAAGTCGCCAACGGCAAACGCACAAGCATTTAATACTGAATTATAAACCACACTGTTTGGACGTAGCGTTGACTTCCCGGATGCATCGTACAATTCTTTCATATGTAGGAAGATTTCATACGCTCTATCGGCCTTGCCGTAGGTGTGTGATCGTGCGAAGGCATTGATCACGGTAGCGAAAGATGTAGCGTCGGGGGATACTTTGAGATGACTACTGCTCCTCCCAAGCTCCTCCATCTGCGTTAGTACCTCACATGCACGTTCTGGTGCCATCGGATGTCCAGCGCTCTTGGCCAAAGCATTAAGTACAGAGTTGAAACTACGGACATTTGGCTTGGCGTCAAGGTTATGACCCGTCACGTAAAGCTCCATCATGTGCGCTAACAATAGCTCTGCGTGTTCCGCGGCATCTACCTCACCTGACTTGGCCCATGCATCGATGATGGCATTATAGGTTGCCGTTCGAGGTTTGACGCTATCATCACCCGTCATGCGGTATAAGTCCTCCATTCTTTCTAGTATCTTCTTAGCGCGAGACGCAGCACCCGCTTCATGACTATTGGCCAAGGCACTGATAACAGAATTGTAATTGTAGGAATTAGGCCGTGTATCCTCATTACCGGTGCTATCTGCCCACTCCTCCATAATATGTAAGCATGCCTCGGCACGTTCGGCACCATTCCCTATCCTTCCCCATGCCATCTCCTCACCCTCCCATTGAGCCCATGCGGATATGACTGAATTCCATGCCCTTGATGTTGGTCGGACTTCTGGATCCCCTTCGGCACGCAATCGTTCCATCTCCTCAACGATACGTTGTGCCGCATGTGGTGCACGGGGGGATGACGATCGAGAATAGGCATCAATGACATATGTGTAAGTGAGAGTATTTGGACGCAGATCATTATTCATCTGCAGTGATGATGATGATGACATTGTTGTCATACGCTTCAATACCTCCTCGGCACGTTCTCCGGCGTCCGATTTACCCGAGTGAGCAATGGCATTAATTACTTTCGTATAGCTTTTTACATCTGGTGATACCACCGCTGGCTGTTCATCACCACCATCCACATCATTATAGTAATTATCTCGTAATTCCTCCATCCGACTTAGTAATGATAATGCCTTATCTGAAGCATCATCTTCGCCAGAGTATGACCAGGCATCTATTAGCCAATCGAATGTACGTTTGTCGACCTTGAGTGATCCAAGCATTTCTAAATATTCACCTGTCGATGTCTTGTATCCACCCTGAGTAATTCGTAGGAGTGTGTCAGTCCGTTTGCGTAGAAAGTCTGGATCTGCCATTGCCGTATTGTTTTTTCGTGCATTGTATCGTTTATTAATGGCCTGTTGACGCCCTCCTTCTTCTTCTTGTTGTTGCTGTGGTTGTTGTTGCGTTAGACTGTTACTCCGCGGGAGATCATTATTATTTTGTTGTAGTCGCTGTTCCTCTTCTTCATATACGATATTAACGCTATTTCCACTAGCAAAGTCTAATATGCTATGATCCCCATTCACAACTTTCACTTTTATTCCATTGGACCGGGCACTCTCCATGGCAAAATTGATAATGTCAGCACTGGACACATCATCGCCTTGTTCAAGACATTCCTGTTCGTCGGCATCGCACGAATCTGACAGAACTGACGCATTCACTCGACAGCGAATTCTGGTCCTTCGCGGCGAGGAATAATGGTCAGCGAAGGCAGCGGTTGGTGTCAGAATATCATATTGAAAGCTGGATACCGATGACGATGATGACGGAGCACGGAACGCCGACACCACCGATGATGATGCAACTGCAATTAATATTGCACTTCTTTTTCTGCATTTGACCTGCCCCATACTAATGATGATATCTACGTGAGATGCGGACCTGGGGATGCGCTCCACCGTCTAAAGCTAGAGCGAGGTTGATTGATTGGGAGACTGGCTATCTACTACTCTCCTCCTCCTACCTACAGGCCTCTTTTCATCGCTCAAAATTTCTGTGGCGTCAAACCCATTTCAAGTCACAAAGACATTCTATCTTCGATACGTCAGTTTGTTATGACATGTCGCTGTGAAAAGTACATATTGGATGACTATTTTGTATTAGTAATTCTTATTCCATTTTCTCGTTCAATTTTTGTGTCAAACGTCATCGAGGAATCCTCGAATAGTTGATGTCCAAGATGAAAAGAGCCGCAACCATCGCAGCTGCAATGTTTGGCGCTTGTTGTAAGTTCACTCGCATTCGAAGGTTTGGTACATATTGTCTCGTCTTTTGAGAGTTTTCGTTTTCTAACATTTCATTACATCTCCTAACGACTCTGTTCCCCGTCTCAGATTCGCAATGCACCTTCTTAAGCGCTGATGCATTACAGTCATCTTCATCGTTCCCACCACAATATCGACAAAATCATCCTCATCGCTACCTTGATGAAGGACATCCTTACACCTTCGATCCTAACAACTTTCATGTCGGATCTTCAACTGATAGTTCTGATGAATTGCAAATGAATCGACCAGATGGAGGTCAGAGAACTATTCAGGCATCGATTGAAACAGACGTTACTCGTAATTACATTTACCAATATGACTCTAGTCATGATCGGATAGGACGGCTGGCTGTGTCAACGCAGCCAGCTCAAAGAAGAAGGAAAAGCAAGCTAGCACCACGAATATTCATGCGCTCATCCATTTTGCCCACAAAGAGGTCCGATTTACTAACATTTGACGAAGAAAGAGAAATTGCCAAGGACATACAGCAATTTCGATGTGTAACACGAGCACGTGATAATTTAGTGGAATGGATGTCAAGAGAAGTAGGGTGGGAGTTATCATCCGAAATAATTGAACCATCAGAGACTCAATTAGCATCAGCATGTTCTCTTACCATCGATCGACTACGAGATGTCATGACACGAGGTCAGGACGCTAGGGCTAGACTTATTCGTGGCAATGTTGGTCTCGTTACAATGACAGCAAAGCGATATTACAACATGCTCAAGAATGGTACAACCGGTGGTGGTGGCGCAGCTGGTACCGATGCTACGCTTAAGCTAGATGATCTCGTCCAAGAGGGTTACATGGGCATAATGGAAGCGGCCGAGAGATTTGACAGTACGAAGGGATTCCGATTTAGCACATACGCCACACATTGGATACGTCAACGGATTGTTCGATCAATTGCCGAAAGTGCACGAATAATACGATTGCCGGTTCATGTCCAAACGATGATACGCAATATGAATAAAACGACAAAAGAAATGGAGGCCATAACTGGACGACGACCGAGTATGCCAGAGTTGGCACATGAAATGGGTATCCCATTGGATAAACTACATTTGTGTCAGCATTTATCCAAGAATGTACTCTCATTAGAACAACCAGTGGATGTAGACGACAATAAGCGCACACTTGGAGATAGTGTAGCATGCACTGAAATTGCCACACCAGATGAAGACCTCATGTCAGAATCGTTGAGAGGCGAGGTTCATGCCATGCTCGATGGACTAGGACATGATGAACGAATAGTCCTGACGCACAGGTTTGGATTAGACGATGGATGGCCGAAAAGTTTGAGGGAAACGGCTGAAGGTATGGGAGTATCGATTGATGTAGTCAGAAGAGTTGAAGCTAAGGCATTAAATAGGTTACGTCAACCACGAATGAATTATCGTTTAAGAGGATTTGTTGGCGGATCTGAGAGTGAGGAGTTGGACCATTTTGCTGCCGATGAAGCACATTATTATGGCTGGACGCCACACACCACAACAAATTATTATGACGATCAGCAACAACATCGCAAAACACCAGAGAGCATTTGGTCATTCTGATGGTTAGCTAGTCGAAGCCTTTGTAGAATAGCTATGTAGATGGGTTCAATAAATTCCTTAGAGAATCATAAATATCGTTCATACATAACTTATGAATACTCTAAACACGGCCGATGTCCCGTGGACATGAATTTTCGGACCCAAACTCAAAGAGCTCATAGAGCTGCAATGCAATATTCTGTCTCAAGCCTTCCTAATCTCGAATACTGACTCCCCACACATAATTTTGTCACCCACGAATGCTTGTCGACTCTTACCACTAGGCAAAGCGGTGCCGTTTACGGACGTGATACAACCTGTCGATGCCATATCGAAAACCTTGACGGACGGAACCTTGGATTTTGAGTTTATAACGAATTTGGCATGTACCGATGAGGCATGCGTATCCTTCTTGATAGCAAACTTGATAACATCCTTTGCACGTGATGCAGGGTCTTTCCCAACACAAACTGTCCCGAGAAGATCACCGCCAAATGGAATTTCATGGCCTATGTGTGGGCCTTCGGTGATACACAATTTGAGTACTCCTTTTACCTTTTCATCATCATCGCTGGCGGCAGTGTCATCTACGGGTTCCCAGTCCATGGATGTGGTGTTGTCATCATCAATAACATCAGTTTGAGTTGAAATCTCACGCGTCGATGGAGCCGGTCCCTTTGATGTATTGGTCCGACGTGCAGCAACGCTGTTGGTTCCAACACCACCACTCGTCATTGTTGACTTGGAAACCTTTTGCATTTTCGTCCCACGATTAATCGCATTCTCGTCAATTACCTTCACAGAATCATCAGAGTCGCAGTCATCCTCCTCATCCTCGTCATGCTTTCGTCTACCACTCTGCCTACGCCCCATGTGTGACTTTGTGGGAGGCTTCTCCTTATGCTTTTCTCCCTCGGTTATCGTCACGACCAACTTTATCAAATTACCACGTATGTCATCATAGTCGGGACTTTCTGAATATCCCAATCCCCGTACCTTTGTAAAGTAGGTGTTCATGACACCCTCCGATCCCACCGACTTTAGACCCTGGAATAATTTACTCTTTAGTCGTTGACTGGCATCCATCTCACGTGACTTAATTACTTTCAATTCCGAATCCGACGTGGCCTTACTCCAAGGGAGGACATGTACACCCTCGTCCTCCTCCTCCTTTTTCGTCTTGCGTTTGCTCGAAGTAGCAGCAGCAGCAGCAACCGATGATGATGATGACGACGACGATGATGCAAACATCAATATCAATTCACAAATGACATACCCCAGCGCTTCAAGGTCATCACGTCGAGAGGGGGTATGTCCCTCCATTATATTGAGTGATGCATACGTCGGGGTTCCCACCAACATGGCATCCGGATGCATATTTTCACGATGCTTACTAGTACTCATATCACCATATCGTTCTACTAGTCCAAAATCAATTAGTCGTATACGTGAACCAACAGAAACTTCCTTCTTCTTATTGGACGCGGACGACGCAGATGCGAGCATAAAGTTTTCAGGTTTGACATCAATGAACAAATTACCATTATCATGCATGGCACGTAGACAGTCGAACATGGCCACGGCAACATTGCCCAACGAGATCTTCGCACCTCCCTTTGTTGCTGTGGTAGGTTTGATGTGCGACTCACGAAGGAGGATGGATACCACCTCTGAAAGTGGAGCGGCCATACGTTCCATGACGAGGAAACGAAAGCCTGATATATATTGTATATATATGGATCAACGAGAGGGCAAAGCAAATAATGCGTAAGCGTATCTACAACACTTCGCTATTTAAGCCTGATATACACGACTTACTTTTATCGGGAGTTTCGCCATAGCCTGGAGGGTTACCCATGTATGGTATTTCCGGCACGAGCACACCACGCATAGCACTACCTGCATTCTGTAATGTTGTGTATTCATGTAATATCAAGTCAGCATTACGTTCACTGGCTGTTTTTTTACGTTTACTTTTACTGGTTGTCGATGATTTCGAGGGTGGTTGAAGAGGTGCGATTTTAATTGCCCATGCCATTGTCGTCGAGGAGGATTTGTTACTCGTCGATGATGTCGAGACTAGTTCATGGACGGACCCGCATGCACCGCTGCCTAGCTGTTTGCCAATCTTCCAACCTTGGCCGACGAGTTGACCTTCCGCTGTCGTCATGTATTGATGAAAATGGCGCAATATGTAAGAGCCGATAGGATCTCCGCTTTGTCATAACACAACACCCGTCATTGCCGGCCGGCGTCGGCACTAGCAGTATCTATCGAATCGAAGCATCACCCAAACCATGGTCAAGACTGTTCCCGACAATAATAACAAGCAGAAGAATCTCTTCTCCTTCTTCTCGAAGAAGAGCAGTCCACCGTCGGTTGCTGCTGCATTTGCGACCGCTGCTCCCTCGAGCAACAACAACTCGTCCTCCGCACTTACGAAACAATCCACAACCAAAGCCTCATCCTCCAACAACAACAACAACAACAACAACAACAACAACAACAACAACAACAACAACAACAACAACAACAACAACAACAACAACAACGTACAACAGCACAAACAACTATTATCGAAACTAACAATCGGCACGAAGCTTGCTATGTACTGGCCAGACGATGATGAGTACTATCCATGTACGATACATGAACAACGTTGTAATCATCCCCCGTCCCATCCTGGATATGTATTTGAATTACATTATGAAGATGGTGAAGTCGAGACTGTGGATTTAAGTCGTGAACGGTTTAAAATTCTCGGGGGAAGTAAGAAACGCATTAGTGAAGAGGAAGAGGACGAGAGTGAGGAGGAGGGACCAGCAGTGTCAAAGAAGTCAAACGATACAAAGAAGAAACGACGTCGGATATTGGAAGAGAGCGAGGAAGATGAGTTTGAATCATCATCAGACGATGATGATGATGGCGAGGATAGTGCATCTGAGTATAAAGCTGCTGAGTCAATGGACGATGATGATAGTCTTCTCGATGTTGTGAATGAGAAGGAGGATTGGATCGAGTCGGAGGATGACAATGAGCCTCTCATAAATAAGAAAAGGAAGAAGTCCAGCAGTACCGCCACAATAATTAAGAAAGTCACTATCACAAAGGTGGGTGGTAGCAGTAGCACGAATGCTGACGGTGGAGAGAAGACGACGAGGAAATTTGTCTCACCCACTCCGCTACGAGGAGTTGGAGGAATTAGTGGAAACAACAAGACGACACAGGGGACGACGAAGCAGGGTGATATTGACTTTTCAAGCTACCTTTCCCAATCTCATTCCGACGAATCGCCAAAACGTCCCCCTACTACTAGTGGTACTACTGGAAGCAGTGCACGATCATTGTCAGCCGCCAGTAGTGCTTCTACTGTTAGTCAGTCACAACATTCACCCATGCCCGTGAAACAACAAACTGGTGGCAATTCGCCAGTGCCAACAATCATCCCCAAGCCCATCCCTGACATTGTTAATATGCCAGGATCACATATGCACAATCATCTCAAATTCTTTACCACCGATCGTAAAGATGCCAATCGTAATCCCATACATCATCCCAACTATTCGAATCGGACAATGTATGTAAACTATGATGAACTGGATAAGGCCAATGGTATGGACGCCAATGGCAAATATAAGAAAACATCACCAGCCCAAAAACAATGGTGGGAAATTAAAAGTCAATATGCCGACACCGTACTACTCTTTAAAACTGGAAAGTTTTATGAAATGTTCCACGATGATGCAGATGTAGGTGCCAAAGTCCTTGCACATAATTACATGAAAGGTATTATAGGGCATACTGGTTTCCCAGAGGCAGCATATGGGACAATGGTATATAAATTAGTTGAAGCGGGGTATAAGGTTGCACGTGTCGAGCAGACAGAAACTCCCGCAGCATTAGCACAACGGAAGAAGACTATGAAAGGTGGGAAGAAACCCGAGGTGGTATGTCGGGAGGTATGTAGTGTCGTGAGTAAGGGTACACGTACATTCTGTTACTTGGATGATGTTACTTTGTTGGAGAAGGGTGAGGCAAGTACTGGTCCGCTGATTGTTATTAAGGAAGTGTTAGTCGAAGAAGATGCTAACATGATGGATGTTGATGATAAAGATCAGGATGAGGATTTGGGAACTAGAGCAGTGTGCGAATATGGAGTAACTATCGTCGATGCTGTAACGGGTGTGGTGACTCTGGGTCAGTTCGCTGATGATGTATTACGGAGTCGAATGCAGACTCTTCTAGCACGATTCGGCCCCTCGGAGGTAAGTGAGGAATGTAAAGCCGAGGATTTTACCTACGCATTGGATTACATCTAACAAATGATTTTACGTTCAACTTTTAGGTGATATATGAGGGTGGTCAAAGTGGTGCATCGAAAACACTCATTAATTTCCTCAAGTCAGCATGTCCACCTAGCACTGTTATTGAGGTCATCCATCCCAAGGAACGCTTTCCAAAGTCAACCGCAGTCGATGCCAATGTCCGACGGATGCTCGATCGGACGAATATGGATGTCAAGCCGTGGGATGTCACCGATGCATTGGGTGAGGTTCATCGGAGGGGATACTATCCTCGCTCGTCGCGGAGTAATACTACTGCAGTACCTCCCACAGACATTACCGAGGGCATTGGTCGCTGGCCTGAGATATTACGCGCCTGTATTGAGGGGAGTGCAATGTTGGCTCTGTCGTCATTTGGCGCGGCATTGTTTTACTTGCAACGGAGTCTTGTGGATGCCGAAATACTGAGTTTGGGCATTATTAAAGCATATTCACCTCCAAATACCTCCGAGACACCCACCGGTGGCATCACAGATAATTATGGCAATGCACATAATGCCACCAACCCAAGTGACATTTTGCAGGATGCATTTGATAAGGAAGCGCAAGGAGTGGCAGGCGTGGATCTAGTTGATGAAGAGCGGAAGCAGCCTGCTAATGACTTGCGCAGCTCAGATGATGAAGACCACTCTATGTATGCAGCCGAAGTCGACATTGATCATATGGCGCTTGATGGAACAACCTTGTCCAATCTAGAAATATTGCATAACATCACGTCTGGCCAGCATCAAGGCAGCCTTCTTTCTAAGATTGATTGTACACAGAGTCCACACGGATCGCGTCTACTTCGTGCATGGCTCCTCCGACCATTATTCCGAAAGGAGGACATTGACCGTCGTGCTGATGTCGTAGAAGAGCTAGCTGGAGGGTCTGCTGCCATGGCCATGGCAGATTCACGCACGCAGTTGAAGAAGACGGGTGATATTGAACGACTGTTGAGTCGAGTACATGCAATGGGTGGCAATCAAGGGCAAGGAAACATTAGCCAAGATGGGATGGCCGCGTACCATCCCGATGAACGGGCTGTGCTGTATGAGAATGACAAACATACAAAACGCAAGGTTGGCGACTTTTCTAAGCTGCTAAATGGACTTCGAGCAGCCGCTGATATTCCAGAGCTGTTTCAAAATGTGGATATTCATTCTCCCATGCTTGAAAAGATTGTCCGAAGTACCGATGAAGGTGGATGCTTTCCTTCGGGTATGAAAGAGAAGCTAGATTGGTTTTTTGACAACTTTGACCTAAAAAAGGCAGAGAAAGGTGAATTCGAGCCTTCTCGTGGCATGGATGACTCATACGATGAGGCATGTGATACCATTAACGATATCAAACGCGAGCTTGAGGCATACAAAGAGGAATGCTGTTCCACGGTTTTACGTGGTGCACGCTCGTCATGGACGTACATCAACACGAAAGAAGACTCGAAGGACAAGTATTTGATTGAGTTACCCGCATCGTTTAATGTTCCACAAGAGTTTCAAGTCAAAGCTAAACGAGGTAGCGGGGCTAAGCAGGTGAACAAGTATCGAACACCAGTGGTGGAGCAGCTCGTGCAAGATCTTGATTGTGCCATTGATGTGAAGAGTGCCGGTAAGGCAGCAGGGATGAAGATCGTATTTGCAAAGTTTGCGAGTATGCGAAGTGTATGGATGGCAGCTCAACAGGCTAGTGCGATGTTGGATGCACTCGGGTCGTTGGCTCAGATAGCTGTTCAACCTGGATACTCTAGGCCTTTGATTGTGGACAGTCCTCCCTCAGCGAGGCCGGGGATAGAAATTATCCAGGGTCGACATCCATGCGTTGATAGAACACACAGTGGTTCAAACTTCATCCCCAATGACTTAGTCCTTGGTCGCAGATTGCTGGAGTCAGATGATGCAGGCAACGATCCAAGCGTGTTGCTGTTGAGCGGACCAAATATGGGAGGGAAAAGTACCCTCCTCCGGCAAACGTGTCTCATCGCCATTTTGGCTCAAATCGGATCTTTTGTCCCCGCTGAACGATGTGCACTCACTCCCGTTGATCGCATTTTCACTCGCCTCGGTGCATCGGATCGAATCCTGTGTGGACAATCAACGTTTTTTGTGGAACTTGCAGAGACTGCTGCCGCTGCTCGCGGTGCAACACGACGTTCGTTGGTTATTATGGATGAGCTTGGTAGGGGAACATCAACCTTTGACGGTACTGCCATTGCAAGTGCAACCGTGAAGCATCTAGTGGAACGGAACAAATGTTTGACTTTGTTCGCAACTCATTATCATTCTTTGCTTGAGGATTGGAAGGATGAGGAGACAATTAAGCTAGGGCACATGGAATGCATCGTAGAAGACGACAACGAAGATGATTCCGAGAGGAAGCACAACATAACCTTTTTATATACCCTGGGTAGTGGTCCTTGTCCCAAGAGTTTCGGAGTAAATGTTGCTCGGCTTGCCGGGCTTCCCGATGACGTCCTGCAGAAAGCTAAGGCAGTGAGTTCTCTCTTCGAGGCAGAATTGAGTGGACATACTGATTCCCCATCGTCAGCAGAAACGGTGGTAAATGACGTTACACGCTGTTTGTCGGGAAATGATTTTGAAGGTTTGAGGAAGTTATGGCAAAATCTTTAGTAATACTATGATTTATCAAGTTGGGCTAAACGCTATCGTCCTTAGAAATGCCTGTCTTGTTCATATCATCTTTTATTTTAGCCGAGTCTTTCCCTTTACCTGTCTTAGCTTTTCGCGAACAACACAGAGATTCAATCTTTTCTCTTACGAAAACATGACTGCGTTTTTCACTTCGCCCAATGTAGAATGTTGGATATTGCTTACGGGTGAAAAGATTCAGGAAGATAATCGATGTTGCAATCACAAAGAGATCTATTTGGAAACCAGGAGATGAGAAATAAGAAAGCCTGGTGATATATTTGCACATTAATCGAAGCAGATAAACAAACATTCCTCACCAGCAAACAAAATCATCAAGAGACTAAATACTGTATATGATTCCAGAACAAAAATATAAGCAAAAGATGCTGCTGGAGGATGCATGATACCCAACGATGCCATGCCGCTCACTCCAAATGCAGTGCTTAATGCCAACTTTACAAACGTTGGGATCGGAATACGTTCAAAAGCAAGCCCTACCAAACTACACCAGAGATGAGCAAGAACAATCTGCGATGGCTGTCCCACCGGAGCCGAAGTCAAACTGTAGACAATACAAAGTGTGCCAGCATACCACCCCGGCTCAAAATTATGCAGTAGATCATTCAATGAGACGTCAACCCTGTCTAGTGCAAGCATAGTAATAAATATGCCAAGAAAAGCAATGAAAGAATCTTGCCAATCCTGTCTTGGTGGGGCTTTGAGCCCTGCACCTTTCCATTTGAGAACTGACTTTCTTAAATGTTGAATCAGATCAATAGCCAAGGCACGTAATTGACCCAGTTTTTTCTCATTAGTGCCTGACATTGGACTCTCTCTGAAGGACTGTTGATTACCCCCCTTTCCATCTTCTGACAAGAGTGTCAATGATACCAGCTGATCTATGGTCCCTTCCTCCACCAGTGGTTGTTGATCATTACTTTTCCGAGAAGAAGCCATGGCAGCCAATACTGACATTGCAAAAATAGATTTTCCACTTTCAGAGTGTTTTTTCTCTCTGATACTTGCCCTGACCTTTTCAACCGCAGATCGTAGACGAGCAGATTTGTCAATTGATATATCCTTCCTCGCCTCTTGAATGGCATAAGTTGCTCCAATCAAATCCGTGGCACCAAGTATAAATTCTTCATTCTTTTTCGATTGTAACATGACAGTATCGACGGAAGTCCGGGACATGAAAATAACAATACCAGATCGACGTTGGAATCGGAATGGTACCGTGGCCACAAAACCTATCCCTATATCATGTAGTTTTTTCATTCGTTTATCCGGTCCTTGTTCAATGAAGGGATCATCGACCATACTATTAATTAACCTCCAGTAAACTTTACTCTGTTCATAATTCCAGCTTTTGCTAGTACTGGTAAATAATAAGCCAGCAAGTGATTCTCCCGGTGCACAATCTAATGCATTTTCATTCACTTTTCTCGCTAGTTCTGGATTCAAACAAGTGTGCATAAATAACGGGTCCATCCAATGTCCACTTTCTGGACGACTTACTTTCAATCCATCCGAGTTTGATACCCATAGTTCGATACTTATGATACCGAAGGCATGCCACCCGGCATCTTTTATAGTACGAAACAATAGATCGTCGGGATTTTGTTGGTGATGCACCTGCGGCCACGACGAAATTTTTGCAATGACGGGTGCCGTCGCCTGCTGGTCTGCCATCGTTCTCGCTTCAACTCAACACTCCCTTCTCTACGCACTACTGTTGACTTGCAGAACAACAAGAGCTTGGTGGTGTTCCCCAGGTTCACATGACACGCGGGCAAGTCTGTATGATGACGAGACTCTCACTCCCTACACGCGCTGCGGCTAAAATCCTTCGCATGAAGAGCCCCTTCGGGTTAATTTTGAGAAAAAGCCCGCCAAACAACGGAGCTGGCCATTATCATTATGACATGAAGCTATCGATTGCAGTGGCGATCCTAAGCACCAAATCAAACATGGCTTTGATCTTGCGCCATCCACTGTCTGCAATGGCCGTTAGAAGTCTCCGCCCCCCCAGTTCGAATCGTAATATATTTCTGAACCAAAGCATGCTCCAGTCAGGCAAAGGTGTGGGACGATTATTTTCATCCAATGGTTCGGTACAAATTACATACATTGATCAAGGTGGGAAAGAACACTCTGTGAATGCTGATATAGGGAAGAGTTTAATGGATATTGCACATGACAACAATATTGAGCTCGAAGGTAAATGCAGTATCCAACATAACATATTTTCTATTTTCATTTGATAAGGTACATAGGTACTTCATTTGCCTCATTCGTCAACTCCTTATTCTAACTACTTTCAATACCTTTCAAATGACCCGATGAAAAAAAGGGGCATGTGGTGGTGAATTAGCATGCTCGACATGTCATTTGATATTTGAGAAAGATGTGTATGATACTCTTCCACCAAAGACAGATGAGGAGGAGGATATGCTTGATTTAGCATTCGGATTAACAGAAACATCCCGTCTTGGTTGTCAAATCAAAGTTTGTAATGAATTTGATGGGATCAAAGTAAGAATTCCTGATGATGATATGTCGTTATCTCCGTCCTCCTCTCGACTGCCACCACCATCGTCATCGGCGTCGACGTCAAAGACATCTTCAACGGATGTCAATGAGGGCGTGCTCCTCCACGGTCCGTCCGTTGATTGGTCCGCACCCGACCTACAGGGCACATCTCTTGTTTCTGATACACTCCAAATGATGGAGACAGATACCGAATTCAAAGATCTCACGGCCAAGATTGCACGACTGGGTAAAGACGGTATGACAAAAGAGGAACGTTCACGACGACGTCGTGCACTTGATGAAATTGGTATACCCGACTTTCTCAACTTTGTGACATCAACTGATTACGATGATAATGGTGCTACAGCTCGTGTCGTACGGAATGGAAAGTTGATGCGATCTGAACCAAATATATTACAACTTAATATTGGATTATACTGCAATCAGGCATGTAATCATTGTCACGTGGAGTCCTCACCGTTACGTAAAAGTGAAACTATGGATGCCAATGTTGCCTCTCGATGTTTACAATTGTTACGTGATTCACCTTTGACGGTGGACACACTTGACTTGACCGGTGGTGCACCTGAATTAAATGCACAATTTCGACTACTTGTGTCCATGGCAAGACAGTGGAGTATTGAGACTGGTCGACCATTGACAATAATTGATCGATGTAACCTAACTGTACTACTAGAGCCAGGACAGGAGGATCTTGTGACCTTTTTGAAGGACAATCGTGTAACAGTTGTGGCATCCTTACCATGTTACGGCGAATCTAACGTCGATGCTCAGCGTGGACGGGGAGTATTCCGTCGATCAATTGCGGGATTAAAAATGCTTAATGACGCGGGATATGGTGATAATCCAGATCTTAGACTCGACTTGGTCTACAATCCGAGTGGTCCATTTTTACCACCCTCACAATCAGCATTGGAGGTTGATTACAAACGTGAATTGATGGAGAATTTTGGTATACGATTTAACAATCTGTTGACGATTACGAATATGCCCATTAAACGATTTGCCGACTTTTTAGCCAAGGAGGGTAAGATGAAGGAATATATGGAGCTACTGGTGAACAACTATAACCCCATGACTGTTGATGGACTCATGTGTCTAAATACTGTCAGTGTCGGATGGGATGGGACTTTGTATGACTGTGACTTTAATCAACAGTTGGGCATGGGGATTGTAGGTGAAGGTGGCAATGAGGTTGGTGGCAAAGAGAAGGGTAAACGAAAAAAATTGAGCGTCTTCGACGTGGACTCGCTAACAGATCTTGCGAAGATTTCGGTCAGGGTCGATAACCATTGCTTTGGCTGTACGGCAGGTTCAGGGTGAGTCATTGTCTACTCTGCGTATGCAAAACAACATTTAATTTGTCTCACAGCTGATCATTTTTTTGGTTAGTTCCTCATGTCAAGGTGCAACTGCATAGGATTTTGTATGAGCATGTTCTCGAAGCCAAAATACACAAATAAATCTAAACGCTGGTAACATGTATATGTCTTAATAATTGTATTTTGACAAGAGTTATTTTAGTGCTATATTAGCTGTCTCACAGTCGCGCTATGGTGGTTTCAATTTCCTCTCCCCCCATCATCCTCCTACAGCCATTCCACCACTAATCCTCAATAATGTCACCTCTAATTCAATTCACTCTTCGTCTTTTGCTAGACGAAGGCATTTGCTTCTCCGCCAGCAACTCCTCTGCTTTACATAACGCCGTCCTGAACTCTGCCCGCTTAGCATAAATGGTACCAAGAGAAGTACAGACTTTTCCAACTCTCTCGTCGTCCTCAACGGTAACACACATAGATTTATTCAAAACTTGCAGCTGCTTGACGATGGGTTCAAATCGAGAGCAAATGAAAATACAGGAGCTGCACGGTCGAGAGCCAAGTATTGCTGCATCTGCCATCGACTCCGACAATGACAAAAGCAACTCTTCTGCCTTAGTCAACGCCGTTCTCAACTCGGCACGTTTAGCATGAATGGTGCTGAGAGACGTATAGATTATTCCTACCCTCACGTCGTCCTCAACGGTAACAAATTTTGTTTTACTCAACACTTGTAGCTGCTCGACGATGAATACAAATCGAGAGTGGGATAATTCATTCGAGTGAGAGTAGCAACGAGCATGCAAGTCAAGAGTCGACTCCTTCTGGATGTTGTAATCACTCAAAGTGCGTCCATCCTCAAGCTGCTTCCCAGCATAGTAGAGACGCTGCTGATAAGGGGGGATGGCGTCATCATCCTTCACCTGTATCTTAGCCTTGACATAATAAATGGAATCCGAAGGCTGGACATCAAGTGTGATGGTCTTACCAGTCAAAGTCTTGACGAAGATTTGCATACGTCCACGATGACCTATGAGCAAGAGAGTGGACTCATTCTGGATGTTGTAATCACTCAAAGTGCGTCCATCCTCAAGCTGCTTCCCAGCATAGTCGATTGGAAAACAGTATCCTCCCCAACCCCAGTAGAGACGCTGCTGATAAGGGGGGATGTCCTCCTTGTCCTGGATCTTGGCTTTGACGGTGGCAATGGTGTCCGACGTCACGACATCAAGAGTGATGGTCTTATCAGTCACAGTCTTCACAAATATCTAGCGAATAAAATGTGGCGAGGGTACAGCATGTAATTAGAAAACTCTCACTGTATCTGTGATCAACACGATTTCGCCCCCCATGCTGTCCAACACGAGTGTAGCAGAGAAAGCCGCATGATCTAAAACTGTACTCAGCCTTATCCACCATCGTCACCCACCCTACCTTCATGTTATTTTGCTCGATTGAAAGAAAATTTAAATTTAAATTCTCAGAAGGGAGAGGGAAGAGCTTGAGGGTCGCTGGCAACATGGGGAGCTGGTGAAATTCTCCTGCGAAATACCACCCCGACCCAACATGGCGTCTGCACCGTCCAAATTTGACATGGGAGGCATGCCTAGGACAAGAATGGGATTAGTGCCGACAACCTTCCGTCGAAAAATGGACGCCCTGTCATCGACGAAAGAGTGGAGTCCGCTGCCACCGAAGCCCAAGCCTCCAATGTATCCCTATCGCGGAGACTATATAAACGAACGCAACCGAAAGCTTCAACGCGAAAGAAATCTAATAAAGAAACAAAATCAGCAGGCATCGAGAAATAAAGAAAACGATAGCATTGGAAGCACATTACTGATCTCACCTCGTAGCGCCGTTGAGTCAAATAGTTCTCCTTCGCTGAGCATCATCGGAGAGGGAATACCACCGTACAACAGATCCAACAATTGGGATTCCTACTGCAAGCATATTTCATTTCACAAGCTGTCCGACGACGAGCAACATGCGAGAGCTAGGAATAAGAATGAATTTGTGTCATATTTGCGCTCATCGGCAGCAAGGAGGAATGAGCTGAAGGTATCCAAAGCGACAGATGAGGAAAACCAGCAGACGACTGTTCCAGAGACAGTCGTTCGTCAATGTAAACCACCCGTTCCCAGGTTTTCACGTGTTGCTCGAACCGGTGAAGAAAAGGAAACTCGTCTAAATGATTCAAAAACTCTCTCTCAAACGAATCCAACAGTTCAATTGCCAACCAAGGTGGCCTCAAAGGGATACTTGGATTTCATCTCCGAGAAGGTGAAGCCACTACCGAAAGCTGACATAGCTGCAAAAGTTTATCCAAACTTGAGAGTCGTGTCCAAAGGTAGTATGCCGAAAACGGCTTCAAACAAAACGACTTCAAACATCAATTCCAACATAAAATATAATACTATTGAAGACGATGAGATATTTCGCAATCAAATCGACCGCATTGTCGAGAGAGCTCACGAGATGATGGTCCTCAAAGGAAAGCATCATGGGGATGGTACCGCGGGCCTCACAACTCTCAGCGAGGGCGTTGATACGAGTACCAGGAGGACTGCTGTCGAAAATTACCACATTGATGATGACGAGAGCACCATCGATTCACGACGATGGCAGTCTCAGTGGATGGAAGCGATGGCGGAGCGCCAGACTCCGCGAAGAGACTCGTCATACTACTACCCACACACCGTTCGTCGATTTGGTACAACAAAAAGCAACGACTACTTCCGATATCAAAATGAACAGCTGTCATTTCTTGAAGATCAGATCAATAGTATGTCATCATCAACGGTGTCAGAGAGTGATTTGTTCTCTTCTTCTAGCTACACTGCTAGTACTAGCGTCGACCCCTTTAACGACGGTAACTCGACGAAAGACAGGAGACCAAGAGTTCAGCAGCCTCTGCCAACAAGCAATCATCCACAAATCCCCGACACGTCTTCGTGTGCAACAAGCAATCTCACGGAGTTTGACTCTACCTCAATTGATGTATCATCAGTTCTGAATATTTCAAGTACTAATAATGGATCAAGCGTCGATGAAAACTCCTCTCCCACTGAACCTATGCATGACGTGCACATTCAGCCAACTCTCACAGAGCCTATTCACGTGAACATTCAACCAGCTCCTGCACTTGACGATGAGTGTTTCGAGGAGCCTTTGCCACAGCCCGTGAAACCAACAATCGAGCCGTCGAGGAATATACAGTGGGATGAGGAGCCGCCCCTCCCTCGAGGTCACGAGTACACAATGTACGAAGCACACAGCGAAAATCCCGAATCATTAATTGAGGATCTTTTCTCACTCATGATATGAGGAATAGTAATTTATGTAAAATTTTAGTATCAACCAGTCCAATCATAGATAATGTCGTGTCGTCATCTTTGTTCTTGTCACTTTCCATTTGTTCATTGCATAAATAACATCGTCAGTGGATGTGGAATTAAGAGATATACATATTTGATCAAACCACAATTCTTTAGCTTCTGGCGCCACCAAAATGTCCTTCAATAACATTAACTAATGGTAAATTGCCTTCTTCCTCAGTTGTCATGTTATTACTTGATGATAAAGTTAGTATTGATAATGGTATACCAGAATAATACGATGTTACGGGTGGATACCAAATATGATAGGATATACCAGCGCATACAAGTCCAATGACCATCCCAGCTAATATATCAGATGGATGATGCCAATTATCCACAAGTCGACTAGTAGCGCAATATGTTGATAGTAGTAATGGTGTAAATGATAAAAGGAATATGAATTTACTTTTGCATTTTCCTTCCTCTTGAGAGTAGTAATGACGATTATTCCTCAAGTAGCCAAAACGTCCAATAAAGTATAACACTAAACATCCCGCACCACAGAAACTTAAGCTTGCATGTCCACTAGGGAAACTTAATCGACTTTCATATATCAAGTGTATATTTGTGTTAGTGCATGTTAATGTTGCCGTGTTAAAGTTACACATGGAATAAAAGTTGGGACGTAGTCGTCCAACGTAATATTTTAATATTTGTGTTATGAATTCAGATATACCAATGGCGGTTAGGAGGGTGCATGTTCCTGCGTGAATGCTGGCTAATGAGTTAGTACTACGATTACTCCTGTGATTGTTGTTGTTGTTGATGCCTCCTCCTCTTGGTGCTATTGTTGGTGGGCAAAACAAACCAAGACAGATAAATGTCGACAATGGCATCCATAACGAAATAAACATTAACTTGCTAGATGGGAAGGTAGCATCCTCCTTGGCAATATAATCATTTGCCAATGTTAAATCTAATAATACATCCCCCGCTTTGGTAATTTGATATGGTATTTTGCGCATTGTAGGTATTGCTATCCCTGCATCATTTGTACTATTAAAAAGGTAGGGTAAAACAATTGTAGTAGGGCCATGCATTCCAAATAGAAAACATAGTATGCTAGCGATGAAGTCACGTAGGAGTGTTGAATAAATGGATTGTAGTATTTGTTTCGGTGACGAACAACAACCAGAAGAAGAAGAAATACCGCCGTTGCTGCGGCTGCTCATGCTATTATTCATCATCATCTTCGTCGTCGTCGTCGTCGTCGTCGTCGTCGTTATGGATGGGGTGACGATCCTGCGATGCACCATGAAAAACCCGCGGAATCCGCGGTTTGACACCAAAACCGTCACGATTGTCTGAACAGAACTCTCTTTCAGACTCGACCCTAGTTACATCTCAGTTGTGCCATTAATACTTATCGATCATCCGGCATGTTGAATGTACGACGAGTACCGTCGCCCAGCTCACTGCCATCTACCAGCAGCAAGATCATCACTCGAGCTATCGGGAATCTTGCTGACAAATGTAACATCAATGTATTCTCGAGTCCCTATCCACCGATCCAGTCATCAAACTTTGCACCAGTACCAGAATTCGTTTCATCAAGGTGGAAAGATGACAGTTTTGCCAACAATGTTGCCATACGAGATGGATCCACTGGAGAAACTCGATCATTTACTCAGTATCGTAATCGTACAAATAATATTGCATCAGCGTTAAAGTCGGAATACCAGCTACAACCAGATGATACAGTCGCTCTATTTTCGCCGAATAATGTTGACTATCTTCCAATCTGTCTTGCAGTGGGTCGTTGTGGTGCCAAGGTTACACCCATTAATCCGGTATCTACTGCATCTGAACTATCAAAGATATTAGTCCTTAGTAAGTCAACTATGCTATTCACTCATGCAAAATTACTTCCCGTGGCATTAGAAGCGGCACGTACATCGCACTGCGTCGAGGAAATAGTTGTTATTCCAGATGTACAATGTGATCCTAACATACCCGAAGGAGCAGAACATTTAGAACGTTTAGCATCATTTGTGAGTAGTAGTATGGAGCAGGAAGTATCAACACAATGTTGTGATAATGTGATTGATTGGCGATCCCATCCTTTCCTATTGCCATACTCGTCAGGAACTATTGGTCTACCCAAGGGGGTTATGCTTAGTCATTCCAATATTGTGATGAATTTACTCCAACTTGATGAGGTTGAGAGGAGTGTCTTTCACCAGGATCACAAACTTATTGTACCATTACCATTCTTTCATATCTATGGTATGCTGGTGTCTCTTTTGTATTGTGCATGGCGTGGTCAAGAACTTATTACCATGTCAGAACGATTTGACATTGAAAAGTTCTGTTTACTAGTACAAGATCATAAACCCGAGCGAGCACATCTTGTACCACCAATCATACTTGGTTTGGCAAAGCATCCCGTCGTTGACAAGTTTGATATGAAGAGTCTCAAGATGATCGTTTCTGCCGCAGCCCCACTGGGTAAGGAGTCCACTGAGGGTATAAGATCAAGGTTGGGTTTGAATGTCAAACAGCTTTGGGGAATGTCAGAGTTATCACCGTTGGGGACAGTGAATTCAGATGCTGATGCAAGATGTGGCTCGATTGGTCAGTTGGCAGCATCCACGGAAGGAAAAATCATCGATCCGGAAACAGGCATAAGTTTGGGTCCTAATGAAAATGGAGAATTGTGCATCCGTGGACCGCAAGTGATGCTAGGCTACCTTAATGATCGTGAGAATACCAAGGAGTGTATCAGTGATGAAGGGTGGTTACGTACTGGTGATCAATGCTACTGCGATGACGATGGATACTTTTACATTACTGATCGAATTAAGGAGCTAATTAAGGTTCGTGGATTTCAGGTTGCACCTGCTGAATTAGAAGAACTACTCTTGGTAAGTCTGATATATGATATTATTTGAGATGATGCACAATTTTTGAGTTTTGTGTGTGAATTGTTCGATGATATTTATTATTTAGACGAATGAGCATGTTCAGGATGTGGCGGTAATTCAGATCCCGGATGAAGCGTCAGGAGAAATTCCAAGGGCATATGTCGTACTCAAACCATCATCCGATCCAAAGGATATAACAGAAACCTACTTGCAAGATTGGGTGAAAGAAAGAGTTTCGCCGTACAAGCGCATCACGGGAGGTGTTATATTCACGGACCTGATCCCAAAGTCTGCCAGTGGGAAAATATTGCGTAGGCTCTTGAGAGATCAGGTTCAGCAAGAGTTTGAGAGTTTATCTCGAGCAACATAAAGCATCCTACGTGGGAGTCTGTTTATTGTTAGCATCTCGGGCGGTAAAAGCCCGTGAGTGGAGGACTAGCACTCTATTTGGATGTCCTCGCCAATGTTCCCATTATATTTTCACGTAAAACTCCAATTGTTGAGAGATGCAATCAAGTTCCACATGCATGAAATAGAATAAACAAAATCTTAACAAGTTTACGATTACACGTGAACATATTTTGAGTTATATGTCTCTGTTCCACCCATCTAGCGAATATTTAGCCTAGCTGTAAAGAATCCTCCAAAATCCACCCTACTTTGTCACTTTGAGGAGGAAACGATGATCTCGACTCTTTCCTTTACCAAGAGATATACCTATTGGTTCACCAGAGAACGCACCCTTGGCACATGCAATTATATCCCCCATTGTAAATCGAACCTTCACACCCGCTGTTATGAATCGTGCCTTCTCGGGTGTTGCCTTAACATTTAAATATAGTACTGTATCGTTTGGGATGAGTGTTGGTCCGATCCATAGTAAACTCATGAGGACAAATATAGCAATAAACAATACAATCCAGCATATTGTAATTCTCTTCGTAGCTTTTGAGAGACGCGTATGTCTTATTTCAGCTAGTATTCTCTCTTGTCGTGACAACTGTTCGGTCTGTGTGGTAATGATAGAAAGGAATTTCACTACATCCCCTTTTAATAATCTCGTCTCTTCCTCGAGTAGTTGGATCCTAGATTGAACATTATCTTTCTTTATTAGCATATCGGCGCCGTTGGTTGATGGGTTCGTCAACTCTGTTGTTAGGCGTGGGGGTGACTGAAGGAACATATTATTATCTTCGTAATACTCAGTGAATTTTTGGAAGTAAATTTTAATCTGTTCGGTGCAACCAATTTCTCTGACAAAGTCGTAGTTTGTTATTCCGGAGATGATGATCTGCGATTGGAGGCTAGGGGGAAAATTATGTAAGAGGATGTGATTGAGTGACCGCGGAGATTCCTCGTCTGGTTAGGTTGACGACGCTATCATGTCCCCGTGCCCCGTGACGTGGATCTGATGGGGTTTGGTTTGTACGATACACATAAATACCTAGAAGTGTACGTGTGATAGGATGAGGGGTGGTTGAGGTTGAAGGCTTCCGTTGCAGGGGATATGACAAGGCAGACTCGTCGTAGTGCGGTTGCGTCGTCACTACTATTAACCATAAATACCTAGAAGTGTACGTGTGATAGGATGAGGAGGGGTGTTGGTTGAGGTTGGTTGAAGGCTTCCGTTGCAGGGGATATGACAAGGCAGACTCGTCGTAGTGCGGTTGCGTCGTCACTACAATTAACGCAGTTGCTCTGTCATGACGGACGATGTGTAGCGTTTCTTCAGCAGCAACCGCATTGCAGTAGGGTGGATGCAAATAAGATATCCGCGCCTATTTCTCTTCAAGCTTTAAGCAATGGAGAAAAAGCAGAGGAGAGAGAGATGATCGTTGGATCAAGTTTCGTTGTTGATCAAAACGATGCATATGTATACAATAATATGCATTTATCTGAAGAAACACCAATAATTTCCGCTAAAAATTCTTCATTGGTCATGGTGTTGGAAGAGGAGGAAGAGCATTGCTACCTTGATGATATTACATCCGGAACAGATGCAGGTTCAACGTGCTTCATATCCGATTCATATTCTATAAACGAGGATGACAAAGCATTTGACCAAACGGTGGTGTCGCCGTCGTCGTCCTTTGACCCATCACTTCCTTTTAATACACGTATACCTTCTACAACGATGGATTTTATGCTTCGTTACATCCCATTAATCATGCCAGTACTGGCATACTTTACTTACGAAGACACAGCAAAGATGTTCAACGGACTGGTAGAAGTCATAAGCAATAACAACTGGGTGGTAAGTTTAGCGAGAAGCTCTTTGATGAACTACATTAGGGATTGGAACAAATGCAACGTGAAATGTCAACTGTGTTTAGTATTTTATCGATGGATTATTCGTCCGTTTTGACTACGACAGTGTTCATTACTTAATCCTTGCTGTATCACAACGTCATTTCAGAAACTTAACCTTCACGTTTCTCTCCTCTAAACAAAAACATCATCCTCACCTTAGGCTGTAGACGGAGGGCAGTATCAAAGTCAAATAATAACTCCAGCAATCAACGGATTGGTAGTCCCTTCAATCGCGCTGTTATTCGCCACACTTATGAGCAACACTATCAACACGCTACGACAGCGTCAGTTACAGATACGATCAAGTCTTAATTCGGAAGCAAATCATATGCGGATGCTATCTACGATGGTAGACTCTCTACCATCAGACTTACGAGGAGTGAAGAATCACTTGCGAGAATACTTGATTCAATATACATCCAGAATCGTGGCCGAATCACGTCCAGGATTATCAATTGATTTGCATGTATTTATTGGTTCAATGGATAGCGAGATAAACGGTTTCTTAGGTGTTTGGAATAGATTGTCAATATCGTCTTACTCAACAATGTATGTTGATACGATGCTACCTGCAACGACCACGCCTAATTATTCTGTCAGTCAATCCCACTTTGATGCAATTCAGAATCAATTCGGAATATCGTCGAGACAACGACGACAAACCATCACTCCATTTATATCTCCACAAATCTTTACAGAGGTTTATGATGCATTAACTCGATTACGGAATGAGAGGTCCACGCGCCTTTCGGCACTGCAATCAACATATCCCGGTTTGCATTACGTAATACTATCATTACTTGGGGGGAGTATATGTGTGGTGTTTTTGATGGAGACGAATCAAGAACTTTTAATCTTTCTCTCGGCAATACAGTTACGAATTTTGTGGAGCATGCTCATTGGTACCTTTTCATCATTGGCAGTGGTGAATTATGACATGAGAGATCCATTCCGTGGCAGCTACAATGTTGCCGTATCAGTCGATCAATTCTACACTATTCGTGAGGCTATACGAGCTACCATTCAAATGGACCAGGAAACTGAAGACATATAATTGCTTATTGTCGGCTACAAGTACATCTATTGACATTTCCTAAGAAAGTAAGTACATAAGAGCATTAACTTTCTTCACCAGTCACTGTAGAATGCTGCCAAAAGTAGAATCCATCCTAAAATCTGTACAGTCGACAACCCCACTACTGTGTACAGAATCGGAACAGCTCCTTGACCACGAAATGCCATAGTCGGGAAGATGTGTCCATCAATAAGACGTTTATCATGCTCCTCTTTCGTTATTCCTTTCTCCTCAAATGTCACTATTTTACGTCCATGTCCATGCAACTGTTGACATCTTTCGTCAGATACGATCCCAGCAAAATAGATATGTTGTTGCAATTCAATATTCCTCGACGCTGCTAGGATAGCTGGCGTTGTGATTATCACAGTTGACAGTCCAATGATAGCCGTGATTAGTTTCATGGCACCCGTCGAGGAGGTGGTAATGAAGGCAGCCACGAGAAATGATTGTGCTAGTATTATCCATGAAACTCTTTGATTGAGTATGTCGTCTTCATGTTCAATTACTGAGCGGAATAGTTCAAATCGCTTGACCTCATCCAGTAATGCTACCTGAGATGACACCGTTTGTTGCAACTCCTCCTCCATGTAAATTTAGTGTTTGCCTTTCGAGCGGGAACTCCACTCACCCACACCGCTTTTCGCTTTTCATTTTCATTTAGGATATTATGTCTTCCTACTATGAAGTCCTCGGCGTGCCACGAACCGCGGACGAAGCGGCCATACGCAAGGGCTACCTCCGTGCCTCCCTTCGTTGCCATCCCGACAAGAATCCTGGACGTGAAGCGGAAGCTAAGACTGAGTTTGTGGAGGTAGGGCAAGCATATGCAGTCCTTAGAGATGCGAAGGCACGGGCACTGTACGACCGTGAATTGGCGGCCGGCAGTGGTGGATCGAGACCACAAAAGTCACACACTCACGGAAATCAATCTCAGCAGCAACAGCAGTCGCACTCACAAACATACCAACAACAATCCTCGATCGAGGTCGATGACAAGGACTTTGACAATTTCATGCGCATGTTTGATGAAACTGTAAGCGGTATGTCCGAGGCTGAGCTGAATATGGCAATGGGTGCCGCGTCTGTGATAGGGGGTGTGATTGGTAGTATCATCGGTGCACGTGCCGGACGTGGCAATGCTGCCATATCCTCGGCAGTATCAATGTTAGGGAGTGCTTTAGCAAGTCAAGCGGCTGGACGACTCGTGCGGGAAGTTCATGAGGATAGTAAACTACGCACGATTGAGAGGAGAGAAATAGACGCAGCAATTGCTAGGGGGGAGATGCCTACAAAGGAAACAATGTCACGAGACAGGGTGTATCAGGATGCAGGTAAGGCATTCCAAAGAGCAGCAGGTGCGGCTGTGATTGGTACAGCTGCATCTGCCATGGCAAGTACAACTTCCAGCAGACGTGAACGAACGAATGGTGTGAACAATTTCGCAGGCAACGAAGCAGCCACAGATAGTGGCGGAGGGTCACAACGGCAAGGTCGGGGTTTTTCATTGGCACAGGCTGCTGAGTTGGCGTGTGAAGCAGCACGCATTTATGAAGCAATGCAACAGAATAAGGGATCATCAACATCTAAAAGATGACAAACAATGAGCATAGATGATAGGAGTAGTGTTTTTTTCGTTTAGAATTAGAATGTACATTTTATTTACCTTGATGTTCCATTAACAGTCGTAGTATCTACTAACCCTACTTCCTACTCCTGTTGTTTGGGGGGCAGCCCCCCAAACAGCTTCCCCCGAAAACGAACGCATCTTATCAGCATCAGCCGATTATACTCCATGGCCGACCAATGCCCTCATCTCACAGAGCCGACGGACGAAGCATGGGATAGATTACGCAATCCTCTGAAATGGGCGTGTGATAGCTGCCATTCGACTGACGGTATTTGGTGTTGTTTAAGGTGGTCTTGAGAGTTCATTGTTTTCCATTTCATTATGTTCTTCGTCACTAGAGCTAACTCCTAACTCATCGTTTTGCTGCATCCAGATGTGGACATATCGGCTGCGGTCGAAGAGCACACCTACCAGCATTGGGGGGTGGTCATTCTAAGCATCACTTCCATGCCTCGCAAGGGACGGAAGAAGAGGAGAGCACATCTGTTGCGATTAATAGTAATAATAAGAGAGCAAAGATATTCACGATACTACGCAGCAGTTTCCGCCTAAGTAAACGAACTGACATTGCGGAGAATGAATCAGCTTACTGTAAGGTTGCGTCATCTGGTGGTCATGAGGTTTGTATTGACATCGTCAGTAAGGCGTTGCATTGTTATATCTGTGATGACTATATTATATCAGATGCATCGTGGCTTCAGAAGTTGCGGGGTGAACTGCTCGAAATTGAAAATCACAGAGCGATGGATATTTCTTCTCGTGAACCCTCCACTGATGAAGATGATGACTTCTTAGATGTAGAATTCCTACGGATGATTAATCATCCACTAGTTGATTCAAAGCCAGCTGCTATCGAGGAAAAAAGTGAGGTATCAAGCAGGATTAAACACGCAGTACCTCTGTCATCAATCGGGCCAGGAATCACAGGTCTTGATAATTTGGGAAATACGTGCTACATGAATAGTGTATTGCAAATGCTCTCACATTGCTCGGGATTCCGTAGCTTCTTTCGTGACTTTTTGAGAGCGGCAGCGCCATTGCGACTTGCTGGAGAGGGAAAATATACTCTTGCCCGGCAGTCAACGTCATTGTTAATGAACGCTGTGGTCGAGAACGACTCTCCGGAGCAGCTTGATCTTAGTAACGCCACACATGCATTACTACGTGTATTATGGAGTGGACGATGGCGATCCATTAGTCCTAGATATTTTGTGAATGCTGTTTGGAAACATTCGGCCTTATTTGCAGCTAGGAAGCAGCAAGATGGCAACGAGTTTCTCAACTTTTACTTGGGTAGACTTGACGATGAATTGAAACCTAGCAAAGCAACTAATGGTTCGGTAATGATGGACTTGTTTGGAATTGAACAATATCAGGAAGTCATGTGCGACAAGTGCGGAACTCTGACAAAGAAAACAGAGCCTTTGCTTGGTTTGGTTCTATCACTTCCCGATGAAGAGGGAAAAAGTAACGGCTTACATCATATCCAATTGTTCGATTGCTTCAAATCTCTTCAGTCTACGGGAATATTTGCGGGAGAGAATCAGTTTTTCTGCGATCAATGTAACGCAAAGCAAGATGCGAAGTGGAAAGTTGTGTTACAAAGACGTCCACAATCACTTCTGATCTCGTTACGTCGAACATTGTGGAATAAAGCGAAGGGAGTGCACAAAGATTCACGTCGAGTGGAGTTTCCAATAGAACTTGACGCATCCGATCTCTTAGCGGTAGGGAACGAGAAAGGTGATGACGATTTTGACGGATGCCTCTTCACTCTCAAAGCTTTAATTTCACACAGTGGAAAGGATCCATTTGTTGGTCACTATATCGCATACGCAAGGAGCTCTACTGGATGGTATCTATTTAATGATTCGAGCGTAACATTGGTGACAGAATCTAGTGTTCTAGACGTGGAAGCCTATATCTTGTTGTATGAGAGACGCTGATTTACGGACTGGATAAGTGGAACGGCCGTATATTTTGTTATATGAGAGGCGCACCATACCTGGCATGCAAGTGTTGGTATCACTTTAGCTGCATCTATCCTTCGATACGAAAAAATATCTTGCAGTAGTATCTAGTTTAAGGATCGGTAACATTTCCTAGTATCGTCACCTTTGCCGGGATGGAGGCAGTCATCAGTTGAGGAGCTTGCTCCATGTAATGATAGGATCTCATCATGGCCTCAGGCCCGTGTTCACCGCCCACGTCCCCCTGAGCATGCGCATGGTATACGAGCAAAAAGAATGCCCACATGTGCAGGACTAACAAATACATCATGAACGCCAGTCTCGACATGGGATAATGTCGAAAATGCGAGCCAAGGTCGACAGAGAGAGTATCGAACGTATCGAGCAGTGATGCAATCATTTCTTGCCAGCCACCAGAGGGAAAACGGCCAGGATGAAGCCCCAAAGCTGATCGGATGGATTCTACCTTCGAGGTTTTGTGGAAACCTGATCTACGTTTCCTCCTTACAGGAAGACCAAGCTCTTCATCGGCGGATGACGCTGGTATATCCATCATGATCAATTGTTGATTGGCGCCCTCAAGCGATTTCTCAGCCGTCTCGGCCCTTACCAATGCGGACTGTAGACGATTCTTCATAGTAGATATCTCTCCCCGTCCACTATCAATCCTTGATTGCTGCTCGACGATCTTTTCAGAGAGAGATGCAATTTGCTTCCGAAGATGATCCGTCTCTTTCTTGTCGTCGCCCGAGTACTGACCACCGCTGGAGGAAGAGATGAAATCCCTTACATTCTCATCATCCCCAATGTCCTGTGGCATTGCCAGTCTCATGTTCAACTTGGTAATCGTTGTGGTCAAATCAGATATTGTCCTTTCATACTCTCTCTGCTTTGAATGTGATACCGATAACTCATCAATCTGTTCCTTAGACAAGTCTTGTAAGTCTTCATGAAGCGTGGCGCACCGACGCCGTTCCAAAATCACTTGAGCACGTAAATTCTCAATCTCATCCTTGAGATCCAGTATATTTTCCTCTTCATCGGGATTGTTACATGCACCCTGGCTCGCACCCCCTCCACCAAGATTTATCTCCGCCTTCATCGAAGCCTCGATCTTATTCTTCGCCTGAACGAGTGCCGCGGCCAGATCAGTCACCGTCCGCTCGAGATCCGACTCTCTCTTTTGTCGCACGCCTAGCTGCCTAGCATGCAGACTCAATGCCTTGTCCAGCTGCTCCTCGGCATTCCGCTCTCTCCCGGATGCCAATTCCATCTGAGACGTGACATTCTCAAGACGAGTATCTAGTCGCAAGTTTTCGCTAGTTAATGATTCGATCCTTTCAGTCAACGTTGCCATTTCCTCCTGTAATCGTGACGCCGCCATGACCGCCAACCGTTCTCGTTCGAGTGCATCGGCCAGGTCGGCGTCTCTCTCCCCCCCCTCCTGCGCACGTTGCTGCTCAGCTCGCGACACTCGACTTTCCATTTCACGTAACGCCATATCATTCGTGTCCTTCAATTGACGTATTATCCGTTCCTGCGATGCCGTGAGAGCAACAATCTCAGCCTTATGAGACGCGTCTGATGCCTCCTTCTCCTGTTTGTGTCGAGAGCGATCACGTTCCATCCGTGATGCTGCACGATCAAGCTCCTGTCTCTGCGCCTCAATTTCACGCTCTGCCGACTCGAGGTCAGAGTTGAGCTGTAGGACATGCCGTCGGAGTTTACGTAGCTCCTTCAGAGAAGCTCCACCATCTGTGGCATCAACGGTTGCATTTTTGCTCGAAAGAGGCGCTGCTGGTGATGAAGGGACTATCCCCCCTAAATGATTCCGTAAAGCAGTGCCAAAATTGGCAGAAGAGGGGGCCTTAGTACTACCTCCATCATCATGAGTTTGATTGTCAGAGCTCGGCACTACTTTCTCCATAGACGATGACAAAGACGATGATATTGCCATTATTTCTTTCTTTTCTTCATCATCGTTACCAGATGATTCACCAACTTTACTTTCCACTGCATCCCCTCTCTCACCAGTAAACCCAGCTTCTGCGTCCGCTTCGGATTCCCCTTTGCCTTCATCACGCGGATCATTGCTTTTAGATACTTTTCCCGGTGGCGATTGCAATTCGTTTTCAGATGCATCCTCATAAACTGTTTCATTCAATGCATTGCCACTTTCATCGGCTAAATTTTCACTGTCACCGGGAGCAACATCGTCGTTGGTCCCACCAGTGTCCTCCTCGTCATCGTCTCCACCACCACCCAGCAGGCCACGCTTCGCCAAGATATCATCCACACCCTGTGCCTCCTCCTGTAACAGTCCCTCTACTGCAGCTGCTACGGCATCGCCTCCATTACCGTCGATATCACTACTAGACTTTCGAGCAGCCTCGTTAATTGTCCTATTGAATCTATGTTCCTCCACCGTCTCCTCGACTTGATTATCTAAATTCTCGAGGAGAGCATTCACATTGCGTAACCAACGGGACATGACTCTACCTACGTCAGGTGTTTGTTGTAGGTAGTGTTGTAACGACTCATCTCAAACATAAGTATGTCACAAGATATGAATGAAATCAGATGATGTTGAAAGACATGAAACAAAATTGCTGAGGCATATACTATTGAACTTTACAATAAATCTTTTCATTTAATTGCTATCAGTTGCAATCTCGCAGCACTCAGAGCCTATGAATGCATATTTTTCTATTTAATCGATACTCGCAACCTCTACTACTTTCTTTACAATCACATCGACTCTGCTATAATCTAGGCCA
>Ga0247832_1001366_pt1 | contig 43367 bp, 34 predicted proteins | sample LaCruzMarch2015__10_FD_192407 | JGI IMG/M metagenome (GOLD analysis project Ga0247832, IMG submission 192407) | Freshwater microbial communities from meromictic Lake La Cruz, Castile-La Mancha, Spain - LaCruzMarch2015_4m | ecosystem: Environmental > Aquatic > Freshwater > Lake | place: Spain... | reverse complement strand
CCTTCATGTCCCACGGATACATGTAGCCATGGCCCGGGCCGGGCACATTCCAACGGGGAATGTCCAGATCGAAGCCGTGATTCTCGGGGGCATAGGGCGGAAAACCGACATGCCATTTGCCGAAATGTGCCGTGGCATAGCCGGCCTCGCGCAGGAGCTTGGCGTAGGTCGTGAATTTCGTGTCCAAACGCGAGGCCGAACTCACGCCCTCGGCCCGGGCCCAGGCCGGCCCGGTGCCCGTCAGCCGGGACTCGAGGATTTCCTCGCTCGTATGCCCGACCGGGGCGTTGAAGCCGGTGCGCTGCGGATAGAGCCCCGTCAGCAGGCCTGCCCGCGTGGGCGAACAGCACGGGTTGGCTGCATAGGCATGGACGAAGCGCATGCCGCGCGCGGCCAGGCGGTCGATGTTCGGCGTCTGAAAAAACGTGCTGCCAAACGAGCCGGGATCACGCCAGCCCAGATCGTCGGCAAGGATAAAAACGATGTTCGGTTTCGTCGGTTCCGCGCCCTCCTTCGATTCCCCATGGGACGGCGCGGCGAGGGCCAGGGCGGAAATCGCGGCGGCGAGGTGCCACGACCGCGCAGGGCGGGGTCGCTTATTCATCGGACCGCGTGACCTTGTTTTGACGCTCGGTCAGGTCTTCGACGTGCAGGCCGGCCATCGGCAAGGGCGGCAGGCGTTGCGATCACCTTGTGGCCCCCAGCAATTCCAGCATCGATTGTGTCTTCGCGGCAAAGATTCCGCGCCGTGAAGCATGGACCGAGCTGCCACAAGCCAGAGAAATCGGCAGGGGCTGGCCGGCGGGAACCTGATCCCATGCGGCTTTCACCTGCATGCTGGCACTGCGGGCCATCGCCGTATAAAAATTCACCTTGCAAACGCCGTCGCTGCCAACGGTTTCCAGGCGGTCGCCCAAACTGCTTGTGCCGTGGAGAGCCTGGATCGGTCCGACCAGCTTTGAAATTTCTCTCGCGATGTCGCGGCGGTAGTCGAGCGGGACATCCGATGCCGTGCGGTGTTCGGTCCCGAGGTTGGGGACGACGAGATCAACGCCTGTCCGTTCGACGAACTGACCGACCCGCCGGGGGTCCGAGAGCAAATCCGCTTCACCCAGACTTTTTCGTTTGATTTCAGCCCGCTCGAACACCTTGTCCGGGCAGGCTTCCACGACGACCTTCCCCCCGGCGCTCAAGACATATTCCTTGGTCAACCGGGCGTTCTCATCAAAATCATAGAGGCTGGCGTCGAACATGATGATGCCCATGGCCTCCTGGAACCATGAGGCATTCATCAGCTCAAAATCGGCCGCCAGCGGCGCCCATCCATGATCGAGAAAAGGAATCACTTCGACCCGGTCGAAAAACCCTGCCCGATCGGAATACACTTCCAGCCAGCCCATCCACGTCCGGGCGGCATGGTCCAGCCCGCCTGCGTCCCGTCCATCGCCCATGGCAAGGCGGCCGAGCTGCGGATGGTCGGGATAGGAGGCCGTGACTCCTGTGCCGACGACGACGCGGGGCCATTCCCTCCCCTCGGCGTGACGCTGTGCACCAAGCAAAACACCTTCCATCTCATCCGGGGTTTCCGCGTTGGGGCACAGGATGGGGATGCCCGCGGCTCCCGCCTCCTCCAAGCGTTTCAGGACTTCGTTTCTTTCTCTAATGATTTTCATGATTCGCAGGTTGAGTTGTTGGACCGCAGGGAGTAGTTCGGTTGGCGTGCCGAATCTGAAAGATGTGGCGAGGGAGGCGAATGTGCATCCCACAACCGCTTCCAGCGTTCTCAATGATGCCTCGGGAAATTCCCGATTCGGCCCGGAGACGCGCCTGCGCGTTAAAGAAGCGGCGCGTCGTTTGGGGTATGTGCGCAACCGGGCGGCCGGAAGCCTGCGCGTTCGCAAGAGCCACACGGTGGGGTTGGTCGCTGGAAATCTGCAAAACCCATTTTTTGCCCTGCTGTCGCTGGAGTTGGAAAAACGCCTTCGTCTGCTGGGCTACGAACTTATTCTTACCTGCCACGGAGCGGACAATGCAGATGACGAACACCGGTTGGAGCAAACCCTCCTGGAGCGGTCGGTGGACGGGCTTCTGGTCTGGTCGGAAATGCGGGGAAGCCGCAGCGCGGACCTCTCCGTCAAGCCCGGATGCCCTCGCGTCTTCCTTGGCTACGCCCCCCCGGGCGAGGCGGCCGTGACGATCAACATCAAGGACGGCCTTGCCTTGGCGGTGGACCATCTGGTCGCTCAGGGAGTCGGCCGGATCGCCTACTTCGCCCCCGCTTATGCGCGCATGTCCGGCCTGCCCAAAGCGCGGCCCGATCTGCTTCTCGACGTCTGCCGCAGCCGCGGCTTTCCCAAACCTTCGTTGTTTTATTTCGAAGGCGAGAGTTGGGATTTTCAAGCGGCTGTCGCGGGGGTGGCCCGCGCCCTCCCCGGCATGAAAAAGAAAACCGCCGTGATCGGATACAATGACGTCTGCGCCCTGGCCTGGTTCCTCACCGCCGGGGAACAAAGGGGGCCGGTGATCGGCTTTGACGGCACGCCGCTCGTGCAGGCCATGCCCTCGCGCCTGCCCTTCGTCGACCTGCGTCCGGCCCTCGTCGCCGAAAAAGCGGCCGGCCTCCTGGCCACACTCCTGCGCGGCGAGACGCCCAGGCCGCGGCGCATCTCCGTCGCACCGGTCTTTGTTTGCTTGTAGGAATGATGGCACGGGGGCTTGGATGCTTTTTGTGGAAGCTGGAAATTAACCATTGACCTATCGTTGGGTCAATGGTCTCACTCGTGCATGTCGTCCGTTTGCGCACGCACGCCGGAAACGGCAGGCAACTTTGCGGTCATAGAACGGCATGCCTTGGGTTTTCCACGAACCGAGACCGAGCGCAGCGGCGGCGGGTCCGGATTCTCTTGAAAAAACGGCAGGGGCAAGACAGCTCAGACTTATTCGGTTCTTATACCAATCCTCAAAAGGACTTGGACTCACGAATGCCGATCGTCGGGTAGGGACACGCGGCCCGCGTGTCCGTTTTTCAGAGAGCGGACGAGCGGGCCGCTCGTCCCTACCTTAAGAGGTAAAGTCCACAACCTTTTCGGGGTTGGTATTATTGGTTTCCCGAATACGCCGGATCTTTTCGCGAGAGGGCGTCGGAGAAGGCTTGCACGAGAGCGTGGAATTTTTCGGGCACCGTGATGGGCTCGATGGCGTCGGCGGACTTGAAGGTGTAGGAAGCGATGACACCGGCTTCCTTGGTCTGTCGCGGCCAGCCTTCTTCGGTGAGCCAGGCCTCCCGCCCGGCACCACCGGAGAAATCCGACAAACCGGGCTTATCGAACGTGCTTTTGACGGAGCTCGCGGCGGCGGGAGGCGGGCTGCCTTCGGCAAAATAGTAGTAGCGCACCTTCTCGAGCTCGACCACGCGCTTGTAATGCTCGGGCCGCACCCATTCCAGACCCGGGAAGTGCGTGCGAAAGTCAGATCCGGCGAAATACGGCGAGGAAAGCTGGTCGAGAACCAAATCGTCCGGATCGTCAGCTCGCTCCCTGACCCCGATCATGTCGATGATGTATCCGGTGACGGTCTTTCCGCCCGAGTAGCGGGTGACACTTTTGGCCAACTTGCCATCGACGGTGTATTGCCGGCTGGTGACTTCTTCGGCCGGCGCAAAAGCCGCCGCACTGACCATCATGCCGTTTCCCGACTCCATCGAGGGTGCGGGAACTTTTTCCGGTTTGTCGCTTTTGTAACTGATCACCCATGCGCCGCGCGTAGGCGGCGGCCGCAGTTTCGGCGGGTTGGAAGCGACCACGTTCACCTGGGCCAGCACGTCGGCGGTAGCCAACAGCGCTGCGCCGAACAGCAAGACAATATTGATGCTCCTAATCATTCACGGATTCCACATTTTGGGCGACGATCTGCCCGGTGAAGCGGTCGATGGCTATACTTACCCAAGAGCGGGATTCGCTCTCGACGACAAAATCGCCCGGGCCGGGAGGCGAAGCTGTTCCGGTGGCGGGAAACCGTCCACTCTGCGCCACGACGTCAATCAGCAGATTCCAAGTCCGGGTTTGGCCCGCATCAGCCAAGGCCCGCACGATCGATTCCCGCCTCGTTTTGATGTCTTTGTCGTCGGCGGACGAAAGCGAGTTTGTGCCGACGGCGACGATACGCGTGGCCAACTCGGCCCGGTTGAGCAGTGGCGTGGTGCGCGTGGCGGCGATCATCGCACTCGCGATGCCACCCACCTCGGACGTCGTGAAGGTGGCTGTCGAGTTTGTCTCGTTCTTTAGCGCGCCGGCGAGCACAGCCTGGAGGACGGGTTGCTGGCGGGTGTTGAGGTTGACCGTGCCGGCGGTGACGCCGGCAGCCGGACTCTCGGCCACGCTGAAGAAATCGAGCAGAGCGGCGTCGGCGGAGTAGGCCGAGGATACATCGAGGGTCTTCCACGGGTCGTCGCGAAAGGCATAGCCTATCTCCCCGACCGAGCGGAAGGGACGATTGAGCATGACCGGGCGGGCGGGGCTGCCGACCCCCGGAATATTCGTCCGGCGGGTGCCGTCCGCCGGGCGGACCACACCGTCGGGGTCGGCAATCAAAGTCGGACTGTCCATCCGGTTGTCCGAGAGGTCGTCCAAGGTCGCGTCCGCGGGCTCGTTTCTGCCGGCAAAAGCTGTCGGCAAAGGACGAGTCGCCTTCCAGAGAAAATTCCATGTGTTGCAGTCCCAGCTCATTCCATCGACGGTGTGCCATGCGGGGTATCCCGAACGCTGACCGAACGGAACGCCCGGTGTCGTGAGATCGGTCGAGCGTCGCAGAGTCGTGTTATCGGGCGGGACTCCGCCGGCGCCGAAGACGCCGAGGCGCTGGGCCCGGGGATCGGTCTTGCAGGCCACGAGCATCATCGTCGTTCCGTATGGTTGACCGGCATTAGGAGAACCTGCCGGATACTTGCCTCCGTTGTAAATAATCTCTGTAAAATCCCATATCTCGCCTTTCCCACCGGTCCACATCAAGCCACCCCACAGCCCGTTTCCGTAGGTGCCTTTGACCGGGTAGGCGCGCTGGACGGGAATCCATCTTCCGCCCTCCAGGTATTGAAGTTCGTAAACGATCCCGTCGAGGAAGGGTGGGTTCCGCGGACCAATGACAAGCCAAACGGAGGCGTTGGGAGGCTCTGTGGACGGTGGAACGCGGGGCCCGTAGTCGTCGCGCGGTATACCGGGCGTCTTGCCGTCGAGGTTGTTGTTCAACTTCAGATTCCCGATGTGGAATCCGGCGAGGATTGCGTTGCCGGCGTTGGGCGTTTTCCAAAGCATGTTCTCCTGACTGGTATTGCTCTCATCGATGTTGTTTTTGTTCAGAAGGGTCGGCTCCGCGAAGGATTCACCGCCACTGAATCCGATAGTGCGGCCGGTTTGATTCACGAGGGGGCCATCTTTACCAATTCCCACTGCCTGGACGCGAGAAGAGCCCTGCAGAGCGCGGATCCGGTAGGAGCGCCCGGTGGCGGTCGCGTTCATGTGCGGGTTCCAGATCTGCATCTGCTGGTAGCAGGTGGTGACAGGCATCGGGTTGGCCATGATGGGAGGCCCTGTCGGATTGGCAGGATCCGGGACTTCGGCAGGTGGATCCCCGGCCTCCGGCGGCATATCTTTCCGGCGGAAGTGGGTCTGGGACATCATGTAGATGTAGGGGTGGTTCTCGACACCAAGGACGACTTCGGCCTGAAGAGGACGGACGATCATGGTGGGCGCATCGTCGGAGTCGGCCTGGTCGATGATGTTGGCGCCGATCTTCAGGATCTGGAGATCCTTATTCCGATCTGGTGAGAAATTGGCGATGAAGGCGGTATCGGCGGGCGTGCTCTTGCCGAGAGAGCCATTGAGAATTCCGGCCTTGAGCAGTTCGAAGAAGTCGGGTTCGCGATTGGCCACTTGATCGAGTCGGAGGATTGTGGCCGCCCGGTATTCCCAAGCCCCCGACCCGGAGTTCCACGTCAAGCCGAACGCTTGCTGCACCAGCGTGGGCACCGTGAGACTCGACTGTCCATTGGCCGCCCGGCGTGCATTCAAATTGTTCAGGACGGTCGTGGCCTCGGGTGTGACATCCCATGCGGTGGTGGCCGGATTTGCATCCCCCAGCAGAGCCAGCCACGAAAGCGGGAAACGGTGCTTGATCAACGGTTCACCCGCCACGGTTGCTTCGCCGTTCATGCGCCGCCACCCCGAAGCGGCAACGACGCCCGTGATGTTGCGATTGACGCTGGTGGGATTGGTCGCGTCGATCGCATAGTTCCGAGGCGCGGCCGGATCTTTGAGATTGTCCAGGTAATTGGGTGTCATCTGACTGGCGTTTGACGTCGGATACCATGACGGCGCGTTGACCGCCCGGCTGAAAGTAGTGAGGTAAGGCAGGGCGTTGGTGGCCAGACCGACGGTGCCGTTGCGGGCCGCGGCGATGAGGTCTTGGCGGCTTTGCAGGCGGTGGTCGTTGGTGGCCGGTCGCAGGAATCCGGTGGATGCGGCGTTGGACACGCCGGTGACGTAGCCGGCGGCGGAGGAGGCCGTGCCGGCGTTGCGCCAGCGGACGAAGGCATTGGGATCGGTCACACCGGGAATCAAGGTCAGGTCCGCCCCGGCCACGCTGCCCTTGAGGATGGCGAGATTCGTCGATCCTGCCGTGACCGTTGAAGGATACCCGGCCAGGTTGGCGTCGAGCAGCCCGCCAATGTCATAGACGTTGCAGGCAAAGCGGCCGACCGAGTTGGTCGTGGGCTGGTTGGTCGCCGTGCCGTCGCGGTTGACGTAGATCCAATTCGGCAACTGGTTGGTCGCGGTGAAGCCCGCCCCGCCAAGGAGGATGGGGGCGTTCCAGCGGCTGGTTGTCATCGCTCGGCCATTTTGCGAAAGCGCGGCCGAGTTGTGCGTGCCGTCGGTGGTCTGACGCACGAGGTTGAAGAAGTTGGCGTCGTTGGTCAGGCCGGCCTGTGCCAGAATGCGCTGCGGCACGGCGTTGGTTACGTTGCTGGGGCGGTAGATGACGAACCCGCTGGTGATCGCCTTGGTCGAACCACTGTCGATCTCCCCGAGGATGAGGCCGGCCGCGTAATCCGCCCCGGTCTTGGCCAGTTGGTCGGCGAGGACTTTGTTGGCCCGGGAATTCTCGATCGTGCGATTGGCCGTGGCGCGGGTGAAGAAGGCCAACGTGGCCGCAGTCAGCAACACGAGCATGGAGAGGGTGACGATGAGCGCGACACCGCGCTGGCGGGTCGCGTCTTTCCGGGATGATGCCGGCGTCCTCATGGCACGGGGATCGTTTTGCTGAGCACGCGGATGGCCGACTTGGCGTGCGGGGGGATGTCAGCCGCGTCGATCGCGGCGCGCCAACCCGCCGGCTTGGCGGGGTTGAGCGCGGAACTCACAACGCTCATTTTAGCAAGGTTGGTCAGCAAGGCGAGGGTTTGGCCGTCGGCCGCGACCATCCAAATTTCCAGCGCGCGGGTGCGGTTGCTCAGACCCGCGCCGAAACCGGGCCCGGTGGTGAGCAAAGCTTTGTAGTCACCCGGCGCGGCGAAGGTGTTGTAGGTGTTGGTCGACCAGTTGGCCGAGGGCGGATCGGTCACCGCGTAGCTGTTGGTGCCGTCGGCCTGGGCGCGCACCGCGACGGCCAGAATACCGGTGGCCAGCGGGACATTGGTCGTGCCCGCCGTGGTCGCGGCACCCAGCAAATCGGTGGCGCCAACAAAAGCCACCGGACCGTAGGCGCGGTAGATTTCGTTCCGCGCGTTGGTGAAATAACGCACGGCGAGAAACCGCGCGGGTTGGTTCGCGGGCGCACGCCGCTGCGTGATGACAGCAAAAAGATTTGTCCCGGGGCCGGACGGCACGAGGATGGCTGCATTTTCTCCCACCACCGCTTTCTGCAGGTCGGCCGTCATGGCATCCAAGGCACGGCGGCCCGCGGTCAACGATGCCATCTGGTGGTTCTGGCCGTCGGTGGACTGCAACACGCCGTTGACGATCTGCAGCACCAAGGCCATGACCAGCCCGAGCACGGCCGCAGCCACCAGCACCTCGATCAGGGTGAAACCACCCGAGGCGGCGGAGCGGATGGGTGGTGTAAAGGTTCTCATCGCCGGGGCAAAAACTGGATGGAGGCGGTGACGGATCCCTCGGCCTTGGCGTCCCATGCGTTGGAGGCGCTGATCCAAGCCGGCCGCGCCACGGCGGGCCAGGCCACGCTGATGACCGCGCGCCCGTTGGTCGCCGCGGTGGCCGGCGGATAAATGGTCACCGCAGCGACCAGGCGCGCGGCATTGGCGTCCACGTTGCCCTCCAGCGTCAGGTTGGAAATCTCCAAAGTGGTCGGGTTGGTCTGCCCGACCGTATAGGCCAGACTTTGCCCGGCGAACGCCGTGGCGTAATTGGTCCCGTTGGTGGTCGTCGCCCCGCGGACGCTCTCGGCCAGCGCTTGGACCAGATTGGCCGCCTGCGCCTGCTCGGCCGAGTTGCGCGCAATCTTCAAACCCGTCGGGAGCAGACCGACCAGCGGGATCATGGCAAAGGCAACGATCCCGATGGCCACCGCCACTTCGACGAGTGAAAAACCCGCCGTCTTTGTCGTGCCGCGGCCGGTCTTCATCGTCGGTAAATGCCGGGCACGCCGACGCTGCCATCGACCACCACAGCGATGTCGGAATTGTCATCGGCGGCGAATTCCACGCCCCGCGTGACGCGCAGCCCGATGCCGAGCAAAGGATCGAAGCCGGTGGCCGGATCCGGTGCGGCTTTGGTCGTCACCTCACCGGTCGGAAAGAACGTGAGCGCGCGACCGCTGTCGAATTTCATGGTGGAGCTGTTTGTGAACTTCGCGCCGTCGGAGGTGCCTGCCACATCCACCGGCCCGGACGGCGCGTTCGGGGGAAGTTTCAACTCAGACCACGGCGCCAAGCCGACTCTCGGAATCAGTTGCGGGCGGAGCAAAGGCTGCAGATTGGACATCGCCAAATTTGTGGTTCCGTCTTTGGAGGCGACCATGCCCAAGCGCAGGTCGAGGTTGCCCGAGTTGGTCTGCGGCTGGAAAGCAAGCCAGACATACGTCTGCCGCGCCACGGCTTCCCCGCGGGCCATCTCGACCGCTGCGGCCACCTGATAGGCCGATTCCTCCACTCCGCGCGACTGACTGAAAGAGCTGACCGCCGGGATGGCCATAGCCGAAAGAATAGCGATCAGTGCCACCACGATGAGCATTTCTATCAGCGTGAAGGCACAAGCCGACCGACGGCCTTGCACACACCGCATGCGCAGCACCGCGGAATTTGTCAAACTGACCATCTCGCAGAACATTCTTCAGGGGGCGTTTACTTAGTAAATACAGCAGGACTGTGAATAAGCAAATGCAAATCGTTTCATGTGCCCTGTCCTCGCACCGCCTGGTCCACCGTGGCGGCTCGCCCTGCAGGAAATCCGTTTGGGGTGGAGGCCGGACGTCCCTGGCCACCGCCCCGTGGCACAACTGCATGGATGCGACTCAGACCAGGTGCAACACCTCGCGCAGCGGAGTGCTCACGGGGGCGTGGTCCGGATTGGACGGCCCGCCGCTCGTGCAGGCCATACCCTCGCGCCTGCCATTCGTGGATCTGCGTCCGACCTTCGTCGCCGAAAAAGCGGCCGGCCTCCTGGCCAAACTCCTGCGCGGCGAGACGCCCGGTCCGCGGCGCATCTCCGTGGCGCCGGTCTTTGTTTGCTTGTAGGAAGGATGGCACGGGGGCTTGAAATTTTTTCGTGGAAGCTTGAAGATAGGGATTGACCTAACGTTTGGTCAAGTTTCTCATTCGTGCATGTCGTATGATTTGATTGCGGTCGGCCTCAATGCGGTGGACGTGCTGGTCCGTCTGCCGGAATCGGTGGTGCCGGACGACAAGCAGTTCGTGGAGGATCTGGTGATTCAGGGCGGAGCGCCGGTCGGGTCCGGATGCTGCGGCGTGGCCCGTCTCGGATACCGGGTGGGCATGGTCGCGCGCCTTGGCCGCAACACGCTCAGCGCAATCTGCCTGGAGGAGTTCCGCAGTAATGGCGTGGACACGGCCCTGATCGTTCGTGACGAGACATCCCGCCCGGCCATCGCCCTCGTCGAGATTGATCCGCGCACGGCGGCGCGGACGGTGTTTATCCAGATGGACAATTACGGGTATCTCCGAGCGGCGGACATTCCTGGAGCGGAGATCGCGCGGGCCAAGGCCCTTCTGGTGGACAGCTACGACCTTGATGCCACGGAGGCTGCGCTGGAAGCAGCGGCGGGAACCGCCTGCCGGAGCATTCTGGATTTTGAGTCGGGAGACCAAGACCGGCTGAAAAAGCTTTTGGGCAGGGGAACCGATCCGATTCTTCCGCTGGCGGCGGCGAGGAGCCTGACAGGAATGAGCGAGCCGAGCGACGTGCTCCGCGCGCTGGGCGATCTTTGTCCCGGCCAAGTGCTGGTGACCGACGGGATGCAGGGAAGCTGGGCGCTCGACCGCGAAGCGGGCGGGATCATTCACCAGCCGGCCTTCGTCGTGGATGCGGTGGATACGACCGGATGCGGCGACGCTTTCCATGCCGGATACATTGTGGGCGTGCTCGAAGGCTGGCCCCTGGCGCTGCGCATGGAATTCGGTTCGCTCCTGGCCTCCCGCGTGGCGGGCCGTGTGGGAGGACGAACCGCCCTCCCCAGCCAGAAAAACGACCTCATTCGCAACGACATTTCCAACAACCTCCGCCAACACCTCATACTATGAAAAAACAACCACTCACGTTCGCCCTCTTTTTTGGAAACCGGGGATTCTTCCCGGAAACGCTCATCGCCGGCGCCCGCCGGGAACTCACGGCCCAAGTCGAAGCGCTCGGCTATACGGCACTTTTGCTCGAAGAATCCGCAACCCGCTTCGGGGCGGTGGAGACCCCCGATGAAGGCCGCGTCTATGCGCGTTTTCTTGAGCAGAACAAGGGGAAATACGATGGGGTCATCCTCTGTCTGCCGAATTTTGGCGATGAGACGGGAGCGGTCACAGCGCTGCTGGATTGCGGCGTGCCCATCTTGATCCAGGCCTATCCCGACGAACTCGACAAGATGGGCTTCAAGGAACGGCGTGATGCCTTCTGCGGAAAATTCTCCATCATGGATGTCTTTTACCAGTATGGCCTGTCCTACACGGTCTTTCCTCCACACACCGCCCATCCGGCCAGCGGGACGTTCAAAACCCAGCTCGAACAGTTCGCGGGCGTCTGCCGGGTGGTGGGAAAAATGAAGCGCATGACCGTCGGCGCGATCGGTGCGCGAACGACCGCCTTCAAGACCGTCCGCTTCGACGAACTCACGCTCCAGCGCTACGGGATCACGACCGAGACGCTCGACCTCTCCGACGTTTTTCTGCGGGTCAAATCCTTTGACACTTCGCGTGAGGAGTTCAAGGCCCGCAGTCAATTTTTGCCCCAGTATGCAAATTGCTCCAATGTTCCAGCGCCTGCCCAGGATACCATGGCAAGGCTCTCCGTTGTGCTCGACGACATCATCGCGGAATACCGGATGGACGCGATTTCCTTCCGCTGCTGGCTCGAAATGGAAAAGGAGCTGAAAATCGCGCCGTGTCTCCTGATGAGTGAACTGAACAACCGCGGCATCCCGGCGGCCTGCGAGGTTGACATGTGCAATGCCATCACCATGTATGCCCTGCGTCTCGCCGCTGAAACCCCGGCGACCTGCCTCGACTGGAACAACAACTACGGCGACGACCCCGACAAGTGCATCCTCTTCCACTGCGGACCCGTCCCGCAGGATCTGATGACGGCAAAAGGCGAGGTGATCGATCATCCGATGTTTGCCAAGGCGCTTGGCGCGGGATGTGGATGGGGACCGAATGTGGGACGCATCGCCGCTTCCCCGATGACCTATGCGAGCTCAAAAACCGAAAACGGGATCTTTCATTACTATCTGGGCGAAGGCGAGATGACAGCGGATCCGATTGCCGAGGGATTCTTCGGTTGTGCAGGAGTCGCACGCATTCCCGAACTTCAGAAAAAACTCAACATCATCGGACGCACGGGCTACCGGCACCATGTGAGCATGACGTTCGGCCATGTCGCTACTGCCGTCCGTGAGGCATTTTCCACTTACCTCCGTTACTCTCCCACGGACATCTGATGCCGTTCGGAAACGTGGACGCTTGGAAAACCACAGGCGATGGTTCGATGCGGAGTATCAGGTTGACTCGTTCGAGGCCTCCCTTGCGGGCCGGACCATTCCACGGGGAGACGTTTCCGGTCTTCGAGCGGGGAAGTGCCGGTGGCGCTTTTGAAGGCGTTTGAAAAATGGGCGGAATCGTGTGGGGAAAATTGACATTATTGAGTTGACGCACTAGTTAGACAAGTCGGTGGCGAAGAAGAAGTTCATCAAGTCCAAACAGAAACCCCAGACGTCTCCTTCATCCCACAGGGTCACACTTGCCGAGTTGGCGGCACATTGTGGCCTAAGCAAATCGACCGTCTCGCGGATTCTCAACGAACGCTTCGGCCAGTTTCCGATCCGCCCTGAAACCATTGAAAGCGTCCGACGGGCCTCTGTCGAACTTGGCTACAGGAGAAACCGCCTGGCGCGAGCCATGGCCGACCGGCGCACCCACCTGGTCGGGATTTCTTTTCCAACGCTCCCCTCCTTGGACGACGAAACAAGACCAGCCGGTCCTTTTTTCTCGCCGGTTTCACATCATTTTATTTCGGGCGTATTTTCCCACCCGCTTTTTGCGGCCTACGACCTTGTGATTCACAGGCGGGATAGGCGGGGTCAAATGACTGACGCCCATGAGGGAGATGATCTCCTCGACGGGTTGCTCTACGTGGATCCGGAGGGCCATTCAGAAGATTTTCTACGCAACGCACTGAGGCTTTTTCCAGTCGTGGTCATGGGCACAGTTGAGAAATCGAAGTCGTGGCTGATGAGCGTCGATGTGAACAACCGGTTGATTGGTGCCCGTGCCGCAGCCCATCTGATCGAGTGTGGCGCGCGGCGGTTGGTCGTGGTTACCCCGAAGAATTACGCGTCGTTCACGTGCCTCCTGCAACGCGAGGAGGGATTTTCAAAGCATGCCGCAAAACTTGCCCCCGTCGGCGTGGAGACATCAGTGATCCGCATGGGAAATGACACGAACGTCCTTCGGAGTCCGCTTTTCCAGATGGTTAAGGGGGATGGTCCGGTAGGCATTTTCCTCACGGCGGAATACCTGTGTGGGAAAGTCGGCAACGCACTCCATTCCATGGGATTGTCTTTCCCAGGTCCAATCTTACTAATTTCAAGCGGTGTCCAAAACCACGAACCCCATGAGATGGCTCACGTCACCTCGATCGATGTGCCTCTTTTTGATATGGCAATTAAAGCCACTGATCTTCTACTCAGGATACTCAATGGTGAGATGGTTTACACCCCCGGCTTTCACGAAATCCCCGCGGTATTGACAGTGCGGGGATCCTGCGGGGAATACGCCGGTTCAGAATTGCATTCCTCCGGTCCACGCGCAACTTCACCACTCTCCGTCGCCAGTGTCTTGTGATCAAACAAGGCATCCCCCTGCTGGTGGTTGTCGTCCTGGCCGGCAGCGGCGTTGCGCAAACCCCGACGACGACGCCGAACGGCGTCGCGGCGCCCTTGAATAGGTCTGACACGCCGACAGGTGAAGTTCGCCTGGCGGGCGACTGGGCGGTTTCTGTTGCGGGAACGTCCCCTGCCAGCAAGACGGTGGAAATTGCCAAACCGGATAGCGTCACTGTCACCGATGAGAAGTGTGACACATTGCCCGACTTTGCCGCAGAACACGCGACGACAGGCTGGATGAAAGGCCTCCGGCTGAAGGGGGTGGTCGCGGCGGAGTGCACGATCAAAAGCGCGTTGGATCCCGCAAGTCTGGTGATCCGAGGCGGGCCGGAGGATTCGGCGGTTATCTTCAAGCAAGGCGCGGACTACGACGCGGATTTGGACTGGGGCACCGTGTGGCGTTTGCCCGAAGGCGCAATCAAGGCGGACCAGCCCGTGTGGATCAGCTATCGTTATGAGAAAATGCGCATCGATTCGATCGTGCTCAGTGTCGACGGAGGCGTTCTTTGCAAAGCAGGGTTACCGCATATCGCGATGCCGGAAGCGCCAGCTCTGGCGCCGGGCGAAACCCGCCTGGCGAATGTGTTCGTGACGAGCAGACTCCAAGCTCTCACCCCGGACAGTCTGTTCCCGATCCTCGAAACCGCCTACCCCGAGCCTCCCGCAACCGGTCCATCGGTTGCGGAAAGACTGCTGCCAAAGACGCTCGAAAAACTCAAATCCGGCGCACCGCTCAAGATTCTTGCGTGGGGCGACAGCGTCACGGGCTACAAGCGGTTCCAGACGATGTTCGTGGATCGCCTCCGCGCGCAATACCCCGCCGCAAAGATCGAATTGGTCACGGAAGCCTGGGGCGGACACAACACCGAGCACTATCTGAAGGAACCGCCGGGCAGCGAACACAACTATCGGGAAAAAGTCCTGGCCCAGAAACCGGATCTTGTCATTTCTGAATTCGTCAACGATGCGGGGCTCACCGAGCAGCAGGTGGAGGAGCGATACAGCCTATTTCTTGAGGACTTCAAGAAGCTAGGTGCTGAATGGATCATTCTCACGCCGCACTATGTCCGCCCTGATTGGATGGGGCTGACCCGCCAGGTGAATATTGACGAAGATCCCCGGTCCTACGTGAAAGGCTTGCGCCTGTTTGCCGACAAACATCACGTCGCGCTGGCCGATGCGTCCTTGCGTTACGGCAGGCTCTGGAGACAGGGAATCCCGTATCTCACGCTGATGGAAAATAATATCAACCATCCGAATGTTTTCGGTCACACCCTCTTTGCGGACAGCTTGATGGCGCTGTTCCCCCGCGGCCGTTGACGGAACCTCGCCGGCGACGCGTGGCTTGGTGAGACGAACCGGGAAGCGAAATGAACAACACCCCGGAACGCCCCACCACCTTGCTGCCCGCTTTCCGGTCAAGAAGGAGCTTTTGCCGCAGGAGAGAGCCCGAATGCGGCTGAGCTGGGGGCAGCGGGCACCTGAAAAGAAAATCAGAAAATATCGCTTGACGAAATGACCTCGGTTGCTGTATCTTGAAACGTGATGAAGAACATTCCCTCCCTCCGCATCGGGCTCGTCGTTCTTGCCGCGCTCTTCCTCCACGTCTCAAGCAACTTGTGTAGTGCACTCATCTATGAGGACAACTTCAGCGCGAACCCCGGGCCCTTGAGCGGTCGCACCACGGCTACCGGTTTCGGCGCCTGGACGACCAGTGACAGCGCGTTCCAAGTCGGCGGCGGTCAAATTACGATCAACACAAACCTTCCTGTCGACTACCACGCAGCGTCATTCGCGCTTCCCGCTTTGGGGGCCACCGACATCCTCTCGCTCAGCATCACACTCCGACCCTCTGGACCAAATTTCACGGGATTCGGTTTTAATCCGAATCCAGCTACAGGCCCATCCCCATACCTGACCCAGAATGGATATGGCTGGGTCTATTACGAGGGACTGGGCGGGGGCACTCCAAACATTCAGATTTTCACAGGCGCATCGACCGCAGGACCACTTTACTTCGCAGAACTTACCAACCCTGCGCTCAATTTTGACGCATCTCTGCCGACCACATTTCAATACACTTACTCCGTTGCAGCTCAAACGCTCTCGCTCATCGCCACGAATGGCACCAGCTCGTCCACACTCCTGAATAACGCCGATGTGAGCACAATTCCGCTGGCGGCCTTCGGCAATTTTTCCCTGCAGTTCCAAGGTCAGACTTTGGGCACGGATTTAAACCCCGCCTATGTCGACTCTTTGAGGGTGGAAGTTGTCCCTGAGCCCACGACTTATGCGTTGGTGCTCTGCGGCCTAGGGGCGATGACGGCCATGACCGTTCTGCGCCGCCGCCGTCCGCTAGACCCAAAGCCTTAGGTCAATACCTTTTGCGACCACCTAATTGTGCTGCCACGATTCCCATTACTCGCATTCAGCCGGACTGCTGCATGGAGCGTTCTCGGTCTCGTGCTGGCCGTGCTCCATTTGACGCCGCCGGTCCTGGAGGCGGCCGAATACTACGAGAATTTCGCCGGCGCAAACGGTGAATTGGACGGACGAAAGACTGCTGAGGGTTTTGGAGATTGGGTGGCAGATTCGAAATTCGTGGTGAAAGATGGCTCGTTGGTTTTGAGTTCCTCAGATCCTGAAAGCGAGAGCGCGTGGTTTTCGCTTCCCCCGTTGGAAGGCAAGAGCCTGTTACGAGTGACCATGCGCTGCCATTCCCGGGGATCCAGCGATGGAGGCCATATATCATTCGGTTTTTCGCCTTTTAAAGGGCTTGATCAGACCATTTTTAACAGCACAGGGGCACTTTGGGTCATCGATCCTTCGGGGACATACGCGCTGATGTATTCCACCGGTCCGGGACCGACGAACCAATTTGTTGGCGAACATTGGTATGCAGATTTTTACAGGGATCCGAATCATCCGACTGAACACAGTATCGAATATAATCTCAAGACGGGAGAGGTGACCGCGACGGTGAGCAACAACGGCAACAGCCGCACCTTGGTTTCTAATGTGCCGGTCAATTGGGCCGGGAATGATGGCCATCCCATACCACTCGACAACCTGGCTTCCTTCGGGGTCAGCTTTTACAAACAAACAGGGCTGGAGCTCGGCGAAGCGGAAACCGCCTCGATCACCGAGATCGCCATCGAGTTGATCGATTGAAGTTAGTGACTGTCGGGGCCGGAGCAAAAGTGAACTGAGACGGAGCAAAAGTGGAATTCTCAGTTTGGGATAAAATCTCGCCAGGATTCTCATCAACTTATGAACGACAAATCAAAGGGGAAATCCCGGTTCTTTTACATGAGCCTTTTGTTGTTTGCCTTGACCGGAACACTCACCCTGCAGGCCGCAGAAAATGCGGCAACCCAGGCGGTCCCATCCATGCACCCGCAGCTGCGCTATCATCCCGAGGGCGAGGCGATCGTCTGCCAGAACGGCGGCAGCGATTTCAACCGGCCATTATACTCCAACCAGAAGTTCCCCGTTGTTTATACCGGCGACCGCCCGAGATGGGCCGGGCTGGACCAAAACGGCGTTTTCGGCCACCTGAATCTCGCCCTGCAACGTGGCAACGATGCAGTGTGGTTGCATGACTTCAAAAACATCACGTCACGATATCTGCCGGGGCGGATGCAGTGGATCCTCGCGGACGAGCGGTTTGCCGGTCTGCAAATCACCATCGAGACCACGACGCTGGCCAGCGGAGTGGGCTTCGCGGTGCGGGTGGCTGCCACGGGCACTCAGCCGCAGGATAAATTGATGTGGCTTTACGGCGGCTATTTGATCGGCTCTGGTCTGGATGGTCAGGCGATGGTGGGAAAACCGGCCGACGACGCCAACGCACCGTATGAAGTGACCACGGGCAACGACGGCTTTGATGCACAACTGGTCGATCCGGCAAAATTCATTGAGAATCCGCCACCGCTGCGTGTGCTCGGCCGTTTCGACGTTCCGGTGGTGTTGAAGAAGCTCAGCTCCACGCCGCCTGCTGAGGCCAAGGCATTGCTGACTGCAGTTGCCCGGCCAATGGACAAGGGCGTGTGCGCGACGATGGAACTATCCGATGCGAAGCCCGTGAACTTCGCGCTTCATGTGGATTCTATCACGGAGCGAACCTATTCGCTTTGCACGCCCTGGTTGGGTTCCCAACACCTGACCCCGGCGCAATTGGATCCGACCACGCGCCAGTTTGCGCAAAGCATCACGAACACACCAGCACAGGCCTTTGCGGCGGGCTGGGAGCACGCCACACAGATCGGCCGCATGGCGGTCGTGAAGAGCCCTGATCCGTATCTCGATGCACAAGTTGCGGCATCGTCCTCGGCTGTTTATGGCCTGTATGTCGCCCCAGTGTTTACCCATGGCGGTTCGCAGTGGCGCTGTCAGATGCCCGGCTGGCGCATGTTGGATGGCGCCACGGCTTACGGTTGGCATCAACTCGTCAAGGATGAGGCGGCTTTTTATCTCAAAACAATGATCACGAGCTCCACGAACACCGCTCCGCATGCCAACGCGGCCGGCACAGAGGAGGCTGCCGATTCGCGCTACTACGGCAAGGGACGCATCGGAATTGACCAGGGCATGTATAACTTCCAGACGCAGTTCTTTGACGGGTTGGTCCGCTCCTGGAGGCATACCGCCGATCCCGGGTTGGAGGCGAGCCTGCTGCCCGCGCTGGAGCTGCATTTGGAATGGGCGAAGGACTGCTTTGATCCCGACAACGACGGCCTCTATGAAAGTTATATCAATACATGGCCGACCGATTCCGTCGGCTACAATGGCGGCGGCACGGTGGAGGAAAGCGCCTACTCGTATTCCATGCACTTGGCTGCCGCGGAAATGTGCCAGCGCAAGGGTGACCCGGCGGGAAGTGCCCGCCACACCGCTCAGGCGGAAAAGATCAACAAGGCCTTGCATGACATCCTGTGGCTGAAGCGCAAGGGTCACTTCGCCTCCTACATCGAGCAGGGCGGGCATAAGCGCGTTCATGATGACGCCTGGTTGTATAGCGAATTCCTGCCGATTGACCTGGGCATGACGACGCCCTTCGAAGCCATCCGCGCCCTTCACTACACCGAGTGGGGGCTGGAGCGCATCGCTCTGCCTTTTGGCGGGGAGCTTTGCTTTACCTCCAACTGGTTGCCGTCGATATGGAGCGTCAGGCCGTTGTATGGTGGTGACATCTATCATCTCGCGTTGGCTTACTTCCGGACGGGGTTGTCCGACGCAGGCTGGAACCTGTTGAAAGGAACGTTTACCGAAAGCGGTTTCGGCGATCTCAAACCAAAGGTAGCCTACGGGAATCGTTGCAATTTTCTTTCGCCCGGCGGCTTGAGTCATCCGAATTGCAGCGTTGATTTCACCGATATTGCCAGCGGGTTCTGCCGGTCTGTGGTTGAGGGTTTGTTTGGCTATTTGCCTGACTATCCGAACGGGCGCGTGCAGGTGCAGCCGTCGCTACCAAGCGATTGGGATCATGCAGACCTCAACACACCCGATTTCCAATTGAGTTTCAAACGTGTCGGTGAAGTGGATCGTTATGTGATCGGCCTCAAAACGCCGGCGGAAATGGTGCTGAGGCTGCCGGTTTATGCCAAGCGCCTGGTGGGCGTGACGGTGAATGGCCAAGCCGTGAAGGCCGAACTTCAACCTTGGTTCGGCTACGGCGTGGCGGTCATCCGTCTGCCCAAGGGCGTCAAAGCCGAGGTGCAAGTCACCGTGGCGGAACGGCAGGCGGTTCATGCGGAGCAAAAGCTGGCAGCGGTTGCCGGCCAGAAACTCACGCTGACTGCCGATGGCCCGATCCAACGAGTTGACGACGATCAGGGCTGCTTCACAACCCACGCGATCAACGGAAACAGCATCGTTGGCGAGTGTTCCGCCGACGCCGGACATTACGCGGTCATGGGGCTGGTGAATGCCGAGGTCCCGTATTGGAAGGTGTGGAAACTGGAGATTACCAACCCCGAGCAGCAACGCTTGAGCGAAGCGAAAAACCTGCGCAGCGCCGACCCGGGAGCAACATGGAAACCGGTGGACATCTCGCCGGTGGCCAATGGCGATATCCGCACCATTTTCAAACAGGACTATGCCTCGCCCCGGCCAGCCACATGCAGCGTGCGCCTCGCCCGCGACGGTTACCGGGCTTGGACCATGTTGCACTGGAAGAGGAACCCGCCAACGATCGGGCTGGAGAGCGTCGGCCTGAAGTCTCCTGCTCTGCCACAGAGCTGGGCGGCCAAGGATCCCAAAGCTTTTGGCTACCGTGATGAAGTGACCATCGACGCTTGGCTGGTTCCCGAGGCCATGCCGGAAGGGGGCGGACGCATCGTGGATCGCGCCATCCCCGGGACGCACGACGGGTTTCTCCTCGATACCTATCCAGCCAACAGCCTGCGCCTGCTGACCGCAAATGGAATGCTGACCGCGCCCAACGTGTTGACGCCCGGCGAACCGGTGCGGGTGACTGCCGTGTATAGCGCCAGCAAGCGGATCGCGAAGCTCTATAAGAATGGCAAACTGATCGCCAGCAGTGATGACGGCGCGTTCCCGCAGCTTTCCGTGGCGGAGCAGGGATTGTTCATCGGTGCGGACGCATCCGGCGGAAACCGCTTCGATGGCGAAATCCAGCGGGTGGTGCTCATCCCGAGCGCACTCACCGATGCGGAGGTGGCGGCGGATGATGGTGGGCCGAACCCCACCCGACCAGCTGATGCCGCGTGGGTTTTGAAAGAGCAGACCGCCGACGAAGTGGCGTCTTCCGTTGGGCAACAGGTTTTAGTGAGACTCGGTGAAGTGCCTGCCAGCAAACCGGTCAGCCTGCTGCGCGACGGTCAATTGGTGACCCCGCAAGGCGTGCCCTTCGTGGCCCCGACGGCAACGCGCAACGCGGCCTTTGCCTCGCTGTGGGACAACTGGCCCGATCAAGTGACTGTGCCGGTGGATCAAAGTGCCGCTGCGGTGTGGGTGTTGGTCGCCGGCTCGACCCAGCCGTTGCAGGGACGCATCGCCAACTCGGTGATCCGTTTCCGTTACGCCGACGGCGTTGAGGAGCGCCTCGATCTGGTTCCGCCTTTGAACTTCTGGATGCTCTGTCACTGGGCTACTGACTACAATCAGCAATCTGATGCGTTTGCCTTGGGTGACACCCCGCCCTTGATGGTTCAACTCGGCAACAACTGCCGTGCGATGCTTTACGGCTGGCGCTTGCGCGAGGGCGTGAAGCTCAAGGAGGTCACCTTGGAGGCGCTGTCCCAGGAAGTCGTGGTCGGGCTGATGGGCGTGAGCCTGATGAATCCCGGGGCGTCGAGGTGAACAACCGGTTGGTGGGTGCCCGTGCCGCAGCCCATCTGATCGAGTGTGGCGCGCGGCGGTAGGTCAGTGCGGGGATCCTGCGGGAAATAGCAACTCTTGCCACCGATCCACGTAGTGAAGGCTCGCCCAAGGGCATATCTTCGGGTCGCTTGGAGTCCGCAACGAGGCAAAATCGAAAACTCTGGCGGGCGCGTGGAAAAAAAGCAGAAAAAATCGGTTGACGAAATGACATCGGTTGCAGTATCTTCGCGCGTCATGAAAAATTACCCCTCCCTCCGCATCGGGCTCGGTGTTCTCGCCGCGCTTACCCTCCACATCTCAGGCAACCTGTATGGTGCGCTCGTCTACGAGGACAACTTCAGCGCCAACGACGGGCCCTTGAGCGGTCGCGCCACTGCTTCCGGTTTCGGCAACTGGACGGTCAGTGGCCTATACAACGGCGGAAACACAAACGTGTTCCAGGTCGGCGGTGGTCAAATTACGATCAACACAAACGCTCCTGTCGACTACCACGCAGCGTCGTTCGCGCTTCCCGCTTTGGGGGCCACCGACATCCTCTCGCTCAGCATCACACTCCGACCCTCTGGACCAAATTTCACGGGATTCGGTTTTAATCCGAATCCAGCTACAGCTACAGGCCCATCCCCATTCCTGACCCAGAGTGGATATGGCTGGGTCTATTACGAGGGACTGGGTTCAGTCAATAATCCAAACATTCAGATTTTCACAGGCGCATCGACCGCAGGACCACTTTACTTCGCATATCTTACCAACCCTGCGCTCAATTTTGACGCATCTCTGCCGACGACATTTCAATACACTTACTCCGCTGCCGCTCAAACGCTCTCGCTCAGCGCTGTGAATGGCACTAACTCGTCCACACTCCTGAATAACGCGAATGTGAGCTCGATTCCGCTGAGTGCCTTCGGCAATTTCTCCCTGCAGTTTCAAGGGCAGACTTTGGGCACGGACGGCAACCCCGCCTTTGTCGACTACTTGAAGGTTTCGGTTGTCCCTGAGACCTCGACTTTTACGTGCTTGGCGATGCTGCTGTGTGGCCTTGGGGCGATGACGGTTCTGCGCCGCCGCCGTCCGCTAGCCCCAAAGACTTAAGGTCAATACCTTTGGCGACCGCCGAATTGTGCCGCAACGATTCCCCTTCCTCGCATTCAGCCGGACTGCTGCATGGAGCGTTCTCGGTCTCGTGCTGGCCGTGCTCCATTTGACGCCGCCGGTCCTGGAGGCGGCCGAATACTACGAGAATTTCGCCAGCGCAAACGGTGAATTGGATGGACGAAAGACTGCTGAGGGTTTTGGAGATTGGGTGGCAGAATCGAAATTCGTGGTGAAAGATGGCTCGTTGGTTTTGAGTTCCTCAGATCCTGAAAGCGAGAGCGCGTGGTTTTCACTTCCCCCGTTGGAAGGCAAGAGCCTGTTACGAGTGACCATACGCTGCCATTCCCGGGGATCGAGCGATGGCGCCCATTTAGCATTCGGTTTTACGCCTTTCAAAGGGCTTGATCAGAATATTTTCAACAAAGCAGGGGCGCTTTGGGTCATCGACCGCTCGGACTCATACGTGCTGGGGTATCTCACCGGTCCGGGAGCGGCGAACCAATTTGTTGGCGAAGGATGGTATGCAGATTTTTACAGGGATCCGAATCACCCGACCGAACACAGTATCGAGTATAATCTCAAGACGGGAGAGGTGACCGCGACGGTGAGCAACAACGGCAACACCCGCACCTTGGTTTCCAATGTGCCGGTCAATTGGGCCGGGAATGATGGCCATCCCATACCACTCGACAACCTGGCTTCCTTCGGGGTCAGCTTTTACAAACAAACAGGGCTGGAGCTCGGCGAAGCGGAAGCCGCCTCGATCACCGAGATCACCATCGAGTTGATCGATTGAAGTTAACGACGCAGCGCCGCGCAACAATTCCAAGTTGGCATCGACAAATGACACTGGTTGCTGTATGCTTTGAGTCCCGTGACCTCTGTCCCCCACCCCGCCGCATCACGGCGTTTCAAGCAGAAGCGCGTGGTCGCGATGTGCAGTCGATGTGCCAAGGGCAACATAGGCTTCACTTTGATCGAGTTGCTGGCGGTCATCACCATCGTCGCGATTTTGGCCGCCCTTGGATATGCCGGGATGCAGAAAGCGATCTATACGGCCAGATCGGCGCAAAAGATTTCAAATTTGAAGGCAATTGGAGGAGCGCACTCTGCCTATCTAGCCGATAACAAAGGCCGATGCTTGCCAACTAATTTGATCAACTTGGGCGATGATCCCGAACTGACAGGAAACAGTAGAGCTTGGTGGTGCCACTACCTCATGCGTTACACAGGCGGCTCGGCCAAGATGTTCTGGAACCCCAGCTACACGCCATGGAGCAGTAAATATCCGAAGGGAATCTGGGACGACGTGCCAAATCTTTTCACCGGGGAGAGAAAGGATGAATCGCCGGGCGAACTTTGCCGGATCGAGGCGGGATTTGGTTGGGTTTGGTATCAGACCGCTTCTCTGCCGGCCGATCAAGGGGACTGGGTCTCCGGTTTGAACAGTCCCCGGCCGTTCCCGGCCATTGAATCGCCCTCCCAACAGATCGTTTGTATGGAAAGCCAAAGTGTCATCGCTGGCCCCAATCCGAGTGTAGGGCTGAGTTTTCAGGCCTGGATTACGGCGGTTCGATCCGATCCCGTGTTTTGGGCCGGTCCCCGGTGGTCTGGCGATGCTATTACCTGCCTTTTTTTCGACGGTCATGTTGATGCAAAAAGGCCGGACGATTTCAACGACAAAAACTTTTCCCCTTTGGCGCGCTAATCGCAATGAAAACACTTCCGATGATCCCATGAGCATTACTGGCACCGAAAAACACAACAATTCCAGAGAAGCGAACGGCACAGAAACTCCCGGAGCGGAAAAACAAATCACAAATCAGCTTATGAAGCGTCATTTTGATGAGTCGAATACCATATTTAGCACTTGGTTCAGAGCCTGGCTGACCTGTCCCTTGATTATTTTTGCATCAACGTCTTTTTGTCTTTCGGAGGGCGCCGAATTTCCGAGCGACGCCTACGTCCGTCCGACGGTCGATTCGCTGCCTGTTTTTGAGACGTTATGCGGGGTTCAGCCTGCTCTGGCAAATCCGTTAGAGCGAGCGGCGAAGTTTGCTACCCACCGGTTTGAGTTGGTGGAAAGGAAGGGCGTTCCGGCCACGGAATGGGAATTTCAATTCGACAAGGATCCCTCTCCGCCGGCCATGATCAACGTTGACGAGCGTCTGAACCAGGTGCCGCAAAAGGTTTTGCTGACGGTGAGCAACGATGGAGATGTTCCGATCGAAGTGGCGTGCATTGTCAGTGAGGTGGGTTGGTGGACCGACCAGGCGAGGAAGCCGCTGAGCGCATCCGCCGTGGGTGCTCCGGCGATTCCCCCCGGGCAATCCCAGGAAGTGACTTTTGACTTTGGTCCAAACTCAGGAGCCGAAAAACTTCGGCAGCCGGTGGTGCTGGCGCTTGTTGTTCGTGACCCCAAAGCCGGACGGACTTACAAAATGGCCCTCTCAAACTTGCGGGTCCAATACGGAACAGACCCGCGCATGGCTACTCTCGGGGGGAGCGGTCCCCTCACTGCCGGGACGGAAGCTGTTCTTTCTGTGAAAGCGCAGGGAATTGTTCCCGGAGAACAGCTCGATCTGCAGGTCGAAGACGGTCGATGGACTTTGTGGAGGATCCGACTGAGCGAGCAGGAAGTTCTGGCGCTTGTCGAGAAAGGGGAGACGGAAATCCGGCGCAAGGTGCCGGACTATTTGCCGGCGAGGAAGGCATCAATCAGCCTTGTCGGTCGTGCGGGACGCTTGCAGGCGAGTCCCTTGGGGATCGAGATTGTCAACGGGTCGAAGCCCGGATTTCCAGATATGAAGCGCAAGGTGGTCAATGGCGTTCCAACCTTTCTGAAGAACGGAAAGCCCATGCCATGGAGCGGCTATGCGTCGTTTGACTTTATGCCGGGCAACGTCAACCAATTCGGCAAACATGGAGCCAACCTGTTTTCGCTGGTGACCAACGCGGGACGTCACGTGCATAACGTCACCCGGCCCACGTGGCAGCCCGACGGGAGTTTTGACTTTCGACAGCTCGATGAATATGCGGCGATGGCGCTGGCGGCCAACCCAGAGGCCAACTTGCTGCTTCGCGTCTCCCTGAGCCTGCCACCCCGGTGGTTCAAGGACCACCCGGAGGATCGTGTCCTTGTGCGCAAAGATGGCCGGGAAGTTGTCTGGGAGGAAACGGGAGGGATCGCAGCGTCGTTCACATCTTCGGCATGGCGCGAACAACAGGCCAAGAACCTCCGGACACTCATCGCATACGTGCAAAGCCAGCCATGGGCCGACCGTGTGGTTGGAATAGTGTTGATGGGTGGGGTAACCGAAGAATGGTTCGCCTGGGCGTCTAATGACACGCTTTGCAGCGACTATTCGCCAATCCAACAACAGGCTTTCATCCGATGGTGTGAGGCCAAAGGATTTCCGTGGAAAGAAATTCCGCCTCCGGAAGAAAGGATGATTTCTGGAACCGATGTGTATCCGGATACCGACGCGGGACGGCGGGCGGCCGCCTACCAGCAGTTCATTTCCGACTCGACGGCGGAGACAGTCAGCCACTTTGCGCATGTGTCCAAAGAATCTGCGCCGCAGCTTCTGGCGGGGGCATTTTACGGTTATACCGTCCAGTTGGCTGGCGAGCCTCGCCAGAGTCTTTCCGGCAATTTCGCGTTGCGTCAATTGCTCGACAATCCGCAAATCGACTTCCTCGCCGGCGTCCCTCTTCACAACTTCCGCACAATCCCTAATGCCTTGGAGTCGGCCTTTGTGTCACAGGGGGGCTGCACGGCAAGCATTCGGCTTGCGGGCAAAGCCTACCTCAACGAAAACGACCTGTTCTCTTGGCTGCATCACGGGCTTTGGCACACCCTTTTCGATCCGAACGATCCGCGTGCCGGGGCAATTACCATGCACCGTCGGATTCTGGCCGATGATGTGGTGAATGGCATTAACCGCTACTGGTATTCGCTCTTGAGCAGCTGGCACGATGACGAACAATTGCAGCGGGAGTTTGCCTCCATGCACCGGATCCAAGCCGAATCGCTGGGCTGGGACCGAACCCCTCAGCCTGAAATCGGATTCCTCATAGACGACACCAGTTTTGCCTGGGTCACCCCGCACTCCAAATCTTTCAAGTTGTCCAACGCCGACTTTCTCTTTGCCTTGGCCAAGTCGGGAGCGCCAATTGGAGTCTATCTTCTCTCGGATGTGGCCAAATTGCCCGAGAGCGTAAAGCTGGTTGTGGTTGCCAACGCGGTGGCCGCCGATCCCGAAGACCTTGCCAGGCTTTCCAGCGTCATCGAGAAGGGAGGCCGCAAGTTTCTAGCCGTTGGATCGATCGGGCTGATCAATCCACTGTCACAGCAATGGAGTTTGGATGCACCAGCCAAATGGCTGGGACTGCCGGTGGCAACACACGCCGCAACGCGGTCGGGCATTTTACGGGCTACGGCAACCGGTTCGATTCTCGTCGATGCGGGTCCGGTAAATCCTTATGCCACAGCCAAAGAAGCAGGCTGGGCCACCTACGTTTCTGCCAATCCCGCGGACCGTCCACCGGGCGGGGCCGGGCGACCGCTGGAAGGCGAAGGCGCGCTGACTTGGAGCGCTCTACCACTGACCAACGTTGAAGCCGTGAGAAGTTTTGTGCTCTCATCAGGCGCGCGCTGCTATGCGCCGGAGGGTTACGTGGTCAATGCCGCGAAAGGGGTCGTCTCGGTTACGGCCCCGGTGGCTGGGACCGTGAGGTTGGAATTTCCAGGTGATGGCCGATGGACCGATGCATTCGATGGCTCAACATACACCGGCGGAACATTCAAATGCACCTTTGCCAGAGGGCAGACGCGCCTCTTCGTGCGAGCTCAGGCAGAGGTTGCGAAGCACAAATAGGCCCACGGAACAAAACTGGAGATGAGGACAAATTTGCTACGATTTTCGTTTATCGCTCAATGCTACCGGATTTCCTGCGCCTCATTTTGCGGCGGCCATAACCTTGCCAAACCATGAGAAATTCGCTCTGGCCCTCGCCTTCGTGTGAACCGGATACCTACGCACTCTTCCGGGGCAGCTTTTCCCTGCCGAGGGCGGCAGAGGTCGAATTCCGGGTGGTCGGCTCCGCATGGTATCTTGCCTGGCTCGATGGTCAGCCACTGCTCGAAGGGCCGTTGCGATTCGCCTTGGATCGGCCCGAATACCAAATCCATCGGGAAACGCTGCGGGCCGGGGAGCACCTCCTTGGTTTTCACCTTCACCATATCGGGCTGGAAACGCGGATTCTCAAAGACACCGCCCCTTTCCTTTGGTGCGAATTGCACGTGGATGGAGAACGGCACCCTATGACATGGCGTTGCAAGCCGCTGTGCTCTCAGGAATCACAAACGCATCGGATCAATCCCCAACTCGGCTGGGCCGAGTGGCGCGACACCCGGTTGGACCCGGAAGGATGGGAACTTCCCGGGTATGACGACTCTTCATGGGGTGAGCCGCTGTGCGATGTCTCGCCACTTCCTGAGCCTTCACCAGCCGATCTCGCTGCGGTCAAGACGTTCCACCACCCGCTCACCCCTATCGCCGAGGGCCCGCTGGCAACGACCTTTGCATATCCCAGAGACGATCCATCCTGGGCGTTTTACTCCCGGGATCGTTCCTGCACGTCACTGCCGGCCAGGGGGCTCTGGCGGCGATACGATCTCGGACGCGTTCGCCTGGGGCGCGCATCCTTCCGCATGGAACTCCCCGCCGGGACTGTTGTCGAATTCGCCCTCGCCGAGTCCCTGACCGAAGGCCGGGTGGGCCCCCAAATCAATCTTTCGCTGGGACCGTCCTGCAATCTGGATCGCTTTATCGCGCGGGGTGGTGAGCAGACCTTCGAGCCGCTCACGCCCAAAGGCGGGCGGTTCCTCGAGGTCCATGTGGTCAATGCCACCGAGGGCGTGCGATTTCTTCGCGAGGATTACCTGGAGCGCTGCTACCACGATCCTTCCGACGCCGCCTTCTCCTGCGGGGACCCGCTGCTCGAAACCATCTGGCAGGTGGGAATCGAAACCTACCGGGCCTGCGCCGAGGATGCGTTGATCGACAATCCAACCCGCGAGCGTGGCCAATGGGTGGGCGACGTGGCCTCGGTTGGGATGGCGATCGCCTCGGCCGCCTTTCACGACCTCCGCCTCTGCCGCCGCACACTTGTGCAGGCGGCCCTTTGTCCGCGCGAGGATGGGCTGGTCGCGGGAATGTCCCCCGGCGGTTGCGTCTATCTGCCAAGTTACGCGTTCCAATGGGCGGTGGCCGTGGAAGAGTATGTCCGACACACCGGCGACCGCTCCGTCTTCGAGGAACTTTGGGAACCAGCGCAGCGCAACCTGGCGGCGATCCGCGCGTATTGGAAACCCGACGGATTGCACTCCGTCGCCGGCTGGAATTTCGTCGATTGGGGCTACAGGGCGGAGGAGGGACCGGTGGACACGGCCTGCAATCTCCACTACCTCTGGTGCCTGCGAGCCATGGAGCGCTGGGCACTCGCGCTCGGCCGCAATACCTCCGAGTTCACCGAGCAGGCGGAGGTGCTCGCCGAACTCCTCCGGGAGCGGATTGCCGGGAAGCTTTCCCTCGGCTGGGAGCAGCTGGGCTATCACTGCGCGGTCCTGGCGATGCACATGGGGTTGATCAATGAGCCCGCCGCTTGTCTCGACTTCATGGAGAGACATTTGGAAAATTGTTTTCCGAATTGCCCCGACGCCCCGCGCAACGACGACCCCAACGGTTACAACTCCCGACTCATTACCCCCTATTTCGCCCACTACACGATGCCGCTTCTGATCGAGGCGGGGCGGATGGATTTTGTGCTCGATCAGTTCCGGAAATGTTGGGGTGGCTTCATGCTGGAAGAGGGGCGCACGACCTGGGTTGAGGTGTTCGACACCCGCTGGACGCATTGCCACCAGTGGAGCGGTTGCCCCACCTGGTTGTTGAGCCGATATGTGCTCGGGCTGCACCCCGCGTTTCAGTCCGAGATCGGCCTCTTTGATTTCCGCTTTGAACCCGGCTCGCTCCAACAAGCCTCGGGGCGAATTCCTCACCCGCTAGGCGGCTGGATCGATATTCAATGGCATCGGGATGGCGGTGCAAGTCTCTTTACGATTGATTCTCCCACTCCTTTGCGACTGCGTTTCCCGTCCGGGAAAATTGAGGAGATGCAGGGTTCTTATACTTTTTCCCACCCAATCTCACCGTAGAGAGACAAAAACGATGAAACAGACAATGAAGACAACGGCGACACTGACCCTCTCGGCCCCTCGACTTTTGTGCGTTATGAATCATTGTCTCATGGCCTCCTGGGTGGCTGCAGTTGCCTTGGCGGCCCTGGCATCCAATGTCCAAGGTGGAGATAACCTCCAGCCAGCGAGGCCGGTCTTCCCCTCGGATGCCTACACCCGCCCGGATGCCGATTATCTGCCGGTCTTCGAGACGCTGTGCGGGGTTCAGCCCGGCCTGTCGAACCCTCTCGAGCGTGCCCAAAAGTTTACCAAACATCGTTTCGAACTCATCGAGAAAAACGGACGCTCCGCCGCGGAATGGGAGTTCCAGTTCGACCGTCTTCCTATTCCTCCAGCCATCTTGACGATTGATGAGCGGCTGAGCCGCATTCCCGGGAAGGTGGAGGTGACGGTCGAGAACCGCGGAAATACGCCGATCGAGATCGCCTGCCAGATCAGCGAGGTATCGTGGTGGACCGACGTCAGCCGCAAGCCGGAAAGCGCGCACACGGTGGGAGTTCCCGCCATTCCTCCCGGGGAGTCGAAGAAGGTGGTGTTGACTTTCGACGCCGAATCCCGTGCCCAGAGCCTCAGCCAGCCGGTCACGCTCGCTCTCTTCGTGCGGGATCCCCAGCCCGGCCAGACTTACCGGGCGGTCTTCTCCGACTTGACGGTTCATTACCCGCCCGATAGCCGCCACGCGTTAATACCGCCGGAGACCAAAGGCACTGCAGGGGAGGAAATTCAGTTCCCGATCGAGGCGGAAGGCGTGAAAGCCGGTGAGCGCCTGGATCTCCAGGTGCAGGACGGGCGTTGGGTGTTGTGGAGGGTCCGACTGACCGGAGACGAAGTCGAATCTTTGGCGAAGGACCGGAAAGTGACCATCAAGCGCACCGTGCCGCCCCGCCTTCCGGGCCGCGAATACTCTCTGTCATTGATCGGCCCGCAAGGCCGGTTTACCTCTGCACCCGCGGCCCTGGCCGTCGTGAATCGTGCCCGGCCGGGTTTTCCTGAGATGAAGGTGAAGCAAAAGGGCGGGCTGCCCACCTTTTTCAAGAATGGCAAACCGATGGCCTGGAGCGGATACGCGTCGTATGATTTCCATCCGGGCAACGTGACCCAGTTCGGCCGGCACGGCGCGAACACCTTCGCGCTCGTGGCGAACGCCGGAAGGCACATTCACAACGTGACTTGGCCCACGTGGCAGGATGACGGCAGCTTCGATTTTCGCGAGCTGGACGAGTTCGCCACGCTGGCGATGTCGGCGAACCCCGACGCGAATCTTCTCATTCGGGTTTCCCTCGGTCTGCCTCCCAAATGGTTCCGGCAACACCCGGATTCCCGGGTTGTCGTGCGCGAGGGCGACGAGGAGGCGATCTGGGAAGAAACCGGCGGGATCGTGCCGACCTTCGTCTCGGAAGCCTGGCGGAAGCAGCAGGTTGAGAACCTCCGCCGGTTGATCGAGTATATTCGCTCCCAGCCGTGGGCCGATCGCGTCGCGGGTTTTTACCTGATGGGCGGCGGCACGGAAGAGTGGTTTGCCTGGGGGAGCACCTACAAGCAGGCTGGCGACTACTCGCCGGTCCAGCAGGAGGCCTTCCGTAGCTGGTGCGGGCGTCGTGGCCTCGACGTGGGAGGCATGCCCGCTCCCGGGGAACGCATGGCTCGCGGCGCAGATTTTTTCCCGGATACAGAGGCCGGGCGCAGAGCCGCCGCGTATCAGCAGTTCATCAACGAAACGACCGCGGAGACACTCAATCTCTTCATCGATGAAACCAAGAAAGCCGCCCCGCATTCCCTGGTCGGGGTATTTTACGGTTATGTCATCCAGTGCGCCGGTGAGCCACGGCAGAGCTCGAGCGGCCACTTCATGGTGCGCCCACTCCTCGACAATCCGAATCTGGATTTTCTCACCAGTGTGCCTCTTCACCACTTCCGCACAATCCCTGATGCCTTGGAGGCGGCCTTTGTCTCGCAGGGAGGGGCCACCGGAAGCGTGCAGCTCGCGGGCAAGAGTTATGTCGATGATAACGATATGTTCTCCTGGCTCCATGGTGGTGGGTGGCACACCCTTTTCGATTCCTCGAATCCCCGCGCTGGAGCCATCACCATGCATCGGCGCCTGCTGGCCGAGGACGTGGTCAACGGGATCAGCCGCTTTTGGTTTTCGCTGCTCGCCAGTTGGCATGACGACGAGGAGTTGCAGCGGGAGTTTGCCCTCGAGCACCGCATTCAGTCCGAGTCGCTTTCCTGGGATCGGACGCCCTGTCCGGAGATCGCCTTGCTGGTCGATGATACCAGCTTCGACTGGATCACGCCGTTCTCCAATTACTTCCGGCACTGCAATACGGAGTTCGTTTACGCGCTCGCCAAGACCGGTTCACCGGTGCGGGTCTATCTGCTTTCCGATGCCGACCGGCTCCCCGGAAGCGTAAAATTTGTGGTGGTGTCCAACGCTGTGGCGGCGAAGCCTGCCGACCTGGCCAAGCTTTCCGCCCTGCTGGAGAAGGGCGGACGAACCATCCTGGTAACCGGCCCCGTTGGGCTGATAAATCCCGAGACGCAGGCCAGGGATTTGATGGCGCCCGCAAGAATCCTGGGACTTCCCCTGGAGGTCAAAGAGGGAGCGCAGACCGGCGTTCTGAAGGAGGTCTCCAGCAGCATGGTCCTGGTGGACATGACGAAGATTCCGGATTGGGCCCGGTCGATGGGCATGGAAACGGCTGGGACCGTCAGCCCGTTCACCATTTCGACCCAGCCCGGCTGGGCGGTTTACAGCTCGGAGAGCACGCTTTCCGCCGGCGCGGAGCGCCCGCTGAAGGACGGAGGCAAACTTTTGTGGGCGGCGTTGCCGGTGAACAACATCGAAGTGCTACGGAAACTGGTGGAAACCTCGGGAGCCCATTGTTATGCCCCAACGGGCTACGTGGTGAACGCCGCCGCCGGAGTTGTGGCCGTCACCGCTCCCCGGGAAGGAAGTGTGACCTTGAAGTTTCCTCAAAACGCCAGATGGAAGGATGTGCTGGATGCCTCGGAGTATTCCGGAGCGGAATTCTCCTGTGACTTTACGAAAGGTCAGACCCGCCTCTTCGTGCAAGCTCAGGCAGAGGTTACGAAGCACAAATAGGCCCGCAGAAAATATCAATCCCATTCCCTGACCGTATCACCATGTCATTAGAAGATCTGCCCTCCAAAGTCTGCACTTCTCCTAAGGTTTCCCTTGGGAAAAAGCTATTGTGGGGCGCAGGAGGCGCAGCCGATAACATTCTCTATAACGGAGTGGCCACCCTCGTGCTGCCGATCTTCAATGTTGGGCTGGGAGTGGATGCCGTAAAGATTGGGCTTGCCATGGGTATCCCTCGTCTGCTGGATGCTCTGACCGATCCTTTGATCGGTAATCTCTCCGACAACACGCGTTCACGCTGGGGGCGTCGTCGCCCTTATATTTTTTTCGGCGCGGTGGTGGCCGGCACCCTGCTGGCAGTGTTGTTCAACCCCATCAAAGGGCTGTCTCACGAGGGCCTCTTCTGGTGGTTTCTCATCGTTGCCAGCCTGTTCTACGTGGCTTACGCGGTTTTCGTAATCCCCTACTCGGCGATGGGGCTCGAAATAACCTCGGACTACAATGAGAGAACCCGGGTGCTCGCTTGGAGGCCCTACATGGGACTTCTGGTTGGGCTCGGGATTCCGTGGCTTTATAAGCTGTGTTTTGTTCTTGGAGATACCGAGGCGGAAGGAGCTCGCACGGTAGCAGTGATCATGGGGGTATTGGCGATCGGACTCGGCATCCTGCCCGCTCTCTTCATTAAGGAGAACGTTCCGCAAACAACGAGCCCCCACATGCCACTTTTACACGCTCTGAAAATCACATTTTCTAACAGCTCGTTTCTATTGTTAAGCGCTTCGACTCTGTGCATCCTGCTGGGGATATTTTTGTCTTCTCCGCTAGGGCTCTATGTCTCGATCTACTACGTCTTCGGCGGTGATAAGGAGTTGGCTTCGATGTTGGGAGGATGGTCTGGGATGGCAGCGATGGCGGCGGGATTTGCAGGACTGCCCGTGGCGACATGGCTCGCCAAGTGCCTTGGCAAACGTCATGCCGCACTCGCCCTGCTCCTGCTCGGATTGCTGAGCGTTCCTCTCACGTGGTGGATGTTCACTCCAGCGAATCCTTGGCTTCAGATTGTCCCTGGATTTATCTTCGGGCTGGCGATCAACGGCTGTTTCCTCATTGGCGTTTCAATGCTTGGCGATGTATGTGATGCTGACGAACTTAAGACTGGGCACCGCCGCGAGGGCATATACAGCGCCTCACTGGAATTCGGAAAAAAATGTGCAATCGCCCTATCAACCATCGTGGTGGGCTATCTCCTTCTCGCAGTCGGTTTTGACGAAAAGGCCGCCATGCAGTCCGTCCAAACCACCACCTCTTTGCGTATTGGCTACATGATCGTCCTCGGAGTGCCGATGATACTTGCCGCCGTGTTTATTTACTTCTTTCCAATCACCCATCAACGAGCCATGGAAAATCGCCGCCTGCTTGACGAACGCGTCGCCGCCACGCTCATAACCTGAAGGTCACGTCAAACTTCTCAATCACCAAGGCGCCCAAGGTCACCGTGCGCCACCGGCTCTCCGCCGCCCTGCGGCTGGCGAATCTCACGGCCGACCTCTGGACGTTCCCGTGCGCAAGCAGATCTCGGTAGAGCCGTTCCTCCGCAACGCTCACAACCCGTCATCATGACAACACCCGAAGACAATTCTCCTCCTGGGTCGGTGCCGGAATTGCCAAGTTACTTGCTCGAGGATGACGTCGAGCCGGTGGGGTGGCGGCGGTGGCTGCGTGGGGGGCGACTGGTCGTGACATTGATCGTCATGGCCATGCTCGCGGGCGCGCTCTTTGGTGCCAAGCCCGCCTACCGTGAACTCAAGGCCCGACGCGCCCTGGCCATCGCCGAGCAGGCCGGGGCGGCCTTAGACCGGGGAGACGGCGGGCAAGCCTCGGCCTTGCTGCGCCAAGCGTCGCTGATGGCTTTCCAAGACGAGCGCGTGGCGACCCGCCTCAACTACTATGCGGCCCGCGCCGGAGACATTCCAAGCCTGACCAAAATTGGCAAAAAGCTCGGCGAGGGCAAAGCCTCGACCGAAGAGGCTCTGGTTTTCGGTGAACGCTCCCTCGTGGCCGGAAACATTGACGATGCCGCGGATGCTCTGGCAGCACTTCCGTCCAGTCTGCCGCCCGCAGAGGCTGTCCGCCGCGTCGTTTTGCAGGCGGAGATTCTGCAGACGAGGAATAGCAACGACGAGGCAAAGAAGCTGGTGAGGGATTCCTTGGCCGCGTTACCCGCGGACCAAACCAACAGCCTGCGTTTGATGCTCGCCAAAATGCTGCTTGGCGAGGAGGGAGCACCGGGACGAGACGAAGCAGAGCAGCTTATCATGATGGCCGCGCAAGATCAGGGTGCCGACGGTGCCTGGGCCTTGCGCCTGCTCGCCGAGAGCCGTGTGGGCGGTTCGCCCGAAGCCCGGCGTTCCCTCAATGAGGCTATAGAGCTTCTCCGACGCCACCCAGCCTCTCTGCCTTCGGACGAATTATTCATCGCACGCCTGCTCGTTGCGTCTGACCCGTCGAGACAGGACGAAGTTGCGGGTTCACTCGTCGCCCGCCTGAAAGAGCGCCAGGCCAAACTCGAGGACCGCGTGACCGCCGGACGCTGGTTGATCAGTCTGCAGGACTACGGCCCCATGCTCGATCTTATCGACCCGGCTGAGCCACCCAAGCACATGGGCGCGCTCATGATGCAGCTTGAGGCGCTCACCGGACTCGGCCGCTGGGAGGAGTGCGAGGCCATCTTGGAGGCAACCCGCGGCGGTATGCTGCCCGACACGCTCTTTTTCCTGTTCCGGGCACGCATCGCCGACCTCCGCGCCGAGCCAGACAGGGCGGAGGCCGAGAAGCGGCAGCTGCGACAGGCTATGAACTTTGACGAACTCTCCTATCTGCTATTTGCCGCCCGTCAGACCGAATCCTTCGGATGGAAACCCGAAGCCTTTGCGGCCTGGCGCATCCTTGCCACCGAGGAAGAAGTTCGGGTCGAAGCCCTGCGAGGGCAACTTCGCACCTTACCCCCCTCGTCCTCCGCGACCGACGGCGCGAAAATTGCCCAAGAACTGCTCAGCCTCAAGCCCGACGATCCCACCGCCCGGCTCACCGCCGCCTATTATCAACTCCTCGCTGGTCAAAACACAGCGACGGCACTCGGGTTGCTCGAATCGGACAATACTTCACACAATGCTCGCCGCATTGCCGCCCTGGCCTTCCTGCGCGAGGGTCTGGCAGCGAAAGGGCTCGACGTGTTTCCCGGCGACAGCGGGGAGGATCGTTGGCGCGCGCTCCATGCCGCACTGCTCCAAGCCGCAGGCCGGTCCGCTGAGGCAACCGAGGCCGCCCGCGCGATTAACCGCGAAAATCTGGAGGAGGGAGAGAAGGATCTCCTCCGGGGCGTAGGGCCATAGAAATAGAGCCCTCGGCGACAATGACAACCCCTCCCCCGTGCACAACCTTGATCAAACGAAAAACCTGCAGGGATATTGACATGACCGCGGTTGGTCTAACCGTTGAGGACATAGTAAGTGGCCATAAAGAAAGCCCCAACCTTGAAAAGTTTGTCACCATTTTGTCACCACCAAGAAAAAAACCCCGGAAATCGGGGCTGGTGCATCCAACTTAAAACGTTGGTGGAGCAATGGTTGCGGGGGTGGGATTTGAACCCGCGACCTTCAGGTTATGAGTATGTTTAACATGTTGCCGTTCATCCGCTTGCATTTCATTGTGCGTTGATTTTTGCCAGGTTGTGCCGCTCCTCCAAACCACGCGATATCACCCCATCGGCACGAAGCGGAACACCCCGGCAGGATGGTTGTCACCATTTGTCACTATCTGCGTGCGCACTCTCAATCTTCAGGCTGACTGAACCCCCAAAACGCTCGGGGAGTCATGATTGATGCGCCCTTAAATCTGCCCAGCACAAGCAGGTCCTTATCACCCGTCACCATAGCCTTTGCATCCCCGGGCGAAACCAGCCCGAGCACCACGAGGTCATTGGGATCGCGACACGTTCTCGGATCAAGTTTCTCGGGACTGACCAGTTCGACCCCCTGCCGCAGGAACTTCACGTATTCGGCCACCACCTTGGACGGGACCTTGAGCTTTGTCCTGAGTTTGTCCTCCACCTCCGCGAGAATCCCCTGGCCCCCAACCAGACTGTGCCGCTCAAGGCAAAGCTAGACGATGGATTCGCACAGACCGCGGGAAGCAACGGCCGCGATGAACACGTTCGAATCCAAGACGACTCTCATGAGAGAGCCTTGAAGAAATCCTCGTCACTCAAGAGCCCTTGGGCTTCGGCAAACGGCAGGATTTTCTTCCGGACTGCACGGAATTTTTCCACTGCGACGTATCGACGCAACGATTCACGGACCAGATCGCTCACTGCCTTGTTTTCCCTGCGGCTGAGCTTGTCCAGATCCCCTTTGAGCGTGTCGGGCAAACGAATAGTCAGTGTGGTCATACTGCTTGAGTGTGTAAGACGTCGTAGTGCACCATCGCCACGTGTCAAGCGGATGGTGCCGCGGAAGCGGGTGGGTGGATCGCTTCCGGCGAAGTCTGCAAAAGCGGAGAAGGCCAGCTCCACGGGATCGACGGAGGGGTAGCGCTCCGTCGCAAGGGAAGCGCAGGTTTGCCTCTTGAAAGTCTGGACGCTCTCCGTTTTTGGTGGATGCGAACGCCCGATGACCCCACCTCGACACGCCAAAAGCGGATTTGCGAACAAGTGCGGGTGGAAAGCAAAAGTGTTCCCGTTTTTGTTCCCGCTACTGTTCCCGTGAGGACCGAAACGCCCGCGAACATAGTGTTTATGGGGAAGAGAGCGGGTGAAGGGAATCGAACCCTTTGGTGCATCGTTGATGAGCAACGCTTTACGGATTTACTTGACGATTGATGACAGATTGATGACAAATTGCGCCGTGAAAACGCCCAAAAAATCCGCACCCACCGGCCCCCTCGAAAGCGTGACCGTGAAAGGTTCCACCGTTGCCATTTACCGCACCCCCCGCGCCGCCGGGGGCAAGACCTATGACGCCTTCACCCTCAGCTACACGTCAGCGGGGCAACGCTGCCGGAAGCTGGTCGCCAACTTGGACAAGGCCCGCGACACGGCAAAGACCATCGCCAGCCAACTTGCCGAGGGCACCGGCCATGTTCACGCCCTGACACCGCAACAGGTGTCCGACTTCCACGCGGCGGAGCGCATTTTGCGCCAACACCCCGGAGTCAGCCTGTCGCGATGCGTCTCCCAATGGTCCGAAGCCGTGCGCACCCTCGCCGGGCGGGGCAGCCTCACGGGAGCGGCGGAAAAATTGGTGCGCGCCCTCGACCGGCAAAAGCTGCCCGACATCACCGTTGCCAAGCTGGTAGACGCATTTATCGCCGCCAAGGAAGGCGAGGGGCTATCCGATTACTACGTGAAAGACATCAAGCGGAAACTCGACCGCCTCGCCAAGTCTTTCCAATGCCCCATTGCCAGTGTCCGCGCCGAGGAAATCGCCGCATGGATTACCAAGCAAGGGGGCTCCATGCGCACCGCCAACAACCTGCGCAACAGTGTTGTGACGTTGTTCTCGTTTGGCCGGGATGCCGGGTATTTGTCCCGCGAGGAAAAGACCCAAGCGGAGCTTGTGAAGCGGCGGAAAGAGCGCCCGCCCACCATAGGCATTTACTCCCCCGATCAAATCGCCGCGATCCTCGCCGCCACCCCGGACAACCTCCTGCCTGCCGTAGCGACCGCCGCCTTCGCCGGATTGCGGAGCGCGGAAATTTTCCGGCTCGCGTGGGAGGATATCCGCCTTGACCGTGGGCACATCCTCGTCAGCCCCGAAAAGGCAAAGACGGCATCCCGCCGACTTGTTCCCATATCGGACAACCTCCGCCAATGGCTCGCCCCCCACGCGGCCCGCAAGGGCAACGTGACGCCGACCTATGCGCACCTCGACAATTTCACCCGGAAGTTCGCGGAAATCTGCTCTGCCGCCGGGGTGGCGGCGCAACGGAACGGCTTCCGTCATAGCTTCGCATCCTACCGGCTCGCCGTCGTGGAGAGCGCCGACAAGGTGGCTTTGGAGATGGGCAACTCGCCCCGAAAGCTGTTCACAAACTACCGCGAGCTTGTGACCGTGGCGGACGCGAAATCGTGGTTTGCCGTCTGCCCTCCCGCCGCACCGGCAAACGTCGTGCCCTACCCTTCGCAAAAGGTGGCGTAGCTTCGCCCGAGGCAGCGCCGCGAGTGCTTCCGCACTCTCCGCCCTCGCCGGGTATAAAAGCGTGTCACGGGGGCGGCTAAAGCACGGCACCGGCCCGCCCGGCTTAACGCCTGCTTTTCCGCCGCGACGGGGGGCGAGGTTTATCTTTGGGCGCGGGAGGTGCCGCGACCGGCTTTGCCGCCTGTCTTGCGTCAGGGTGCGCGAGGAAGAAATCTTCCGCCTCGACAATCCGCGTTTTGAGCCGCGACAAGCGCGGCGCGACACCTTGGAGCAAGCACCGGCGGAAAACGTCCGCCCGTTCGCGAACATCCTCCGCCGTGGAGTCCGCCGCGTCAGTGACCTCGAAAAAGTAAGCGCCCGGCTGCTTGGCCATCGCCGCCACCGCGCCGTCAAATGTCGCCTGATCGAATCCGTAGCGCTTGCACAACCGCCGGAACGCATCGTCAGCATCAACCGCGAAGGCAGCCAAGCGCCCCTTGGCAACGGCTGATTCTGCCGCCGCCATCAGCCCAGCCGCGTAGCCGAACGGATAGAAGGTGACAATATCCCGCTCGTCTGACTCGGCCAGCTTCCGCGCCCGGTGGCGCTTGAATGATTCGACCGTGAACGGACGCCCGCCTGCCGTGACACACGGGGAATCTACCGCCCCCGACATCAGCCAATCCGCCGACACCCCAAAGACATCGGAGAGCTTCGCCGCCGTGCTCTGTGTCATGCGCTTGTGCCCCGCGTTCAGTTTTTCCACGAACGAGCGAGACAACCCGGAGCGTTTCACGAATCGATCAAGCTGGCCGTAGAGCCCGAGGACGAGGCGCATTTTGTGGAGGGTGGTCTTGGGATTCTTCACGGGTGAAGATTTATTTGCTTCACACGGCTTGTCAAGACTTGCGGCGGAAGTAGTGCAGATATATTTTCTTCACCGTGAACACGAATAGCACATCACCCGTCACTAACCCCGAAATCATGAACGGTCGCGAGGCCGCCGGTTTCCTGCGGGTTGGCCCCGTCACCCTATGGCGTCTGTGCCGCGAGCGCGGACTTCCTCACGTGAAGCTGTCCCCCCGCTCCTACCGATTCCGCCGCGCCGACCTCGAAAGCTGGATGAGCGCCCGCACTTATTGAACCCGTGAGCACCGCAAAACCCCTCCGCGAGATCGGATAGCAGAAAGGCAAAACCCCGGCACCTTGCGAGCACCGGGGTTTGAAGTTTCCAAACGACAAATGAGTTTCCCTGTCAACAATCCCCCTCCCCGTCCGCGCCGGTATCGCCTGCCCGCGTGCCCCGTCTCCCGCTGCCGCCACGGCCTCTGGATTGCAAAGACCCTCTCCGCCTGCCGCTGCAATGGCGACCCCGCCGCCGTGGCGGTCAATCACATCCTCGCCCGCTCCCGCTGGCCCGTGTGCCAAGCGGACATTGAAGCCCGCGCAGCCGCCTTCTACGCGCAATGAGCACGGCAACCGCCAGCAAAGCAGCCGTGCAGGTGAAGCCTTGCCCGAAACCGGGGGCGGGAGTGAACCCGTGGATTTACTCTGCCGCCCATGCCTGCCGCCGTGCGGGCATGACCGAAGCCGAGGCGGAGGCGTGGATTGTGCCGCACATGACCCGCGCCCCCCGGCGGAACGAGGTAGAACGGACTGTTGAAAACGCCTTCCGCCACGGCGACAGCAAAGCGGACAAGCCCCACTTTCCCGCCGCCAACCGCGAGCAAATCGAAGCCGTGAGCGCAAGCGGGGCCGGAGTGGCGGACCTTTGGGAAGCCTCGCCCGTCCGCCCTGACGGCAAAATGACCACCGCCTTCTACCTTTCGCACTTGTTCGCCGGCGATCCATTGCTTTGCGTGGGGAGGAAAAACCGCCTCCCGTTTTTTCGTCCCCATCACTTCACGCAACCGCTTTCCCGCATCGCCCCTCGCGCCGACACGCTCGAACTTATCGTGCCCTCGCCCATGCTCGCCCAGTGGGGAACCACGCAGGAGGGCAAACGCTCTCAACACACCCTCGACGCAACCGGCCCGCGCCGGTTTTTGATCGTGGAAGGGGACAAACTCGACGGGCAGCCAATCCCCAAGGACACGCAAGCCGCCGTGCTTCTGCACTTAGCCGCCCGCGCCCCGCTCGCCCTTGTGGTGGATAGCGGGGGAAAATCGCTTCACGGGTGGTTTAATTGCGCGGGCATGGCGGACGATGACCCGCGCCTTCACAATTTCTTCGCCCGCGCCTGCACACTTGGAGCGGATGCCGCCCTTTGGACCCGCTCGCAATTCTGCCGGATGCCCGAGGGCAAGAGGAACACCGGCAACCGGCAAAAAGTCCGCTACTTCAACCCCTCCGCACTCCCTTTATGACCGCACAAGCCCAACCCCCTGTGACTTCATGGCCCGATGAAGTTGAACCCCTGCCCCCGCCGCCTTTTGTGGACCTTGCCCCGTTTCTCGCGGGGTTCATTGAACCCGAAAAGCCTGACGTGGCGCGGGTGCTACCGGACGGCACAGCCCTTTTCTACGGGGGCCGGCTGAACGAGTTGCACGGGGAACCGGGCGAAGGAAAAACAAACGTGCTGATTGCCGCGTGCAATGCCGAAATGACCGCCGGCGGGTGCGTTCTCTACATAGACCCCGAGGACAACCCGCAAGGCTTCGTGCGGCGCGCAAAGGGGCTTGGGGGTGACGTGGAAGCCCTCGCGGAGCGGTGCCACTATCTGCACAACCCCACCCCCGAGGACATCGCCTCCGCCCAAGCTTGGGCGCGGGAGCACAAACCCCGCCTTGTGGTCTTGGACGGCTTCGCGGAAGCCCTCGCGGCGGAGGGGTTGAACGAGGACGCGGCGAGCGACGTGCTGAAATTCTTCCGGGAAAGGCTTCGCCCGTTCGCAGAACTTGGCGCGGCGGTAGTGGTGGCGGATCACGTTACGAAATCCACGGAAGGGCGCGGGCGATGGGCGCGAGGATCGGGGGCGAAGCTGGGGCGATATGACGGGCTTGTGCTCGCCGTGGAGCTTGGGCAGCCCTACACGCCCACGGAACCTGGCTTCCTGAGGCTACGCATTGCTAAGGACCGCAACGGCGGAGCGGGTGCCCGTAATGTCGTGGTGGCGGAAGTTCATTTCACGCCCGCGAAAGGACACACGGAAGTTGCATTCCGCGCCCCGCAAGAGGCGGGCAGCTTTCGCCCGACCGCCATCATGGAAAAGATTGCGGCGCACCTTACGGCATACGGGGAGGACACAAAGCGGGGAGTGTGCGAGGCAATCCCGAGCAAGAGGGCAATGGTAGTCTTGGCGATTTCCAAGCTCATTGAGGAAGGGCAAATCACCTGCACAAAAGCGGGGCAGAAACACGTTTTGAGGCTCGCGGAGGGGGCCAGCGTTTCCCGTTTCCCAAGCGTTTCCCAACCGTTTCCCGGAAACGGGCAAGGCGTCGTTTCCGACCGTTTCCCCGTTTCCCCCCCTATAAGGGGGAACGGTAACGGTAACGATGCGGGCAAAGAAACACCCCCGCCCCGAGCCGACCGTTTCCCGCACACGGACCGGGAGAACCCGCCGCCGCAAGGTAAGGCAATCGAATTTGAAATCCTCCCACCGGACGAAAGCAGGCCCGCGCCGATTGCCCGCGCAAACCTCGCGGCGGAGTTCGCGGCCAGCGAAGCCCGCGCCGTGGCCAACTTTGCCGAGCGGGACCGCCGGGGGGCGGAAAGGAATCTCTTTGACCACTCCGCCCAAGCATAGGCTTTGCCCGACCCCTACCGGCCTTTTATGACACGCCCGCCAAAACCCAATGGAACCCCCCGAAGGGTTTCATCAAGCGAAGCCGCCGCCGCCTTGCGCGTGCCGCTCGCCACGTTCAAAAAGCTGGCTGCCCTCCCCGGTGCACCCCGCCGCACCGGCAAGGCCAAACTCTACACCCTCGACGAATGGCGAGCCTTCAAGCGCAAGCACGCCGCCGCCTTCGCCCGCGTGGTGGAGGAAACCGCCCGTGCGGTGGAGTTGCGAGCGCGCAGGCTTCGTGCTGACTGTGCCTTGATAGAGCTTCGCGTTGCTACCCTCCGCGCCCTTTACGTGCCCGTGGCGGACGTGAATGAAGCATGGCGGCGCAACATGGCGGAGGCGCGGGCCGTGTTTGCCCGCATGGCGGATTCTCTCGCCGTCCGCGTGGAAGGTATGGCCTCGGGAGAAATCCAAGTTGAAGCAGCCCGCGCCCTAGATGCTGCCTTCATGGAACTTCACACGGGCAAGGTTCAATGAACCCCGCGCCCCGAGCCCTCGCGCACCGGGGAGGTGCGATTAGGGGCGCGCCCGGTCGCCGGCTAAGTGGCCAAGCAGAATGAGGGAGGCCATTTCGCCGGCTGTGACATTGCCAACGGCTGCCATCTTCCGAACTTGCACGGCGGTTTCACGCGGAAGCTGCAAGGTCAGTTTCTCACTTTGCGGGACGGGGGCGGGTTTCGTTTTCGTCTGCATCGCCCCGGACTGTGGCACCGGCACCGCTAAGCGCCAAGAAATTTGATGACGATTGATGACAAACTTTTGCGGAAATCGGAGAATGAATTAAATCTTGCCACCCGTCATGAGACGCCCGCAGATTCAGTATCCATGCGGGTTTACAGAGGAAACAGCAAACGAGAAAAAGAGAGCGGGTGAAGGGAATCGAACCCTCGTATGCAGCTTGGGAAGCTGCCGTTCTACCATTGAACTACACCCGCGGAACTGGATGTGGATTTTCGCGCAGGGAGGCGGACGCGCAAGGAAAAATCAGCC
>Ga0247832_1001364_pt1 | contig 43518 bp, 44 predicted proteins | sample LaCruzMarch2015__10_FD_192407 | JGI IMG/M metagenome (GOLD analysis project Ga0247832, IMG submission 192407) | Freshwater microbial communities from meromictic Lake La Cruz, Castile-La Mancha, Spain - LaCruzMarch2015_4m | ecosystem: Environmental > Aquatic > Freshwater > Lake | place: Spain... | reverse complement strand
GGGATTGGAGATAAAACGCTGGCTTCAATCGCTCCACTCCTCAAAACAAAATAATGCTAACGTTTAAGGGTGTAGCGGAGGCGAGGCACGAGCCCTCCGACTGCACCCATGGTTGAACAAGCCCGGTCTGTAAGGGGGAGGCGGGGCGTATGCGGTTTATGTTTGAAACGGGACTCCGGGGAGTGGAGGGCAAGCCGGTTGGGCTTGGAAAGTTGCCTCGTCGGCCGCTCTCGGAAGAGGAAGGCAAGGTGTTTTTAGCCTCCAAGGCGCGTTCGGCGTTGGCCTTTTCTTGTCTGTGCTGGGTTTTTGGAGATTTTTGTCCACGAAGCTGCGGGGCTTGATTCGTGATTTTGGAATAAGCCAGATGTTTTGGAACAGGTTGCAGTGGAGAGTCATGTCGGGCATGGAGTGTTCTGGGGCGGGTCGCGTCCCATTTTCCAGCGGGCGAGGATTCGCTCGAGGGGTGCCATTTCCTGTTTGCAGCAGGGACAGACGGGGGCGGGTTTGGGGACGGGAGGTTCCTCGGCGTCAAGGTTGAGTGGGATGCCGGTGTGGAAGGCGAGGCGTTCGCGTTGGAGTTTGGCGGCGGGGTGGCAGTAGCCGTAGCGGCGGATGGCGCGTAGGCCGATGGGCAGGACATGGCGCAGGTAGCGGGAAACAAACTCCACGCCCGAAATGGTTTCGGTTCGCTTGGCATTACCATGGGCGCGGTCTTTCCACGAAAAGGTGACCGTCGTTTCGCTGACAGCCAGGATGCGGGCGTCGGAGATGGCTGTGCGGCAAACATACCTGCCCAAATACTGGATGATGCGTTGGCCGTCGCCGAAGGGTTGGAGATGCACGCCCCAATCTTTTTTCCAGACGGAGGGTTCCACACCGGGCAGGGCCGCTTGTTCCGGGCGTTGGCGCAGAGCATGGAGCTTTTGCTCAAAGAGATGCCGGAATGTTGCACGCAGCACGGGCTGTGGCACAAGGAACCCAGGGCTTTTGACTCGCACCACGCGGCCCTCACGATCGAACCCCGCTCCCGGAACGATGCAATGAATATGAGGATGAAAATGAAGGCGCTGGTTCCATGTGTGCAGGATCATGGTAAACCCACTGCGCCGAGCACCCAGCCAGCGGGGATTGGCAAGGGTGGCGGAAAGTGCCTCCGAGGCTGCCGCAAAAAAGACCTCGTGGATCGCCTTGGCCGATGGAGTAAAAAACAGAGCCCGAAGCTCCTGAGGCAAGGTGAAGGTCACCAGAGCGATTCAACGAACACTTGCCGGTGCAGTTGATCGAGGCCGCTCGCAGAAAATATATCTTGCGTGACGTAGCACATTGGGACTATATTCGGGCATGCCAGTCAAAGAATCATATGTCCGTGCCAGAGTTGATAACTGCCTCAAGCGGGATTCCGAGCTGATCCTGCATGAGCTCGGCCTGACAACGACCGATGCCATCAGAATATTCCTGCACCAAGTCAGACTCCACAAGGGACTCCCATTTGACCTTCGACTTAAGGAGGACAACTCGGAGGTCCTATTGCCGGTAGCCATTCGTCAGTCCGCGCTTGATGCCGTCTATGACGACTGAGCCAGGGCAAGTATACTTGGTTGATCTTGGTATAGCAGCCAAGACGAGACCCATGCTGGTAGTTTCCCGGCGCGATGAAGATGCGCCGCGTGCTCTTGCTGTCTGCGCACCGATTACGACGTCCACCCGCGATAGCGAGTATGAAGTATCCATCGGGAAGCCGAAGTTTCTGCATGAGACGAGCTACGTTAATGTGCAGGGCATGCAAGCCATACAGCATCATGAACTCAAGCGTATGATTGGACGCCTGCCGGATGCGAATCTGCAGAAAGTCAAGGGTGTAATCGAATGGCTTTTCGACATCGACGCCAAAAAGTAATGGCCACGGGCAGATGCCGGTGATCGCGGATGTTCCGCAAGGAAACAATTGACGTCCTTGAGTCTCAGCGCTATTTTTGCATCATGACAGCCCAACTTCGTGAACTTCGAGAATTGCCAATTTCTGAGCGGATTCTACTCGTTGAAGACCTGTGGGATAGTATCGCGGAAGATGCGCCTGCATGCAGGCTATCAGTAGAGCAGTCTGATGAACTGAATGCGAGACTGGACGCACTAGATGCAGATCCTCGGCAAGGAGCGCATTGGGAGATCGCAAAGCAGCGGATTGTCGCCTCACTGTGAGCCTCTCCATCATTGTTCGTGACGAAGCGGAACAAGATATTCTTGAAGCCTCCCGTTGGTATGAGGACCGGGCAATGGGACTTGGTTTGGAGTTCATACGAAGCGTCGATACTTGCTTGCTGCAGATTTCACGCGCCCCAGCACTCGGGCCAGTCGTTTTCCGGGATGCTCGGATGACACTGCTGCGACGATTTCCCTATTTGGTGATCTACAAAGTATTCGAAGATTACATTTCTGTTGTTGCTGTGATGCAAGGCAACAGGCATCCGAGACGCTGGAAGTCACGCCTGCCAAAATAAAATGCCGAGCCAGTCGAGCTAATCCCTATACCTGCGGCACTTCTGTCATGCCTCCCGCTGATTCCGCTTCGCGGGCAGGAGGAATGCCGAAAGCAAGCAGGGATAACTCACTGGGGATGTTCGGCAAAGAAATATTTCCATGCAATCCATGTTGCGTGTGGTATGGTCGATAAATGCCGACCGTTCTGCGCATCGGATCGATCCGTTTTCACTTCTACACCGACGAGGGAAGCGAGCCTCCGCATATCCACGTGCGGACGCCTGACGGAGACTGCAAATTCTGGCTGTAGCCTTCCATTTTTCTTGCAAGCAACCGGGGCGTAAGATCGCATGACCTGCGACAGATCGAACGCCTCGTTTTTGAAAATCAAGAAGAACTGAAAAAAGCATATTATGAACGCCATCTTCGCTGAACCACTGATTTCTTTGGAGCCGGCCGCTGTGCGAGCCTGGACCGAGGGAAGAACAATATATATCGAACTGCATGATGGGCGGTTTGTCGGGTTTCCCGCTGACCGTTTTCGACGTTTGGCTGCGGCCACAGAGCAGCAGCTAAAGCAAGTTGAAGTCGAAGTGAACGGTTTTGCGCTGCGCTGGGAAGAATTGGACGAGGATATCACGGTGCCAGGTATTCTTGCCGGTCGCTTCGAGCTTCCTCCAAAATGAATCTGCCAACGTGCGCTACAGCGAACGGCTCTGCGTGTCACGCTCTGCCGTCGCTGGGCTTGGGTCATTCGCTCAAGAATTTATGATCGCACCTACACAGAAAGATCTGATCCGTTCAGAAATCGATAACCTCTCTTCGAAGGAGCAGGTTAGCATTCTGTGGGCGTGCGAGTCTGGCAGCCGCGCATGGGGCTTTGAGTCGACTGACAGTGATTATGATGTCCGGTTTATATACCTCCGTGAGCAGGACGACTATTTACGGGTCTCGTCCTTGAGGGACGTCATCGAGATGCCCATTTCCGATGATCTCGATATTTCCGGGTGGGATCTACCGAAGGCGCTTGGCCTCCTGCGGAAGTCTAATCCGCCATTATTGGAGTGGCTGCAGTCTCCAATAATCTACGCTGAAATCCCTGGTTTTAGGGATAGCCTCTGGGACCTTAGTCAGCGCTATTTCTGTCCACGAGCCTGCATGTATCACTACATGAGCATGGCGGATAGGAACCGCAGGACCTATCTGGATGCCTCGACGATACGGCTGAAGCGCTATTTTTATATGCTCCGTCCCGTCCTTGCTTGTGAATGGCTGACAGAGCGCGGAAGCGTTGTTCCGATGCAGTTCGGCACACTTCTTGACGAGCTTGTGCCGCACGGCCCTGTCAGGTCGATCATAGACGATCTCTTGGATCGCAAGCGTGCCGGAATCGAACTGGGTGAAGGACCAGTGATTCCAGAACTTTCTCATTTCATCGTTCAGAAAATGGAGGCTTTCAAAGAGGTTGTTAAGGGGACAGAGTTCACCGAACCTTGGGAACCGCTTGACGACTATTTCAGACAGATACTCTCCACTGTCGCACAAACCAAAGCGAACAAAACGCTCAATCCAACGGATGGTAAAGCTCCAGTTTGAATTCGGGCTTCATTCCCCGCCTTGGATGAGCTAGATGCAAAAAATTCCGCTACTTGACATGTGTTGCGTCTGTGATACGATTTAGGCATGTCACAATCCGCAGTAGTCCATGCAAGAATCGACCAAGCGACAAAAGCAGCGACAGAGAAAGTCCTTGAATCACTGGGCATGACGCCAACAGAGGCGATCAGGCTTTTTTATCGTCAGATCGCTATCAGGAAGTCCTTCCCACTGGAGTTGCACGTTCCCAACAAGCTCACCGCCTCGGTGCTCACCAAGAGCGACAAGAATCAGGACATCGAGCGGTTTAATTCACCCGCTGAGCTTTATGCCTCATGGGACGAATAAATCTCGCTCAAACAAAGCAATTTAAAAAGGATGTCAAACGCATGCAGAAGCGAGGCAAAGACCTCGATAAAATAAAAACTGTCATCGACCTTCTTCTTGCAGAGGAACCGTTGCCTCCAAAGAACCGCGATCACCAACTCGGGGGGAATTGGATCGGGCGACGAGACTGCCACATTGAGCCGGACTGGATTCTGATCTACAAACCTACAGAAGATGAGATTCTTTTGGAAAGGACCGGGACTCACTCCGACCTCTTTTAACGCAAAAATGCGAAGAGGGCGATGGACTGAACTCCCATGCCTGCTGCACTTTCGGCATTTTTCTTGCGCAGCAGGCTCGGATGCCGAAAGCAAGTGGTGATCTCCGTCATCGGGGACGTTCGGCAGCAAAATATTGCATTCGAGGCGGAGCGGGGTATTTTTTTGTCATGGTCACGATAGATCACAGCCCGGTTCACTCCGATCCTCGTGTTTTGGGAGGGACGCTTGTGTTCCGCAATACTCGTGTGATGGCACAGACACTCCTGGACTATATCGGCGCGGGAGACTCACTTGACACTTTTCTAGAGCATTTTCCGACAGTCGATCGGCAAGATGCGATAGAGTTTCTGCGTCTCACGCGTGAAGAGAGTTATTCTTGACGAGAATCTTCCTCAGCCATTGAGGCTTCTCTTGGGAGATCATGAGGTGGTTACTGTGCAGTATCAGGGATGGTCGGGGATTCAGAATGGAGACTTATTGAAGTTGATTGACGGTGCATTTGATGTCTTTATCACAGGCGACAAGAATCTCCGTTACCAACAGAATCTTTCAGGAAGAAAGGTTGCGATAATCGGACTGCCTTTTTCAAGACTTGATTCCCTCCAACCACTACTCGCGAAGATACGCGCAATGATTGATGCTGCGGAGGATGGAGACTATTGCCAAATAGAATAGAATGAAGCCGAAAGAGGCGATGGAGCGAGTGGTGGTCGCTCATCTTGGACGATCGATAAAGAAATATGATTACCTCACGCTACGAGTATTTAGACCGTAAGACCATTGTCATTCATGACGAGCAGCAGCGCTGCATCTCGGAATCCGCGATGCTCGAGCTGGACCGATTCCAGAGGTTTGAGTTCTACGACAGACAAAAAATGCTACAAATATCTCTCGCTGATGGAGTCCAGAAAGAAATTCAGAGATTAGTGCAAAGTGTTCTCGCGGAGCGGAACAAATCACCTGAGGGCTCGAATCAAGAGTGTATGGCCATGGACATGCTGACGGAGTTCCTCTCAAAACTGGATCTCAACGACTTCCGAAAGGTCCGAATTGAAATGCTTCTTGATAAGGAAACCGCTCGGAATGAATCATTGATATGAGATTTCTCCATGTCGAAAATGCTCGGCACATCGAAAACTATAGAGTTCGTTTAGAGTTCAATGATGGCACTCATGGGGTAGTAGATCTATCTGATTCGCTTGATGGCCCCATATTTGAACCTCTAAAGAATCTTGATTATTTTAAAAGGTTCAGATTGGAAGGGCATACATTGGCTTGGGAAAACGGAGCAGATTTTGCCCCCGAATTTTTGAAGTCAAAAAGCGAATCTTTAAGGGCGTAACGGAGGCGAGGCATGAGCCCCCCGACGGCACGCATAGTTGAAGCAGGAATTTGAGCGAGCCGTTTTCACTTGGAGAGGAGTCTCTATGAGCGCCGGAGTCGTTAACCATCTGCGGTCACAGACCGCCGCTACAGTAAGTCCAAAAGCATTCAGCCTTTGGTGTAAGTGCCGTTCAAGGATCAGAGAAGTGTCTTGGGTTACGATTGCGGCTCATCAATCGCATGGACAAAGAATTGGCATTTTTCTGGAGTTCCGGGCTTGCGATGTGAAAATGGTTTCGAAGTCAAAAGAATACCGAGGGGCATTATCTTTATCTGCGTAATCTCCATTAAATCTTTAGGCTTTGACTTGGATAGTCGGTCACTGGAGGCCACTTGGTGAAGACGGTCAAAGTCTCCACTCGAGTGCCTCAAACCCTTCGACTTCACCCAGATCATTAAGAAGGGGAGAAAACTCGATTTGAACTCGGTAAGTGGATTGGTTTTTGTGATAGTTGATCATTTCGACACTGCAGGCCTGCCGCGTGGAAATGGCTTCTCTGAGGGCAAGCACAGAGGCGGGTGTGGTTTCAGGCCCTTGCAGCAGTGAGCCCGGTTTCCGACCTCGAATTTCCTCGAACGAGTAGCCACACAATCCGGAAAATGCGGGATTGATATCTGTGACACGGCCGCTCAGATCTGCTCGCACTCGTGCGGGTTCTTGCGAGATGCGGAGACGGACCGCCTCAAAGAGGCGCTCCGCATCGAGAGGTAGCAGATGAAGAGGTTTTAATTCGCTGAATTCGCTGTCTTGGGATGAGGAGTCGGAAATGTCGGAAATCATTAGAATGGTTATGTAGAGGTTACGCAGATCAAGGGGGACACGATGCGAAACGTGTCATTTTTTTGAGTAAAACTTCAAGATTCCAGCCACGAGTCCAGGAATGTCGTGAACTTTTGCCTCCATATCGACGGGCATTTTTAATCCCCGCATGGTTTTCGAAGTCACCGGTCCGATGCTTGCAAATGCCACCCCCTCGCAAGGGGGCAACTGAAGGGCATGAAAGTTCTCAGCCGTTGAGGAGCTGGTGAATGTCACCATATCGGCTCCTTCAGACTTGTAGCGTTCCAATCCACCCGACTCGTCGGAAGTTTCAGGAACTGTGCGATAGGCAATGGCTTCGTCGATGATTGCCCCGAGGCGACTGAATTCCTTCGGCAGCAGATCCCTTGCCCCCTCGGCCCGGGCGAGAAGAATTCTGACATTGTCGAGGCTCGTTTCCTTTTGGAGGGCTGTAATGATTTCCTCGGCGACATATTTCTCCGGTTGGACATCAACCTGAAAATGGAAGGCATTCACACGCGCAGCGGTGGCGGGCCCGATGGCTGCGATGCGCACTGCGCCGAGATCGCGGGCATCGCGGTAGATTTCAAAGAAGGCTTTGAAGAAGGCATCCACCCCGTTCGGGCTCGTGAAAATGAGCCAGTCATAACCGTGGGCATAGGCGACGGATTCGTAGAACTCCCTTTTGTTGGGAGCAGGTTCGATTCGGATCGTCGGCATCTCAAAGGCATCGGCGCCGAGTTCCCGGAGGCAGTTCACAAGCTCACCAGCTTGCTGGCGCGTGCGGGTCACGGCGATGCGCTTTCCAAAGAGCGGCAGGGTTTCAAACCAGTTCAGCTTGCCGCGAAGCGACACCACATCGCCAAAAACAGCGACGGCGGGTGCTTTGAATGAAGCGGCTGCGGCTTTCTCTGCGATATCAGCAAGAGTTCCAACAAGGGTTTCCTGCCTCGCTGTGGTCGCCCATCGCACCAAGGCCACTGGAGTCTCGGCACTCATTCCCGCCTCGTGCAAACCAGCGGTGATCGTTGCCAGGCGGTCGATTCCCATGAGCATGACCTTCGTTCCCGGGATGGAGGCAAGAGCCTTGTAGTCGATTGAGGTCTCGGCTTTGGACGGATCTTCATGGCCGGTGAAAATCGTCAGCATGGTATTGTGGGCCCGGTGTGTCACAGGAATTCCCGCATAGGCTGGCCCGGAGATGGCGGATGTGACACCCGGCACAATTTCAAACCGGCAGCCTGCCTCTTGAAGCATCTCGGCCTCCTCGCCACCACGGCCAAATAGAAAAGGATCTCCACCCTTGAGGCGGGTCACTATTTTTCCTTCGAGAGTCTTTGCCACAATCAAGGCATTGATCTCCTCCTGCTTCATCGTATGGGCGCCGGCTTTTTTACCGACATAGATTTTTTCAACACCGGAGCGCGCGTGGCGGAGAAGTTGGGGATTGCAGAGGTAGTCATAGACAAGCACATCGGCCCGCTCGATGCATGCGCGGCCCTTCAGCGTGAGGAGAAGAGGATCACCGGGACCGGCGCCCACCAGAAAACAAATTCCTTGAGACATGTTGCGTAAAACCCTGCCAGCTTCTGAGTCTTGAAGAAATCCTTTTGATTGCTGGATAATTTCGCACGAGAACCCCATGCTGCTCAAATGCTCGAAGAAATCGAAAAACTTCTCGCCCTCCAAGACCGGGACCAAAAGCTCCGCACCCTCCGACTCGAACTTCAGGCCGTGCCCAACGAGGTCGCATCAAAACAAAAACTCATCGCAGACTCCGCTGCCAGACTTGAACTCTCACGCACGCGAGCCAAAGCCATCGAGGTCGAAAAAAAATCCCTCCAGATTGATGCCGCCGCCAAGCGGGACCAAATCAGCCGTTACAAAACGCAGCAACTTCAGACGCGCAAAAACGAGGAATACACCGCCCTCTCTCACGAAATCTCGAACGCCGAAAAGATCATTTCAGGAATCGAAGACAAGGAGCTCACCCTCATGGAAGAGGCCGACAGCCTCGCACCACAAATCGCGCACGCCGATAAAATCCACACGGATGAAAAAGCGCGTCTGGAGGGCCAGATTGGCCTGCTGCGCGAGAAGGAGGGCAATTTGAAAATTCGCATCGAAGAAGTTCAAAAGAGCCGGTCCACTGCCCTCGAGGGGATCGACGAGGAACTTCTTGAGCGCTACGAGCGTCTATTCGAAACCAAAAATGCGCGCGCCGTTGTGGCTGTCGAGCACGACGTCTGCACAGGTTGCCACATGAAAATCACCGCCCAAACAAGTTTGGTGCTTCGCTCTGAGAAATCGGTGATCTCCTGCCCCCAATGTGGCAGGTTGCTCCACCTTCCTGCCTAAGATTTAGGGCTTAAATCCTTGAGGGATGCGCGGCATGTGCCTAATCAAGCGCTATGCGTATTACTTGGCCACTCCTCCTCTTCGCCCTATTCTTGAACCTCCCAGCTCGCGGAGGTGACAAGACCGACAGCTCTGATTCAGCTGAAAACAAGAATTCCACCCAGTCTGCAATGATTTCCGTGGAAGGAGGGATCCTACCCGCGGGTTCCCTGCTCAAAGAGACATTGGTGGAGTCTTTTTCCCTGAGCCGTAGCGAAACAACCTGGGACGAGTGGCAGGTCGTGTGCGCGTTTGCGGAAAAGCATGGATACGACTTGAGGAAAATGCCCTCGAGCGCAGTGTCCGACTATCCCGCACAAGGCATCAGTTGGTTTGAGACTCTGAAATGGTGTAATGCGAAGAGCGAAATGGAGGGGCTTCAGCCCGTCTACACCAAGAATGGTGAGATCTATAAAAAGGGGAATTTTATCCCCGGCATCAATCCAAGTGCCGATGGCTACCGACTCCCCAGCGGCGCCGAATGGAGTTGGGCCGCTCGGGGCGGGGTGAAAACTCAAGGATTCACCTACAGCGGGGGCAATGATTTGAACAAGGTCGCATGGAATTGGAACAACTCCGCAGGAGCGAGAGAGGATATGTCGGACGGACGTGGCACTTGGCCTGTGTCGCGCAAAGAAGCAAATGAACTCGGTTTCCACGACATGAGCGGAAATGTAGCCGAGTGGTCGGGCGATGAAGCCAACGGCCCCTTTCGTGGCATCCGCGGTGGAGCATGGTATGGAGCCGCCTCGGACTGCGCGGTAGAACATGTCAATTTCAACAGCGCGGAACTGGGCTCACCTTTCATCGGCTTTCGAACGGCTCGCGGTGGAAAAATTGCGTCAGACCCGTCAAATTCCCCACTTGTTTTTTCAATGGCAGCAGCACTGCCGGCGGGAAAAAACGGCACTCCCTACAGCACCGATCTGCAAGTCCAGGGAGGAGTGCCGCCCATCCATTTTGCGGTTAAAAACAATACTTCCCTTCCCGCAGGCCTTACTTTGGCAAACGGCAAGATTTCTGGAGTTCCCAATACGGCGGGATCGTTCTCTTTTATTTTACTCGCCGAGGATTCCAATCCCTCGCTGCGTAGCACGACAGAACAATCCTTCACCTTGGACATCACTTCGTATGGTCTCGAGGTGAGCTCCTCGCCCGAGGTGATTTCCGGCAAGGTGCAGGAGGCATTGGCCATGACCTTCACGGCCACAGGTGGAGAACCCCCTTTCAAGTGGTCCATCCAGAAGGGGCTTCCTCGAGGGCTGAATCTCGACGCCGGCACTGGGATTCTGAGCGGAAAGCCAATCCAACCCGAAAACTCTATTCTGAATATCCGCGTCGCAGACTCCAAGGGCTTCACCGCAACGCGCTCGATTCCGGTGTCCTTCACCACAGATCCCCTACAGATTTCTCAAACTCCTCCGCCACCTGCCATGGAGGGGGTGGATTTTTTATGGGGACTTGAGGCAACGGGAGGCGTTGCACCCTACAAATTTGCTCTCGCGCCGGGCTCCAAGCTGCCCTCCGGCTTTTATCTCAGTGCCACCAATCGGCAAAACCGCGTTCGTGGAAAATCTAAATCCGAAGGCTCACATACGGTCAAAATCATCGTAACGGATTCCGTCGAGCAATCCGCCGAGCGGGAATTCACGATCAATCTCCTCCCCTACGATCTTGCGATTTCGGACGTTGCCGCACCCATCGAAGCAAAATATGGCGAGCCAATCTCTCAGCAACTCAACGCCACAGGCGGCGTGCCCCCTCTGACTTGGAGTTCATCGACGGAACTTCCACCGGGCATCACATTGAACGCGACGACGGGATTACTTCAGGGAACACCCCTCACTGCGGGTTCATTTGATGTCGTCTTTAAAATCACCGACTCGAACTTCAAATCTGCGACCAAAAATTCAACCCTCCAAATTGCGGTGGATCCGGTTGCCATTACCATCTCGAGCCTGCCGCCCGCCAAGGCGGGAACGCCCTACACAGCGGAAATTTCCACAACAGGAGGGGTGCTTCCTGTTGGCCTCTCCTTAAAAAAAGGCAGCGAACTTCCAACTGGCTTGACACTTGGCAAAGGCAAGATCTCGGGCACGCCATCCACTGCGGGAAGTTTCTCTTTCAGCATGGTGGCAGAGGACACAAATGCCTCCGCCAAGTCCCAAGCCGAACAGTCCTTCAGCCTTGAGATTGACTCCTACGGCATGGAGATCAACTCCGAGCCGGTCTTGATTTCAGGGAAGGTCAAAGAACCTCTCACCGCATCCTTCACTGCCACTGGCGGCAAGCCTCCCTACAAATGGTCCGCTACAGGAGAGGTGCCCCGTGGACTTTCGATGAATGCAACGACCGGTGTCTTGAGCGGCACCCCCTCGAACCTCGCAAGCGATACCATCGCGATCCGCCTCACCGATTCAACAGGTTTTCCAGTGACGCGTTCGATTCCCATATCGATCACGGCAGATCCCCTCACCATCTCGCCAGATGCGCCTGCAGCATTCATGGAGGGAGCCGATTTCCTCTGGCAAATCCCAGTCAAAGGCGGTCTCCCTCCTTACAAGGTTTCCCTCGCAGCGGGAAGCAGTCTGCCTCCGGGGCTCTATCTGAGCGAGTATTCGCCACAAGGCCGAATCGTAGGCAAACCGAGCGCCACGGGCTCCTACAGCATCAAAGTCATAGCCAAAGACGCCCTCGCACAGCAGGTCGAAGGAGAAATAAACATCCACATCGCGCCCTACGATCTCACGATTTCCGACATGGCGCCAGTCGAGGCGAAATACAACGAGGCCTTGAAAATAACCCCCAGTGCCAGCGGCGGGGTGCCACCTCTTGTTTGGAGCATTCAAGGAACAACTCCCAAGGGACTCTCTCTGAGCTCCACCAGCGGCGAACTGAGCGGCACACCCTTAAGCGTTGGCACTTTCGACCTCGGTGTAAAAGTGACGGATGCCAATCGCAAATCCTTCACAAAAAATGTAACGCTCAAAATCACTTCAGACCCACTGGCCATAGCCACAAGCAGCCTCCCCCCTGTCAAGGCCGGGGTGCCATTCAAGGCTGAAATCACAACCGCGGGCGGTATTTTACCCGTGAATCTATCCATGAAAGCCGGTGACAGCCTTCCCGCAGGACTGAAACTGGCCAAAGGCATCATTTCGGGCACGCCCTCGGCGGCAGGGAGTTTCACCTTCAGCGTCGTCGCGCAGGACTCGAATGTTCCCACGCAATCCCATGTTGAGCAGACCTACAGCTTGGACATCCCATCCTACGGAATGGAGATCGCCGCGGATCCGGCATTGATTTCGGGCAAGGTCAGAGAACCCCTCAGCGTCAAATTCAGCGCCACTGGCGGCGAAGCCCCCTACAAATGGTCTGCAAGCGGCGACTTGCCAAAGGGCCTTTCGCTGGATGCCACCATGGGCACTCTTTCAGGCACGCCCAGCGAGCTTAAAACAGGCACCCTCATGGTTCGCGTTTCGGATGCAACAGGATTCCCATCCACGCGCTCCATTCCGATTTCCATCACAACCGATCCCGTGGAAATCATCCATGAACCCGCGCCAGAAGCTCGTTCGGGAGTGGACTTCAAATGGTCATTTCAAGTCAAAGGGGGGCTCTCTCCGCGTCCACTCAGGCTTGATTCGGAGAGCACCCTGCCTCCGGGACTTTACTTGAGCTTCAACGCCACCTCCGCACGCATCCAGGGAAAACCCCGCAGCGTGGGAACATTCCCTTTCACATTGGTCGCCGAGGATGCTGGACCCGAGCCCGTGAAAAAAGAGCTCGTTCTGGTTATCTTGTCCAAGACGCCCGAAATCCCTGAGGCTCCGCTACCCGTGGCCATCACAACGCAATCGCTGCCGCCGGCCCAGTTGGGCGCGCCCTACAACCACCTTCTCGATTTATCGGGCGGAATCCCACCGCTGAAACTCTCGCTCAAGGCCGAAAGCCAGCTTCCTCCGGGCCTCCTGCTCGTGAAAGATCGGCTCAGTGGCACCCCATCAGCCGCTGGCAATCACACCTTCACCCTCGTGGCAACAGACATGCAAGGATCGAAATCCGAAGCCACACTAACCCTCGTGGTGAACGGGAAGCCAATGCAAATCGCAGGGCCGCGGAATGCGAAGGGCGAGGAATTGAAGCCTTTCAGCGCCGAACTCCGCGTCAAAGGAGGCCAGGCTCCGTATACTTGGTCAACCCGCGCCGCCCTTCCAGCAGGACTCACACTGAATGCATCGACTGGCATCCTCTCGGGTCAACCAGCCTTGGGCACGGCAGGCAACCATTCTGTGGCCGTGCAAGTGAAGGACGCGAATGCGCAAGGTGCTGCAGGGCTTTTGACTTTCACTTTGGTTGCCAGCGAATCTCTGGTCATTCAGGAGGCATCTCTCCCAGCGGCCATAGTCAACAGCCCCTATCGGGCAAAAATCACTGCCAATGGCGGAGCCGACTCAGCACTCCGTTGGAGCCTTGAATCAGGAAAGCTTCCGCCGGGCCTTACGCTCAATGCGGCAGCTGGCGAAATCACCGGAACCCCAACTCAAAAGGGGGCCGAGCGTATCGTTCTCAAGGTGGAGGATTCTTCAGGCAACTCGTGTGTTCAGACTTTTTTGTTGAGTGTGATTGTGGAATTCAATCCAGGCATGGTTTTTGTGCTGGGCGGAAAGCTCCCTGCCGCTTCTCCACTCGGAAATCAAACGGTGGCGGACTTCTACCTTAGCCGTTATGAGCTCACATGGGGTGAGTGGAAAAAAACCTGCATGAACGCCTCGGCCAGAAATTACGAAATCTCAGCGTCAGGAAAGGGAGATGCCGACGACCACCCGGTTCGAAATGTCACCTGGCAGGACTCGGTGAAGTGGTGCAACCTCAAAAGTGAAAACGAAGGACTGACTCCCGTTTACACTGTCAAAGGTGCCATCTACAGATCCGGCCAAGAAATACCCGAAGCCAATCCCAACGCCAATGGTTACCGTCTCCCGACAGAGCTCGAGTGGGAGTGGGCGGCCAGAGGTGGTGTTTCCTCGAGGGGCTTCAGCTTCAGCGGGGCGAACGAACTTGATTCTGTGGCTTGGCATGTGGGAAACAGTGCTGCTGTTGGAACACATGCCGTCGGGTCAAAGCTGGCAAATGAACTCGGTCTCCAAGATATGAGTGGGAATGTGCAGGAGTGGTGCTGGGACGCCCACAAAGACTACCGGCGCGTGCGCGGCGGCAGCACCAAGGACAATTCGTTTGCCTGCGCGATGACAAACAGCGATTTCACCATTCCCAACAGGGCATCTGAAAATACCGGCTTCAGGCCGGCACAGACTTTTAAAAAATAGGGCAGCTCCGCCCCTCAACTCAAGGTCTTGAGAAAAGGCGCAACGACACAGGACAGCGCAGGAATCGAAAACAGGGCGAGGATGAAAATTTCAAGAATCATGGACCAACTTAAAACTGGTTTTTTCCTTTGCAACCATCGGACATGAGATTTTTCCCTCCCCTCGCAGAGGGCAGGAATGAGGCCCCTGAAACTCGCCGCCCTTCGGTCAGCGTTGAAAGCGTGCGAAAAGAAGATTTTTCCTTTTTGCACAGGCCTGTCTAAAGTTTGCCGCCTATGCTCAAAACTGGAATCGTAGGGCTCCCAAATGTGGGAAAATCCACTCTCTTCAACGCCGTCACTCGCACACGCAAGGCCCAGGCGGCCAATTTTCCCTTCTGCACGATCGAACCGAATGTCGGGATCGTGAGCGTGCCTGACGACCGCCTGCAGAAGCTCGCCGATCTCTCAAAGTCCGAAAAAATCCTCCCAGCCGCGATTGAGTTTGTCGATATCGCCGGGCTTGTTGCCGGAGCCAGTGAGGGCGAAGGGCTTGGAAACCAGTTCCTGAGCCACATTCGCGAGGTGGATGCCATTATTCAAGTCGTGCGTTGTTTTGAGAGCGAGGACATCCACCATGTGTCCGGCGCGGTGGATCCCGTTCGTGATATCGAAGTCATTAACACCGAACTCATCCTTGCCGACCTTGGAGCCCTCAAAAAACGTGCCGAGCGAAACCAAAAGGGCGCTCGTAGCGGAGACAAGGTGGCGAAGGCCGAACTCACGCTGGCGGAAAAACTGATGCCACACATGGACTCCGGCAAACCCGCGCTCACAGCCGATCTCAGCGCTGAAGAAAAAGAGCTCATGCGCGGATTTTTCCTTCTCACCTCCAAGCCGACACTCTTCGCCTGCAATGTCGGGGAGAATGATCTTTCAGACCTCAATGGCGATTCCGCCGCAGCCAAACATGTAAGGGCTGTGCGCGAGTATGCTGCCAAGCACCTCGGGTGTGAAGCCGTGGTGATTAGCGCCCAGATAGAAAGCGAGCTTGCCGAACTCCCAGCGGAAGAGGCTGCGGAGTTTCTTGCAGGCTTGGGCGTCAACGACAGCGGAGTGAGCCAACTCATTCGCGCTGCTTACCATCTCCTCGGACTTCGCACTTATCTCACAACAGGCCCCAAGGAAACCCGGGCATGGACGATCAACGCCGGTGATAAGGCCCCGGCCGCAGCAGGCGTCATCCACAGCGATTTTGAGCGGGGCTTCATAGCAGCACAGATCGTTTCCTTCGTGGATCTCATAGCACTCGGTTCGGAAGCCAAGGCTCGCGAGGCGGGCAAACTCCGGCTTGAGGGCAAGGAATATGTCGTCCAAGACGGAGATGTGGTGGAGTTTCGCTTCAATGTCTGATCTCTCGGAGTAGAGATAAAGGGCTTGCCCTTGATTTAAGCTGCGATTTTGTCCGGTCTATCAATAGGTCGGAAACGAAAGCGTTCAGCGTATGCCCCGCCATTGTGCTTGCGGCAACACTTGATACACGCCGCCTTGCGGCGGAGCGCCCTGACACGGGACATGATCGTCGAGCAGTGCGGACAGGCGTAAAAAAACTTGCGAGTGATACGGCGGCGCTTGAAAGGAAGCTCATGGCAACGCGCTTCGTTGGGGATTCCGAGGTCGGCACAAGCTTGATGCCACTCCTCGCCATGCGCATCGATACGCGAGCGACCGGCACGGTGCTTGGCTAAAAGATGAGCCAACTCGTGGCGGAGTGTCCGCTGAACCTCAGCGGAGGAGACCTCAAGCAGCTTGGGATTTAAAACCACCATGCGATCCCTCCAAACCGCGAGGCCTGCCGTGGTGAGAAGACCGGGATTCCAGAACACTCGGACTTGCAGGTTCCGGCAGCCTACGGATTTGAGCAATTGATTGGCAAAGTCCTCCAAGAGCGGGTCGTGACGCAATCGCGTCTTGCGCTTTGGGACCACAAGATCATCCGGAGAGGAACGCACGCGCCGCATGACGGAACGGCCAAAATCCATGACGAGTTGTTTGTATTTCACGCGGCCAAGGCGGGTTGAAGTTTGGCGACCCGCCCGACAGCGGCGGCAGCGAAATCGATATCATCCTCGGTGGTGGCATGACCTGCCGAGAAACGCACTGTGGCCAAGGCAGTCCGCGAATCAACCCCCATGGCGATGAGGACATGCGAGGGCTGTATCGAGCCAACCATGCAGGCAGATCCGCTGGAAACACAAACGCCCTCCAAGTCGAGTCCCATGAGAAGAGCTTCGCCGTCGGCTCCAGGGAAGCTCACATTCAGGGTATTCGGAAGCGAGTGCGCGGGATCTCCGTTTCGGACTGCATGGGGACAGGAGGAGAGAATCCCCTGCCAGAGTCTTTCACGGAGGGCCGCAAAGCGGTCGGCATCCTCAGAGCAACGGGAGGTTGAGACTTCGGCAGCGGCAGCCATTCCCACAATCGCGGCGACATTTTCTGTTCCGGGACGACGGGAGTTTTCATGTGATCCCCCGTAGACCGTGCGAGAAAGCGCAATGCCGGCACCAAGATAAAGGGCACCCACGCCTTTGGGGCCGTAAAACTTGTGGGCGGCAATCGAAATGGCCGAGAGCCCTGCCAATTTCGCAGAGACAGGAATCTTCCCGAAGGTCTGCACGGCATCCGTATGAAAAAACACACCGCGCTCGAGGCAAACGGCAGCAATGTCGGCAAGGGGTTGCAGGGCACCCGTCTCGTTGTTCGCATGCATGATGGATACGAGGGTGGTCTCCTTGCGAATGAGACGGGCCAGAAACTGCGGATCAACAATCCCGTAAGAGTCGACCGGCAGAATCGTTACCTCAAAGCCTTCAAAATGCTGCAAGTGCTCTGCGGCATGGAGCACGGCATGGTGCTCGACGGCGGAGATGATCATATGCTTACCCCGCACAGCATGTGCGCGAGCGATACCGATGAGACCCAAGTTGCAGGACTCCGTGCCACCGCCGGTAAAAATAATCTCATGCGGCTTCGCCCCAAAAAGGACGGCCAGACGATCACGGGCATCATCCACTGCCGCCCGCGCGATTCGACCGGCGGAGTGAATGGATGAGGGATTGCCATAGTCCCCATCGAGAAAAGGCAGCATGGCCTCCTTGGCCTCCCGAGAGAGCGGTGTCGTAGCGTTGTGATCTAAATAAACCATTCGATTTCGTCGGATGCGGTGCGTTTTGATTTACTAACGATACGCAATTGTTTCTCTTCGTAAACCACCAGTGAATCTGGAGGAACACTCTGCATGAGGAAAACGTTGGCACCAATGGTGCTACGAGCACCAATCAATGTCTCGCCACCCAGAATGGTGGAATTAGGATAGATGGTTACGCGATCGCCGACCTCGGGATGGCGTTTCCCGCCCTTAACAATCTGGCCCGAATCGTCTTTGGCAAAGCTCCGAGCCCCGAGGGTGACGCCGTGGTAGAGTTTTACCCGTTTTCCAATACGGCATGTCTCGCCAATGACGACACCCGTGCCGTGGTCGATGAAAAAATATTCCCCGATTTCTGCGCCGGGATGGATGTCGATGCCGGTTCGTGTGTGAGCCCACTCAGTCATCATTCGCGGCAGAAGTGGGACACCCTGGCGATAGAGCACATGGGCGCATCGCTGGATCGCGATGGCTTCAATGAAAGGGTAGGAGAGGATGATTTCTTCGCTACTCACCGCCGCGGGATCGCCTTCGTAGGCGGCAAGAATATCAGTTCGCAACAACTCGCGCACACCAGCGAGAGTCCCGAGAAAGCGTATCAGAACTTCATTGGCAAGGGATGCCGAGCCAGAGGGATTCTTAACCGAGAGGCTTTTTTCAATTTGATCTTCAAACTGCAAAGCAAGTGCCCGCAGGCGATCCGTGGTGATCTCTGCCAGTTCATTTTTATGAATCGGGCGCTCGTCGTGAAAACCTGGAAATAAAAATTGCAGCAACTGCTCACAAAGATTGTCCAGTGCGCGTTTAGAAGGCAGATTGTGACGATCCGTATTATTCAATCCTCCCACTGCCTCATAAGAAGCAAGAATCCCCTGGGCGATCTCATCCAATCTCCATTGCATGGAGACAATGCTATGCTTTTGCGGGCCCGTGTTGCGAGCTATTTGGGTGTTCTATCAATGGCAAAGGACCAAAAAAAACGCGCCGAACGAATTCGGCGCGTTTCTGAGATTTTAGCGGAGCAGTTTGTTAGTTCGCTGAAACTGGCACCACATTGACGCGGCGTCCGCTGCGATCGAATTTCACATGACCGTCTACAAGCGCCCAGATTGTGTAATCGCGACCGAGACCCACATTGCTGCCGGGCTCAAATTTGGTTCCGCGTTGGCGGAGGATGATATTTCCAGCGATGACGGATTCACCGCCGAATTTTTTGACACCGAGACGCTTGCTGACACTATCGCGTCCGTTTTTGACACTGCCTTGTCCTTTTTTATGAGCCATAGAAAGTTACTTGGTTGAGATGGATTCGATTTTAAGAGTGGTGAGGCGGCGGCGGTGGCCGACCGTGCGGTGGTAGCCCTTGCGGCGACGGAATTTGAAGGCGATAACTTTGTCGTCTTTGAATTGATCGACGACCGTGACTTTCACCGATGCGCCCTCGACAAAAGGTGCGCCGACATGGAGGTTGGTTCCGTCCGAAACAAGAAGGACTTCGGAGATATCGATTGCCGCACCGGGCTCGACATCAAGTTTCTCGACCTCAATCTCGTTTCCGGACTCGACGCGGTATTGTTTCCCGCCTGTTTGAATAACTGCGTATGCCATAAAATGATTTCCTTTGGAAGAAGGGTGAAAGAAAATGAAGGGACGAGGAAATTTTGCAAGAGTAAAAATGCGGTTCACTAAAAAAAGATAAGGTCACAAATGAAACGCCGCGTTTTAGTATTGGGTTCCCACGGTCGGCTCGCAGGCTCTCTGCTCGAGTATTGGTCGGGCATGGATCATGTGATTGGTCTGGCGCGCCCCGCGTTGGATGTGGCGGATGGAACCGCACTTCGGCAACTGCTCCGCGACTACGAATTTGATGTGGTTGTGAATGGAACTGGCCTGACGAATGTCGATCGCTGTGAGTCGGCAAGGGATGAAGCTTGGCGGGTCAATGTGCTGGCTCCGGAAATCATGGCCGAGTGCGCCTCTCAACGCGGGGCCCGACTGATCCACTTCAGCACGGACTATGTTTTCGATGGACTCCAGCGCGAGCCCCATTCCGAGGCGGATGTCCCATCTCCACAAGGTTGGTATGGAACAACGAAGCTGGAGGGGGAGGAGCGCGTCTTGCAATGTGACCCTCGCCATATCGTCGCAAGAGTTTCGTGGGTTTTTGGCCCTGCGAAACCCTCTTTTGTGGATACCCTCATCGATCGGGCACGGCTCGAAGATCGTGTGGAGGCCATCGCGGACAAATTTTCCTGCCCGACTTCGGCGACGGATGCCGCCGCTTGGATTGAGTGTTTTTTTGATTCCAGCATAAGCGGCGGCCTCTATCACCTCTGCAACAGCGGATCCTGCTCTTGGCACGAGTATGGAGTGATGGCTTTGCAACTCGCAGCCAACGCCGGAATAAAACTGCGCACGACGGAGGTAGATCCGATACGACTTGCGGACATGAAACAATTCATTGCACCGCGCCCCGTTTTCTCGATGCTTTCGACGCACAAATTCGCAGCGGCGACCGGCATCACACCCCGCCATTGGCGTGAGGCCCTGCGAGATTACATCCATAAAAAATATGCACCGATTTCATCTTCCACCTGAAAACTGGGAAGCCGCCCTGCTTGATGCGGACGAGGCCCACCATTGTTTGAATGTCCTCCGCCTCTCCGTGGGCGATCGCGTGACGGTCTTCGACGGAGCAGGACGCGAGGGGCAAGCGGTCATCGAATCCGCCAGCGGGTCCAAGGCGAAGCTGAAAATTTCATCCACCTCGACGACGCCTGCCCCACCCTGCGCGATCACACTGGCTCAGGCTGTGCCGAAGGGCAAAAACATGGATCTCATCGTTCAAAAGGCCGTGGAACTGGGCGCCGCGCGTATCGTGCCGCTTCTCTCGGCCCGCACCGTGGTTCAGATTGATTCCGGAGATGCGACCAAGAAGAAAGAAAAGTGGAGCGCCATCGCGCTGGAGGCCTGCAAGCAATGCGGTCAAAACCGCCTACCTGAAGTTGCCGAGCCAATGACTCCCAAGGCATTTGCCGAGCGTTTGGAAAAAGGCGACCTGCATCTTATAGCCTCACTCCAACCCGATGCGCGCCCCCTCAAAACCGTCTTGAAAGAACACGGCAAGACGCCAAACCAAGTGACGATATTTGTCGGGCCCGAGGGGGATTTTACACCTGCGGAAATCGCGCTCGCCAAAAGCCACGGGTGCCAGCCCATTACACTCGGGCCGATCATTCTGCGCACCGAGACCGCTGCTATTTATTGCCTGAGCGTGCTAGCCCACGAGTTGTTCAGCCCCCCAGAGGCGTAGGCAGAGGCTCGCCCAACATTGGAGGCAAAGGCTCTGGAGTCGATTCAATCTCTATGGGTTCAGGCGTGGGCGTTGGCATGGGACGCACGATCTGCGGCGGACTCGCCCGCGTGGGGCCCAACTTCCGAAGGATCGGCTGAAAATAAAACCAAGCCGCGAGCAGTAGGATCGGCCAGAAAATGGCGACGAATGAGAGAGTCAATGCCAGCGAAGCCTTTCGCGAAACGGCGCCCATCTGCACAATGGCGAGTTCGCGTTCCTTCTCCGCAATAAGCTCCACGCAGGCGAGCCTTTCGGCAGACCGCTCGCGAAAAGTCGGCGCAATCGTCTTGAGCCTCTCCAGAGAATATTTGGCGAGTCCCGTGCGCGCATTGTCCACAAACTCAAAGTCGGGTTCCTGCATGGATCAGGGAACTCAAACAGGCACGGGGTGTCATGGGAAAGATTTTCCGTTCCAACTCGGCAGTGGGCTCATTCAGCAAGTGCAAAGAGGAGGGGTCTCATTTGCATTGGTTGAAGAATGATCCACATACCCAAAGCATAAAGCCCGCACGCAACGAGTGCCGAAGGTAAAAAGGCCCACAAGGAATTCTTACCAGAAGTGATGAGAGTTTTTTTCCACAGAAGCCAAAGAGTGAAAAGACAACCGACATTGGCAGAGGCGGCCAAGGTCATCAGAAGGACCAGAGCGGCTATAGCCGGGCACCTAGAGTATTCACCAAGAGCAGAGCGCTCCCAAACGTGGTAGGAATATCCAAGCAACAGCGAGGTGAAGTTCGGGCATGTATAGAAAATTTGATCGGCCCACTTGCGATCGCTTCAGCTCTTTGACATCCGCAGGATTTTCTCAAACGCGGCCTTTGTCAGTGGCATGACACTCAACCTCGACTGCTTCAGGAGGCCGATTTCCGCGAGCGCAGGCTCAGCCTTGACTTCCTCCAACGAGACATGGCGGTCCAGTGCCTCATAAGGTTTCAAGTCCACACAGGACCAGTCGCCCTCGGATGCCGTTGCATCGGGATACGCGACACGCGCGACCTCCGCGATCCCAACGACACATTTTCCCGTGACACTGTGGTAATAAAGCACACGGTCGCCAAGTCCCATGGCACGAAGATAATTTCGCGCTTGAAAATTTCTGACACCAGTCCAAGCCGTCATGCCATCCCTCCGAAACTCTTCCCACGCGTAGGCCGTGGGCTCTTGTTTGACGAGCCAGTAGTTCATTCGGCTTTGCTAAAATGAAATGGCCCGAATATCAAAGGACTTCTCCAAGAAATGTCACAAAAAGGTCTTTTCATCACATTCGAAGGTTCCGAAGCCTGCGGAAAATCTACGCAGATCAAAATGCTTGCCGAAAGCCTCCGAAAATCAGGACACGAACCACTTCTTTTACGCGAACCTGGTGGGACTGTGGCAGGAGAAGCGATTCGGCATCTCCTGCAGCATGCGCCAGAGGGCGAGGCACTGACTCCTGAAGCCGAGTTGCTCTTGTTTGCAGCGAGTCGTGCCCAACTGGTTCGAGAAAAAATCCTTCCCGCACTGGCTGCCGGGCGCATCGTTATTTGTGATCGTTTTCTGGATTCGACCACCGTCTATCAAGGTGTGGCCCGGAGGATTCCCGCGACAGACACTGCCCGCATCAATGCGTTTGCGGTCGGAGAATGCATGCCTGATATCACATTTCTACTCGATCTTGATCACGAGACTTCCGTGGCACGCATGCAGTCTGCAAACCGTAAACTCGACCGAATCGAGCGCGAGTCGGGCGATTTTTTTCAAGCTGTTCGCAATGGATATTTGTCACTTGCCAATGAAAATACTGACCGGATCGTGCTGCTTGCGGCATCCCAACCAGCCATCGAAATCGCTGCAACGATTCGAAAGACAGTGCAAGCCATGGGCAGAGTTAAATGGGTTTAGATGAAGCCTTCATTGTTGACGAGCGGGTAGGCCAACAAGATGCGGAGAAGAGTTTTGAGACTTCGGCACCAAGAGCGCGGACACTCTGGCGCAAACCGAAATTTTCAAGAGATGGAGCCATTTTCCTCCTCCACGACCTCAGGGGCAACGGCGCGGAGAGCTTTTTGAGCGGCGCGGGTAATCCAGACGGTGACCGCGAGGGTGAAGGCAAGTTCCGCTCCGTAGATCGTCCAGGCCCCTGGACCTTGGTTGAGACCGCCTTTGGCAGCCGCACCGATGACCGCCCCACCATAGGCATAGGCAGCACTGACAGGCAGGAAGCCGAGCCATGAGGCGACAATGTAGCGCCAAAAATTAATGCGTGAGAGGCCGAAGGCGCAGCTCACCAAGCTGTGGGGCAAGATAGGAGAGATGCGGGTAAGGATGATCATTTTCCAGGCGTCTTTGGTAGCCACATGATTAAGAGCGTGAAATTTTTTACTTTTGGCGAAACGGCTCTCCATCCAATTGCGGAGCAGATATCGGGTCGAGAGGAAATTGGCGAGCGCCCCTCCGATAGATGCTATCGAGACGAGGAGCGTGCCCCCCCAGAATCCATAGACCGCGCCGGCGCCGAAGCTGAGCACAGAACCGGGCAAGAAAAGCACACAGGAGAGGGTGTATAGAATGACGAACCAAACCCAGCCGATGGGACCTGTCTGCTCAATCCAGACCATGACCTCACTCATCCAGGCTGTCCATTGATCAAACATGCAAGACAGACAAAACAGGCAAAGATAGGGATCGTGCGTTCTGGCCAGAAACAACCAACACCTCCCCCCGCATTGTGGGGAACACTTCGCTGGCGTTTCTAAATCCGGAGCGCCCGGCGGTTCTTATCACGAGAGTTTTTTCTCCAGAATCTCTCCAGCGAGACTGGGGTTGGCTTTGCCTTTGGAGAGCTTCATGACTTGGCCTTTAAGGAAATTGAGCGCTGAGATTTTCCCGGCCTTGAAATCGGCAACAGAGCCCGGATTGGCAGCGATGGCTTGATCGACAAAAATCTCGATCGCGCCGGTATCACTTTCCTGTTTGAGACCTTTTTCCTCCACGATCACAGAAGCGGGTTTTCCCGAGCTGAACATCTCGGCAAAGACTTCCTTGCCCTGTTTGGAATTGATCGCGCCAGAGTCGATGAGATTCACGAGCTCATCGAGAGCATGAGGCGCGACAGGGCACTCGGCGATACCCACGGAAGCGGATGAGATGGCGCTTTGGAGATCATTGAGAATCCAATTTGCGATGTTCTTTGGCTTTTTGGCTCCGCGAGCCGCAGTCTCGAAGTAGGCAGCAAGTGCGAGGTCGTTGGCCAGCACAGAGGCATCGTAGTCGCTCACCCCAAACTCACTCACGAAGCGTGCGCGTTTTTCCCATGGCAACTCGGGCTTGCGGGAGCGGGCGGCCTCGACAAGCGAGGCGGTTTTCACAGGCAGAAGATCGGGATCTGGAAAGTAACGGTAGTCATGCGCGCTCTCTTTGATGCGCATGAGGGTCGTCTCACTGCGGGTGTCATCCCAGCGGCGTGTCTCCTGCTGAAGGACTGCCCCGCCGCGCAGGGCCTCGATCTGGCGTGGAATTTCGAAAGCAAGGGCACGGCGCACCCCAGAGATGGAATTGAGATTTTTGACCTCGATCTTGGTTCCAAATTTTTCGGTGCCGACAGGGCGGACCGATACATTGACATCGCAGCGGAGTTGTCCTTTCTCCATGTCGGCGTCACTAATGCCGCCATAGATCATGACCTGCTGGAGCACTGTGAGGTAAGCAAAGGCTTCTTCGGGAGAGGAAATATCAGGCTCGCCAACGATTTCGAGTAGCGGAGTGCCAGCACGATTGAAGTCGATGCCAGTAGCTGTCTCCATGTGGAAGCTCTTGGCGACATCCTCCTCAATGTGTATGCGAACGAGGCGGGCCTTTTTGTCCTTGGTGGCAATAGTTTTTTGGGCGTCCTTCGGGTAGGCCAAATCGTGAAGAGGCACAGTGCCGCCGAGGCAGAAGGGCATGTCATATTGGCTGATCTGATAATTCTTCGGCATATCGGGGTAGAAATAGTTTTTCCGGTCGAACTTGCAGACAGGTCCGATCTCGCAGCCAAGCATGAGCCCAGCGAGCGCGGTGAGCTTGAGCGCCTCCTCGTTCATGACAGGCAGAGCGCCGGGCATCCCGAGGCAGACCGGACAGACATTGGTGTTGGGCTCAGCGCCATATTCCACCGCACAGGAGCAAAACATTTTGCTGCGGGTCTTGAGCTGGACGTGAACTTCGAGGCCGATGGTGACGATGTAATCTGTCATGGTATCTTTTTTGGAGAGGGTGAATTTTGCTTGGGTGGCATGGCGTAATCGAGAGCTTTTTCGAGATCAAGAGCCATAACGAGTTTTTGGAGCGACGGATCGGTGGCGGCATTCAAAACAGTGCGGCTCTGGACGAGGACGAGAAAATTTTTGTTCTCGGCGGATTGCACGACCACGGGATCCTGGAGCAAGGCCTGCATACGGGGATGGCTAATAATTTCCTGCATCTCAGGGTAATCGAGAAAGCGCATCATGGCGTCTTGATTTTTGGATAGCTGTCCAAGCCGCGTCAGGTGGTCGTAGGTCTCCGAGGGAAGGATGTCGATAAATTCAACGATGTCTCCCACTGGCCCCATCTCAAGGGAGTCCTTAAGCGTTGCGAAAGTGCGGTTCGCAGCGGAGGCGTCCTGGGATTTTTGCTCGGCCATGCTGGATTTCGCAAGAGCACCGCAAGTGCGAATGATCGAGACCGTGCCCCAGAGAATGAAGAGTCCGGTAAGAAGTCCGAAAACCGCGCCGCCCGCACCGAATGTCCAGCGGACAAGGCCAGGAGGCTGTTGCGAGGTTCGCTTGAAAAGAACAGCACTGAGAAAGAGGCATACGGCTAAAACAAGCAGGGCCGCAGCCGCGCCGCTGAGCAAGCCTGCAAGGAAAGCGACCCCTGGAAGAACGACACCAACCACAGCACCAACGGTCTGCCCGACCAGCATGCCAATGAGGCCCGATGCCACGAATGCCCCAAAATGCAGGCCACTGCGTATGAGGCCACGCCGCCAGCCAGCGTAGATTTCCCAAAGCATAAAAACTGCCGCACCGTAGAGCAGGACATTTTGCCAGAATGGAGAACCGAGATCGGACATGCCTTGGCGGATTACCTTGGCAGGCAATCCTGAGCGCGCTGGCGGAGGGCATGGTCTACCAGCACCAGAGCCGTCATAGCCTCGACCATAACCACGGCACGAGGCAAGACGCAGGGATCGTGGCGCCCTCGGGCAGCCAGCATGGAATCCTCACCGCTGGTGGTCACAGTGGCCTGAGGCTTGGAGATGGTCGCTGTGGGCTTAAAGGCCACACGAAAAATGAGCGGCTCACCGTTGCTGATACCACCTTGAACTCCGCCAGAGCGGTTCGAGGTGGTGTGCACGGCTCCATCACGCATCGTGTAAGCGTCGTTATGCTCCAGACCGGTGAGAAGAGTTCCTTCAAAACCGGAACCTACCTCAAATCCCTTCGTAGCCGGCAGGCTGAGCATCGCCTTAGCGAGATCGGCTTCGAGACGATCGAAGACTGGTTCACCGAGGCCGAGGGGCATTCCTCGCACAGTGGCATCGATCACCCCCCCCACGCTATTCCCCTCACTGCGGATTTTTTTAATGCGAGCGATCATGGTATCTGCCGCCTCGGCATCAGGGCACCTCACTGCGTTCGATTCGATGTTGGCCATTGTAACTAAAGACGCATCGACCTTCGACTCGATATCGTGAATGCGCGACACCCACGCAAGAATTTCTATTTCAGGAAAAAGAAGCTTCAGCACTTTTTTCGCAACGGCAGCCGCAGCCACGCGCCCAATCGTCTCACGCGCAGACGAGCGCCCCCCACCCTCCCAATTGCGAATCCCATATTTCGAGTGGTAAGTAAAATCAGCGTGTGATGGGCGGAAATGCGTTTCCATCTCGCTGTAGGCTTCGGGGCGCGCGTCGGTGTTTGGCACAAAAATCGATATCGGCGTGCCCAGCGTGACGCCTTGAAAAACGCCTGAGAGGATTTTGCAGACGTCTCCCTCCTTGCGCGGCGTGACGATATCGCTCTGCCCGGGTCGGCGGCGATCGAGGTCGGGCTGGATATCCGCCTCAGAAAGCGGAAGCCGAGGCGGGCAGCCATCAATTACCACACCCACACCACCGCCATGGGATTCCCCCCAGGTTGAGATACGAAAAAGAGTTCCAAAGTTGCTGGCCATTGTGCCTCCCAAAAAACCAGAACTCGGGCGGGGGATCACGCCAATTATTCAAGCGGGACGGGAAGTGGGGTGATCGACGGGACTCGAACCCGCAACATCCAGGACCACAACCTGGAGCTCTGCCATTGAGCTACGACCACCATTGAGAAGAAACGGCGCACGCACCATCGAGCGAAAAAATCGGCGGGCAGAGGAATTTTGTCAATCCCGATCTTGGACAGAACACTGGCGCAGAATCGCAGCCAAGTCCTTTGCAGCCCACTGGCCGAAGACATTTGGCTCGTGGAGCCAGCCATAGTTGAATAAGGAACCACAACTCCCAAGGACGACACGCGAGGCCATGCCCAACGGGCCCATGCCCATGACCGCGAGAGGTAGGCGGCTCAGCGAAAACAAATCCAGCAGACGGGCGACATCCGCAGGCGTTTCGGTATGGGCTGCGATTTTCACAGCACTGGCACCCTGATCCTCTGCGCGAAGAATAATATCGCGCAGGCGTGAAAGCGTGGGGGTTTTATTAAAATCGTGGAATGAGCCCATCACAAGCACGCCACGGGCATCGGCCTGACTCACGACCGAATGCAGAGAGACCAGTGAACGCACTTCGATATCCACGATGTCGGCCGCCGGGACAAGCGCCAGGAGCAAGTCTCTCCTCGCTGCCGTTGACATCGAGTTCTTACCCCCCTCGGCGGGATGCCGGGCTGTAACGATCCACGGGAACTTTGATTTCGGAATTTCGTATCCAAGGCAGTCTCCTCGCCATTCCAAAAAGTCAACGGCCCCGTGCGGTAAACGCAAAGCCTTCAGGCAAGCCTCATACGAGTCTACAATACCCACCACCGATCCAGACCTTGGTGCCGGAAGTATGGTGTTGCGTTTGTTCTTGGTATCCGTATTTCTTGCGGATTGGCCAGTGCCACGGGGCTTGGTTGACATCTTTCTTTCATGCTTGCTCAACGCGACGAAATCAATCTGCAACTCTTGAAAGTCTGTGATGCCGCAGTGCTCGGCCTCGCGTTCTGGTTGGCGCACTTCCTGCGCTACCATCAGATGATTGTCCTTGATGGCTTGGTGGAAATCGCTTCGTTTCCAAGTTTCGTCTGGATGCTTGCGGTCATCGTTCCTTTCGCACCTTTTCTCTTGGAGACGCAGGGGTTCTACAACCACCCACTGGAGAAAACCGCATGGCGTTCGATGCAAATAATCACAACGGCCGGAGTGTGGCTTTTTGTTATTATTGGAGCCGCAGTGATCTTCCTGAGATTGGAAGTCCCCAGCCGCTCCGTGCTCATTGTATTCGCTTTGCTTGCACCCTGCTTTTTGATGCTGCGCGAGCAGCTTGAGATCGCCGCACACCTCAGGAGAATCCGCTCGGGAAAATCAGGCGAGTGCATCATACTTGCCGGAGAACCAGCGTGTATCGATAACCTCATGTCGAACCTGACGGAGATTCAAAAACTGGAAATTTCAGTGGTTGATCGCATCGACCTTACGAGCAGACCGATCACGGATTTTGTGAATTCTCTGCACGAGCATTCGGTGGGTCGCGTGGTGCTTGCGTTTAAAAGTATGGAATTTTCGACCGTCCAAAGAGCAATTTCCGCATGCGAAATTGAAGGGGTAGATGTCTGGGTGAGCACTGAATTCATACCCACCACAGTCGCCAAGCCGACGTTCTCAGCCATGGGAACTCGGAACATGCTCGTCTTCCAAACCAAACCCAGCTCGCGCTGGTCCCTGTTCATTAAGAATCTCGCGGATCGCATGGGAGCGCTTATGGGTTTGATTCTTCTTTCCCCACTCCTGCTTCTCGTGGCACTTGCCGTCAGGCTCACATCGCAAGGCCCTGTTATTTTCCGTCAGAAGCGAGCAGGTCTCCACGGCTCACCGTTTGAGATGTGGAAATTCCGCACCATGCATGTTGATGCCGAACAGCAGAAGGCCGAACTCGAGGCGTTCAATGAAATGACGGGACCCGTTTTCAAGATGCAGGACGATCCGAGGGTGACGGCTATCGGGCGTTTTCTGCGGCGGACAAGCATCGACGAGTTCCCTCAACTCATAAATGTGCTGCGCGGTGAGATGAGCCTGGTCGGCCCGCGCCCGCTGCCCGTCTACGAAGTCGAGAAATTTGAAGATCCAGTGCACCGCCGCCGCCTGAGCATGAAGCCCGGTCTGACATGCCTCTGGCAGATTCAAGGGCGAAGCAAGATTGTGAACTTTTCCGACTGGGTGCGCATGGACCTCGAATACATCGACAACTGGTCGCTTTTTTTGGACGCATACATCATTTTAAGAACCATCCCTACGGTGCTCGCGGGCATCGGAGCACGCTGAATATATGAAAATCCCAGATGAACTTATAAATTGCAGAGCAGAAACCGCAATCGTCCTTGGCTCCGGTCTGGGCCGTTTTGCCGAGAACCTGCCACAAACTTTTTCGGTGGATTACGGTGCGATCGACGGCTTGCCAGTATCGGGAGTCCCTGGGCATGCAGGGCGATTCGTTGTGGCAAGCCTTGTCGGCCAGCCGCTTCTCATCGCGCAAGGCAGGGTCCATCTTTATGAGGGCTGGAGCGCACAGGATGTTGTTAAAAACATCAGTCTCATGCATGCAATTGGAATCAGAAAAATTCTTCTTACCAACGCCGCTGGCACATTGAATAGTTCCTATCTTCCCGGGAGCTGGATGATGCTCAGCGACCATATCAATCTTCTTGGGGCATCACCCTTGAGCGGTGGGCCAAACTTTGTGGACATGTCGCATGTCTACAGCCCTCGATTGCGTGGGATTTTTCTCCAGATCGCCAAAGAGGCCGGAATCACCCTGCACGAAGGTGTCTACGCGGCCATGCACGGCCCGCAATTTGAAACCCCTGCTGAAATCCGAATGCTCAAAGCCATAGGATCAGATGCCGTCGGCATGTCCACGGTTCCAGAGGCCATCCAAGCGCGCGCTCTCGGCATGGAGGTCGCAGGCTTTTCCTGCCTCACAAACTGGGCAGCAGGCCTATCGCCGACACCGCTTTCTCATGAGGATGTGCACGCAGTAGGGCAGGATGCCGCCGGACAAATGATCGAGCTGCTCTTGAAGGCCCTTCCAAAAATTTAACCTCAGTGCCCGAGGATTGTCTGAAACTCGGGTTCGTTCCGCACCGAATCGAATTCTTGAGATTTTGCCAACACCTCTCGCATGGGGAGCCCACCCATCTCCATTGCAAGCCTGAGCGCTGAAAAAAATTCGGGCCTTTTGTTGTTGCGCAGAGCTGCCCGCGCGAGAGCCAGTTGGTTCTCTGCGATATCCGGCTCCAATGCCACCAATGCGGTTGCAGCCGCCAACTCGCTCTCCGGCAACCCTCCCGCCGCGCCATACTCGACAGCCACTTTTAAAAATGCCGCATCCTTTGCGAGCAAGGGAATAGAATTTCCCAGCAGGGGCGCGACCTTGTTTGTGTCGCCAACGGATGCGTAGAGCTCGAGCAGCTTTTGCACAGCAGCAGAGTTCGCAGGCTCCTTGGCCACAGCCTCCTCGCCGATGACGATAGCCCCCTGCAGCTCCTTGCGCTTCTCGGCGATGAGATACATCTGCCAAAGAGCGATATTGTTCGGATCCGCATCCAGCGCGGGTTTCAGCACGGTCAGAACGCCATCAAATTCGCTTCGATCCCAGAGTATGCCGTTGAGGGCATTCAGGCTCTCCCCATTGCCAGGCCAGAGTTCAAGAGCCTGGCGGTAGACCCGCTCCGCTTCGGCATCCATTTTCCGATGTCTATAAAGGTTGCCCGTCGAAGCACGAAGTTTGGAGAACGACCGCAGGGCATCGAGGTCCTTCGCATATTCGGGGTTACCTTTGAGCTTGATGACATAGGCGTCCCAAAACTCAAAATCCTTTCGCACGAGATCGGGAGGAATTTCCTTCAGGGGCTCACGATTGATGCGATACACCAATCCATGAGGCTCGGCATGGTCATAGGACCACTCAAGAGGGAAACTCTCTTCCACAAAAAACTCGTGTGCATCGCGGTTTTTTTCCCAGATCAATCTCGTCACCACACTGTGCGGCAGCGACGGATCCACCGTGCCCTTGGCCATCGAGGCTTCCATTTCTTTTGAGACGGCATCATTGATCTCCTGCTCCGTCGGAAAAACCAATGGTTTCTCCGGATAAGCCTCCGCCCGGCCCAGCCATCGTTCAAAGGCATTAGCAGGCTCGGGGCGATCCGCTCCATACTGGTCCGCCAGGTATTTTCGATAGAGAGACTCCCCCACCCCGTTTTGAGTAATGATATACAGATCCCGCCTGTCAAAGTCCGGATCACGCTTCACGCTCGGCGGCTGAGTGCTCTCACCCAAAATCATGTAAGTCGGCACAAAGCGACCGGGGTCCGTTCCTCCCAGCACCACACTCCCGCGCGGAAGGTGCTTCAACATATCGTGTCCGAAATCCCAACCAAACCACCGCCCCCGCTGGTTGCAAGTGTCGTGATTGAAAAAGAGAGGCCAAAGAGGCAGCGCCAGCATTCCAAACCGCCACCATGCCAGCCGTGGCGCCTTGGCGCAGAGCCAGAGCGCACCCACCATGCAACCCAGCCCCGCAAGTAAGGCGAAAATGAAATTTGTGTAGGTATGATACGGCATTTGCAGCCACCAGCCGCCCACATCGGTCTGCGCTCCATCCGCCACGGGCTGCAGGATCGCCGCCAGCACAAAGGCGATTTCCAGCACATAAATCCAAGTCCGCGCCGCCACGCTCTGAATCCGCAAGACCACCAGCAATGCCGCGAAATACGCCAGCACTCCAAGCGGCGTGAAGCTCCTCCCCAGTTGGAACCAGAAAAAGCCCACCCACTCCTGCAACTTGGCCACAAGGCTCTTTGCAGGTGGAAGCATGCCAGTCGGCAGCGCTCCCTCTTGATTGGTGGAAACAGGCGAAGTTCCCATAAGTTTCCCCAGCGAGCGCAGGCTCTGCTGCGAGAGGCTTCCGCCGTATTGCGAACGGTTGAACGAAAAAAAGAAACCCTCCGGCGCCCGCGTGTAGGCCCAGTTCATCGGCGGATTCGTGGAGGAGGCCAGCGGCATGTAGGCATACGGCAGCAGGCCCAGCGCCACCACAAATGGCAAATACGCCACCAAGCGCCACTCCACCCGGAAGCGACGCACCACCACCAGCAGGAGAAATCCAGCCATCACACAATAGAAAAAACGAATCGCCGTCTTAAGCACAGGCGCCTCGCCCGAGAGAATGGCAAAGCCCAAATACACCACCAATACCGTCATCGCACCCGCCACAACGAGATCCCAAAAAACGCCCCGCCGCACGAGCAGCACCGCAAGAAAAGGCAACGGAGCCAGTGCAACGCTCAGCTGGTGGTTGCTAAACGAGAGCGCCAGTAGAAAAAACGGTAGCAGAAGCAAGGCCAGGCTTTCGGGCCTTCGCAACCAGACATACAGCGAGGTGAGATACAATCCGATCAGCAGCGCGTGCAGAGTGTAAACCTCGGCGATCACGGCTTGGGACCACATCGACTCGCTGAACGCAAAAAGCCATGCCACCGTCAACGACACCACCGCATTCAACCCCCGCCAATAGTCCGCACGGTCGCCCAACATCCATCGCGTGGAACTCGAAAAAAGCACCGCCACTAAACCCGTCGCCAGCGCTCCGCAAAATCCACTGAACAAATTGATCTCCCAAGCAGCATTCCCGAGCGGCAGAAGCTGGAAAAGCCATGCCAACAATGTCCATAGCGGATAACCCGTCGGGTGCGGCACGCCGAAATGTTGCGCTGCCACCACAAACTCTCCCGAGTCCAGCAGCGTCACATTTGGAGCCGCAGTCCAAAAATAAACACTTCCTGCAACAAAGGCCGCAGTCAGGCCGACCATCGCATCCGCCCGCGTCCAAATGCGCTCCGCGCTCGGCATTTCATCCAGCTCGCTCATGCCCACATCTTATCGAATCAGACGCTTCAAGCCACGGGGAAAATTGGCCACACTTGCCGCTCCACTCACCGCATGGTAGAAGATAAAAGGTGTGACTGTGCTTTGGCACTTCCCATGCGCCCGTAGCTCAGTGGATAGAGCGCCGGTCTTCTAAACCGGCTGTCGATGGTTCGATCCCATCCGGGCGCGCACCCTCTCCAGCCCCTTCTAAAGCCAATCTGCTGGCTATTTCGCGACCTTCATAACTTCAGATAGCCTGACGCGCCAAGAAATCGAATAACAAGCACAGATGGCCAAGCGATAAAATTTTAGAACCACGAATTTCGAGAAATAGCACGAATAAGACAGGCAAATATATTCTCAGAAATCCTGAAGTGCGAGGAAAGGGTGTGAGACACAAAGGCCAAGGGAGCATGGGCGTCTCGCCCGTGTAGGCACTGATTATCGTCTCGCATGGGATCAACTGCTTTCCTGAATTCACCATTTTACATGGACTACGTCAGGATGTCTGATTCTCCGGCGAAGCCGCTCCCCCGCCATCGCCCGGAAAGAAATGTCCCGGCAAGAAATCCAATCTGCACTCGCTTTGCGAGGACGCGAAAACTTTGAAGCTCGCTACTCAAAAGCCGCGAATATTTCCTGCCGCTTGCCAAGCGGTGTGAGCACACGCCCCGGATTGTCCTGCTTGAGAATTTCCCCTGCGGATAAAAACGATGCTGGAGATGTTATAGCCTCGAGACTACGACATCTCCACAACCTACGGCAGGTGGTGCTCTGCGCAACGCTTAAGGATGATCGAGGCGAAGATTGGAAGCTTCATGCCCCCGACAATTTCAGAAAAAACCATCCCCGGTGCTCCCGATTGGGAGCAACTTTTCAAGACGGCTTATCGTTGTAATCGCTCTGCTTCAGCCAACTCAGGGGACCAATCGACCGCCATTTCCGCACCCACGAATTTTGTGAAGGGAATGATGTTGCGTGCGACCGAAGCCTCTTCGAGAGCATCCATGTAGGCTTGCCTCCGTGTGACACGCAGAATCGTCCATGGATATCCACCAGAGGCCAGCATGGCATTCATGAGGAATCTTCCGATACGACCATTGCCATCGGAAAAAGGATGGATGTAGACAAAGAGAAAATGTCCGAGGATCGCCCGCACGGAGGCTTCCGGCTCCGAGGCGAGTGCCTCATGCAAAGCCTCCATGCCATCAATCACACCAAGCCCCGGCGCAGGCGGAACATGGCTTGATCCCCTGATGTAGACAGGCTTCTCGCGATACCCCGCCACATCGCCCATCGAGACTCGTCCCACTTGGACGAAGGGCTTGTGGAGTTCTGAATACCAGTAGGGGAGATCCGACTCGACTGTCTTTCCAGGGAGCGCCCCGTTGAAGATCTTGCCAATGCTTTGAAGCAGGGCCTCATGGGCCATACTGTATCCTTTGGCAGCGAGCCGGTTATTTTCCTCCCGGATCGACGGATTATCGGGATCGTTACCGCCCGCAATACGAGCCACCAACTCCGGAGTGACCTGAAACCCCTCGATGGAGAGCGAGTGATAGGCATCGTATTGGTAGAGATGATGAGCCTTGTCCAGATAGCTCTTTGCATCAGCTTTTCCAGCCGATGCAGGAAAGTGTTTAAGAACCATGGGACGCATTTGCTCCCAGAGAAGCCGGATCCGATCTGCATGAGGGCTCTTGGGAATGAGGCGGCTCGAGAGGAGCGGCTCGGCATCAGGGAACGGATTGGTCGCCTTCTTCCAGCCCGTGAGGGCGATGAGTCCCCTGACTTGGTCCGCCTTTTCCTTGAAACCCAGCGTCTCCAGTCCGCCAAGGATTCTCATGGAACCCACCTCGTTATCCGTCTCGATGATTCCGGAGGCGAGCTGTGCCGCCGGAGTGGTGCGCAAGAGAACCTCGGCCTGCGGCCGGTTCGTCCGGAAATAGGTCGGAGAGACCCTTGCCAAGGCATAGCCCACTGGCATCAGATTCAGTCCCCGGTAGGTGGAGCGCTGTGCAGGAAGCTTCCCGGTGTAGGTCAGCAAGGAGCAGGAAATGTTGGTTTCCGCAAACCGCAGCGTCACGGTATTATTCCCTCCACGCGCCAGAAGAGCCGTTGCCTGGACCGGAGTTGCCGTCTCACCGCTCTGCAGATTCAGGGAGATTTCCGGGCTTAGGCAATAATCATTCCCCACCCGGTCCTCGAGATAGAGACTCAGAAAAGCCCAAAAGTTTCCATGCCATAGTGCCGTCTCACCACGGGGTGCATGGGGAGGAATCAGAAAATACCATCCCTTCATGATCTCCAGCAGACACCCTTGTTGGATCAGAAATGTTCTAACTCCAGCGGGCAAATCCCGGCCACGCACAACCTGCTCTCTCGCAACCTTGAGAGCGGTCTCCAAGGCTTTGGCCAATTTGGCGTAAATCTTTATTTTTTTGTGAATGCACAATAAATTTTTTTATTGAATCCGCAACAATATTCTTATTGATTGCGCGTTTAATGCATTATGAAAGATGGTTGCACACCTCGTAGCTACGACTTTAAAATAGTTTGAAAGGAAAATCTCTTCGGGGAACGCGTCCGCTCTTCGAGACCATGCGCCGAACGCTGGAAGCAGTCAAAAGAAGGTCTAAAAATCACGGGTTATTGGTATAGCTGTCGCGGCATTCGCCTACGACAACTCCACTACCTACGGCAGGTGGTGCTCCACGCAACGCTTACCATTCTTCAGCTGTGCAGTGGGGTTTCTTCGGGATGAAATGGCGGCCTTGCCGCATAAATCGGACCCCGACGGCCTCCGGCGCGTGGGCCTACGGGGAGGGAGCGGCCTCGGAGAGCGCGGCGTCCCTCCCCTGGCAAACGATCGCGCTGATGAGCGGCAGCGCGAGTCGCGAATTCGGGGTGATGATTCTGAAAGGACTTTCGATTGACTCGGCGGCGGAGGTATTGGACGACGATGCTCGTGAGAAGCACTAGGGCGTAGAAGTAGGTTTCTGGTTCGGGGACGGCTATGATTACCGTGCCGTCGCCGAGATAGAAGCCTTGCTCGAAGCCTTTTCCGACGAAGCTGTTGCCTGAGTCGCTGTAGAAGCTGATGTTGGCGAGGTTGGAAGGGAGAGTTGAGTTGTCGGTCGGAAGTCTTCGCTGAAGTGTAAAAACTGAAAACAAATTTCCCTTGCAGCATTACGCCGATAGCGTAATGCTTGTCAAAGAATGAATCCTTTCCAGCATGGAGTTATTGTATCCGGCGGGGACTTCTGCCCGCGCCCGGACTTGATGAACGAGTTGAGGGAGCATATCCGGTCACGGCAGAATTGCGTGATTCGCGGTGGTCGACGAATGGGAAAGACTTCGGGAGTTTTAGAGGCAATCCGGGCGGAAAAGGGGGTGAGTTGGATGCTGGTCAATTGCTGGGGGAAGAGTAGCCTAACGAGCTTGGCGGAGGCGATTTCAGAGGCGTTTCTTGCCTCCCAGAGCCGGAGAGGCCTGTCATTGAAAACCATTCTGAGCGGGTTTGCTCAGATGCGTCCACAGGCAACCATTGATCCACAGACGGGACATCCCACTTTCTCGGTGGATTTGGCGTCGAGCCGGGAATTCACGCCGCGTTCGCTGGAGCGTGTGCTCGAACCGATCGGAGAGGAGGGAAAGAAGCGACCGTTGGCGGTGGTGCTCGACGAGTTTCAAGCGTTGCTCCAGCTTGCGGAGCATAGGGAGGTGATGGCAACGCTCCGGGGAGCAATCCAACTGCAACCTGCGGTCACATATTTCTATCTCGGAAGCATCCGGAATCAGATGGATGCAATTTTCAACGACCCCAAGCAGCCATTTTTCAAGTCGGCGGCTTCGGTGTCGGTCGGGCCGATCCCACGCGAAACTTATGCCATTTACCTTCGGAAGAAATTTGCCACTGGTCGGCGTGATATCGAGGACGAAGCCGTCGAGAGAGTCTTCGAGTTGGCGAACGATATCACGGGCGATGTGCAACAATTGTGCTCTCAAATTTGGAATACCACGGACGCTGGGGATGTCATTGATGTGAGCGCGGTGGCGCGGGGACTTGAGCGAATTCACCAAGCGGAGAGGGAATCGAACTCCCGGATCATCGACCTTCTCACTCCGGGGCAGGTTCGCGTCCTTTTAGGCCTTGCAAAAACAAGAGGTGAGCAGCCGACTTCGAAATCCTTCCTAAAAATCTCGGGTATCAGCCAGCCTTCATCGGTCACCAAATCATTGATGCGTTTGGAAAATGAAGGCTTGGTATTTCGCGATTCCAAGGGCTACCGGTTTTTCAGCCCGTTTTTTCGCACTTGGCTGCTTTCAGAGGGCCCCAGGTGAGAGAGATCGGCACCACACATTCGTGAGTTAGAGTCAGAGGGGGCAGTGCACCCCGGCGACCAGCCTTTGGCATGAAGTTTGCAAATCGCGGTTTGTTTGCTCACTTTTAGGACGTTTGACATTGCCCCATTGAGCGCGCTTTCCAGCGCTTCAAAATGGGCTCGTCAGACCATCAAAAAGGTGGTGCATTTTGAAGTGATCTCCGAGACGGATCGAGTTGTTTGTCGGAACCGGGAAATAAGAGTTTGAAGCTCAGGCGAGTTTTTCAACCGGCAACCAGCGACGCTCCGCCCAACTCTTGAGGCCGAGTTCCGCAAATTGAACGCCTTTGGCTCCGCGGAGGAGATCCCATGGAAAAGGCTCGTCGAGGGCAATATGGCGCAGGAAGAGTTCCCATTGGATTTTGAAGGCATTGTCGTAGGTCTCTTGATCTGGAACTTTCGCCCAGCCTTCGAAGAAATTGATGGGTTGTGGAATGTCGGGATTCCAGGTCGGGCGAGGTGTGTTGCCGTAGTGCTGAATCCAGACATCACGGAGACCACAAACGGCGGAGCCTTTTTCACCATCGACTTGGACGGTGAGAAGGTCGTCACGGCGCACACGGGTGACCCATGAGGAATTGAAATGGGCAACCACACCGCCTTCGAGTTCAAATGTGGCGTAGGCGGCGTCATCCGCCGTGCAGCGGTAGGGCTTGCCTTGCTCATCGACGCGCTCGGCAATGTGCGTCGCGCCATAGCAGCTGAGGGCCTTGGGTTCGCCGAAGAGGTTCTCGAGCACATATTGCCAGTGGCAGAGCATATCCACGATGATGCCGCCGTCATCCTCCTTGCGGTAGTTCCAGCTTGGGCGCTGGGCGGGGATGGTGTGGCCTTCAAAAACCCAGTATCCGAATTCGCCCCGGACACTGAGGATTTTTCCAAAAAATCCGGTTTGGATGAGGCGCTTGAGTTTGACGAAGCTGGCAAGCCAGAGCTTGTCCTGCACGACGCCGTTTTTCACACCGGCCTTCTTGCAAAGTTCATGAAGCTCCAACGCCGTCTTGGAATCCACAGCGATTGGCTTTTCACAGTAGATGTGCTTGCCGGCGGCAACGGCCTTGCGGACTCCGTCGGCGCGGCGACCGGTCGTCTGCGAGTCGAAATAAACGGTGTAATCGGGATTGGCGAGGACCTCGTCGAGGTTGGTGCTCCACTTGGTCGCGCTTGTGCGGGCACAAAGTTCACGCAGCTTGCTTTCGCTTCGACCAATGAGGATGGGGTCGGGCATGATGACTTCATCCGGTCCGACGCGGAGCCCACCTTGCTTGATGATCGCATCAATCGAGCGGATGAGATGTTGGTTTGTGCCCATGCGTCCGGTGACGCCGTTCATGATGATTCCAATGCGGTGTGTTTTCATATTTTTTGGTTTTTTAGAGTTGAGATTTGTAAGAAGTGATGATGTCGGATAGAAACTCGCCCTGATCGCGGGCCCAGTGGCGGGTGGAGAAGATTTCCACCTCGATCCAGCTGGAGAAGCCGGTTTGTTCGACCATTTTGCGGATGCTGCGAATGTCGATGCAGCCTTCGCCCATGAGTCCCCGGTCGTTGAGAAAGTCCTGAGTGGGAGTGAGCCAGTCGCAGACATGGAATCCGATGATGCGCTTGCCGGCGCGGCGAATTTCCTGCTCGAGTTGGGGATCCCACCAAATGTGGTAAACATCGGCGGCAATGCCCACCCAGGCGTCGCCGAGTTGATCGATCATGTCATTGCACTGGCCGATAGTATTCACCGCACTGCGGCAATCGGCATACATCGGGTGGAGGGGTTCGATGGAAAGCTTAACGCCTACGGATGAGGCATGGTCGATACAGGCGGCAATGCCATCTGTGATTTGGCGGCGGTTTTCCGCAAGACTGAGTTCCGGTTTCGCGCCACAGACGAGAACGACCTGGGGAGCGCCCACAGCGGCGGCTTCATCCAAGGCACGGCGGTTGTCATCAAGGGCGGTCTGGCGTTCCTCCGGAGTAAGACCGGGGAAAAAGCCACTGCGAACGAGCGAGACAGCCTTCATTCCATGGCCGTCGAGCAGGGCGCGGGATTCCGCGAGGGAGCGGCCTTCCAGCCATTGACGCCAGAGGCCCATGCCGCGGACACCGGCGCGCGCGTATTTTTCCACAGCCGTGGGGAGATCCCATGGCTTGGTGGTCATCGTGTGAATCGCGAGACGATCGAGATTTTCCATAGGGTTCAGGCGAAGAAGGTGAGGTAGGGCCCGCCTTTGATGAGGCGTTGCAGATAGACCGCAAGCTCCATGGCGTGGTAGTCGCCCCACATCGAGGATTCCCCGTAGGCAGCCTTGGCGGGGTCTGGTTTGTGATCCCAGCCGTTGGGCTGATGGTAGATCGAGTGTAGGATGAGGCCGTGGTGTTTCGGATCGGTGGAGAGGTAGGGCTCGGAGAAGAGCGTTTGGGCGACCTGGAGTCCGGCTTGAAAATAGCGCTCCCCAGCTGCGGTCTCGCCTTTTGCTTTGAGATAGGTGCCGAGGCGGAGAAGGCCCTGGGCATCGATCGCGGCGGCGGAGCTGTCCACCGGCTCATAGGCATTGAAGGGATCTGCAGGACGGTTCATGTAATCGCCGAGCAGGTGAAGTTTCGGCGCTCCGGTGTCCCAGTAAGGAATGCCGCAGGTCGGCGTGTTTTCGATGAAGTGGTCCGCCGTGGCAGTCGCGGCTTTGAGCATGAGAGCTTCAATCTCCTGGCGACCACCGAATGGCACCAGTTCCTCGTCCGAGAGTGCCGCAAGCAATTCCAGCTCCTCCGCAAAACCCAGAACCGCCCAAGCCTGCCCACGAGTCCAGGTGCTGAAGCCGGTATAGCCCTGCTGCGAATTCGGGCAACGGTAGGCGCCATCCTTTGTATTGAAAATAGCCTCGTGGGTCGTGCGGCCGCGCTCGTCGTAGGAATCGCGTCCCTCGCCATAGAAGACGGAATATTTGGCCGTGGAGTCGATGTGCTGAAGTCCCCGACCGAGCAGGCTCACAGGCTTGTCGCCCTCGGCCATGAGCACATGCCCGAGTTGATGGGCCTTCATGAGGATCCGGCAGGAACGAATGGTATCCACGAAGAGCGAGTGCGGACCATTGAAGCTGTGGATGAATCCCCCACCCTGCTGATCGGTCCAGCGCGCCGCTTGAACGGCACCGCTTGTTTTGATGGCGAGTTCGTAGAAATTTTTCTCCCACTCATTTTCCGGCAATCGCCCCTCGAGCATCAAGCGGCGCAGGTTTCCGTAGGTTGAAAGGTTGTTGAAACCATGGTCGTGAACGCCGATGTGCGAGACATGCGTGGCCATGCGGCGAACCGTGTTCTTGCGTCCACTCGAGAGGCTTTCTTGATCGCCCGTGGCATCAAAGTGAAGGATCGCAATGCCGTAGCGGAAGCCCTCGGTCCACTCGGTCCATCCGCGCGTCGTGTATTTGCCGCCTACAGTGAAAACGGGAGAACCCTTGCGTTCATCATACTCGCGGTCGATGGCTGCAATCTTGGTCTTGGCGAGTGAAAAGAAGCGTTCGAGCGAATCGCCGAGCGCGGGGGCTTTGAGGGTGGAATCGATCTGGATCATGGGAATAGTGAGTTAGAGTCTGCGAAGATGGAACCCGCCATCGATGTTGATGACATCTCCGGTGGAAAATGGGAACGCCCCGCCGAGAATGGATTCCACGGCGAGGCCGACATCCTCGGGATTGCCCCAGCGTTTCTGCGGAACGATGCCCTCGGCGAGAAGCTTGTCGTATTTTTCCCTCACCCCGGCTGTCATATCCGTGGCCATGATGCCGGGACGGAGCTCCAGCACAGAGATACCCGCCTCAGCGAGGCGAACAGCCCACAACTGCGTGGCCATGCCTAGGCCGGCTTTGGAGATACAATACTCACCGCGATTGACCGATGCCGTGTTGGCGGAGAGTGAGGAGACGAAGATTAGTTTGTAGCCACCGACGAGGGCTGATCGGTCAGGATTCGCGAGCCAGTGCCTCGCGGCGAGTTGGGAAAGAAAATACGGTCCCTTGAGATTCACGGCGATCACCTCGTCGAAGATTTCCTCTGTGGCCTCCGTGATGTCCGCCCGGATGCGGGGAGCGATGCCGGCATTGTTGACCAAGCCGTCGAGACGACCGAATGCGGCAAGGGTTTGCTCCATGATGCGCTCGCGGTCGGCAGCCATTGCCACATTGCCGCCAACGACAGGAAACTTCTGTTCCTTGTTGATCGCCGCCGCTTCGCAATCCCGTGCGGTTTCATCCGCTGCAGCTCGGTTGTTGGCAAAATGAACTGCCACTCCATACCCGGACTTGGCGAGGCGCAGTGCTATTCCGCGCCCAAGGCCCCGGCTGGATCCTGTCACAAGGACATTTGCTGTTTCGTTCATTCCACAACACTCCCATAATTTTCCGAGAGCGCGTTATGACAGACCCAGTCAAAATAGCACAAAACCGACTTTATTTTATTGCTACTATTTTTTTGTTTTCAGGGTCGCGAATTCCATGGGTTTCATGCCGGTCTGCTGTTTGAACCATCGCGAGAAGTAATTTGCATCATTGAATCCCGACAGGCCGGCTGCAGAGCCAGACGTGCCCCCCCTGAGCAAGGCCGCCTTTGCGGTTTCGAGCCTTGTCGCATTGCGTTGTTCGCTGAGTGAAAGACCCGTGATGCGTTTAAAGACCCGGTTCAGATAGTCGGGCTGATATCCCAAGCGGGCGGTCAGTTCTTTGATGGTCAAACCCGAGGCTTCAGGGCTTGAGGCAAGGTTCTTAAACTTTTTAACGAAGTCGGGGACCGATGCGGAGTGCCTTGGAAGAAACCCAAGCGCACGAAATTGGACATCGAGAATGGCGAGCGTGTGCGATGCTGCGCTGAGCCTCGATTCAAAGGACTCTGGATTTCCAAGGCGGCTCAACTCTGCAAGCGAATGCCGGATTTTTCCCAACTCCGAATGATTCAGCGTTGCGGTCGTAAGAACCTTCTTGTGGGGAGCAATCTGGAGGTCGATGGCAAGACAGAGCGGCCTCCTGCCTCGGAACTCTCTGAATCCGTGACGCTGGCCCCTCGGGACCCAAACCACACTCCCGGGGACTACGGAATACTCATGACCCCTGACAAGAAGAGCGCCCGTTCCCGACAAATAGCAAAGGAGTTGGGACCACTCATGGGTGTGCGCTTCGAGTGAGTCGACTTCCGGAAGATGGCGGTTCAAGCGGAGGCGCATGACTTTCACACCAGGAAGGCTGGTATCGATTCTTTGCAGCAAAAGCGAACGCAGGCCTTTCACAAGTGCGATAGAATCATCCAAGTCGATGAACTTTGCCAAGCCGCCAGAAAAATGGAACATGAAATTTTCGTTTCAAGGCCGAGGAAGAAGCGGGCTGCGTTTTTGCCCTGTATCCATCTACTTGGGCTTCGTTACGCAATCAATACAGGCGGCGGTTTTTGACCGTGTAGCGAGGATTTACCAGTGGTCCATCGAACGGACCAAATCTGCTTACGGCAGGCCACAGCATTGCAGCGACAATCACGAGGTGCGTCATTTTGCCAGCCAGCCGTCAACAACTGAAAAGCTGGGTAAAAAAACAGAGGTGTTAGAGTTGAGTGGGGTGGCCTGACCCCTAATCACACCCGTGTAAGATTTTTCTGGAAAGCTGGAAAATATGGAGGCTCGTCAGATTCAGAGCTCGCTGATGTCCGAGCAGGATTTTTTGAGCTGGCACGGGCTTCGCAAGAATTGATAGCCGCTGACGTTTTCTCTACCAGACATGGGAGGCTAAAAAGTGGAGCGACCCTAACGGGATTCGAATGCGTGCATCTGCTTATACTAAGTGGTTGATAATGCATTGGAATAACCCTCCAGACTCATTTAGGTTGTGCAGCGTGATGCAACCAGACGAAGAAAAACTGAACG
>Ga0247832_1001363_pt1 | contig 43561 bp, 40 predicted proteins | sample LaCruzMarch2015__10_FD_192407 | JGI IMG/M metagenome (GOLD analysis project Ga0247832, IMG submission 192407) | Freshwater microbial communities from meromictic Lake La Cruz, Castile-La Mancha, Spain - LaCruzMarch2015_4m | ecosystem: Environmental > Aquatic > Freshwater > Lake | place: Spain... | reverse complement strand
GAAGTCAATTAGCTCCGATCGTGAAGGTTGCAGCCATGCTCAAACGCCATCTTGAAGGAGTTCTTGCCTACATAACTCATCGCATCACCAACGCCATGAGCGAAGGCTTCAACAGTCGTATCCAATCTATCAAAAGCGCAGCTCGTGGCTTTAGAAACTTTGAAAACTATCGAACAAGGATCCTGTTCTTCTGCGGAAGACTGGAACTGATTCCCAATGTTTCTACCCATTAAGATGGGAGAAGAACCATTAAAAGCATGAAGTATTTAACGCGCATAAAATACAAATGGCCTCGTTTGTATCGTCTTATTTCAAGAGTTCGCTTTTCGTTGGCTCGTGAGTCATTAGTAGAATTACCGCTCGGCTTTAAGGTTTTCTTGAATCCATATTCTTATGTCGAAACGGAAATAAGGAATGGAAACTTCGAGATACGAAGAGCGAGTTTTTTGAAGTCCGCACTAGCCGAACCATGCACATTCGTAGATATCGGCGCGAATATTGGATACTACAGCCTTCTGGCTGCTTCATTGGGTCGTCAAGTGCATTGCTTTGAGCCAGATATAAGAAATGTTCAACGCTTGAGACGAAACATCGCGGTAAATGGGTTTGACGATCGAATTGCTGTAAATAACATCGCTTTGGGCGAGTCGCAGGGTACGTTACCGATTTACTCGCCGCTGAGCGATAATTATGGACGTGTTTCTTTAGTTAAAGATGAATCGAGCGTCGAAAGCGACCATATTGCAGTTGAAACACTCGACTCGTCGCTGTTGTTACCCGATCAGAGGGTGGTTGTAAAGATCGATGTTGAAGGCTTTGAAGAACAGGTACTTCTTGGCGCGAGTCAATGGTTACTAAATGTTAAAAAGGGGTCACTCTGGATAGTTGAGGTACATCTTGGACAAGGAGTCGAGTTGTCCCGTATCTTGAGTTTTTTTCCAGATTACAATTTGACATTTTTCGACGATTCAGAAGGTTGCGAACGTAGCCTTAACGACCCACCAGTCGGCGATCCGGTTTTGTTAGCACGAAAATAGCCGATATCAGGACACTAAGTTACAGTGAAGGTTTCAATCTGTATTCCGACATTTAATCAGGCATCTTTCTTAGCAGTTGCTGTACAAAGTGCTATTGATCAATCAGAGGTTGAGACTGAAGTTTGGGTCGCGGACGACGCCAGTACCGACAATACCGTAGAGATTATGGCTAAGTACGCAAGCCATTCTAGGGTTAAATACATAAGAAGGGAGCAGAATTTAGGAATCGCGAAGAACGCGGGGACCTTAATGATGCTACCCGAATCTGAGTACATCGTTAGACTCGATTCGGATGATTTCGTGGAACCCACCTACGTCAGCACACTTGGTAAGCAACTAGACAAGTTCCCTGATGCGGCAATTGCTCATTGTTCAGTCAATCAAGTCGATCAGTCGGGTAGGATAACGCGACGTCGAGAGCTCAATCGTACGAGCGGTTTTCAGTCTGCGGACGAAGCGTTGATGACGTCTCTGAAAGGATATAAAGTTGCGGCAAACATTTGTATGTTCAGAAAGTCAGCTCTTCCCAAAGATTTTATCTACCGAGATGGAATGAATTTCGGTGAAGATTGGGACTTGTGGATTCGTATTGCCGATGCCGGATGGGGAAATGTTTATGTGGATCGACCGCTAGCAAACTATCGCGTTTGGACGGATTCTGCTGGATACCGTTCTTCGAGAAAGGTCTCAGAACTTCAGGGCATTGAGACAGTATTTGATGTAACGCTTAAAGAAGCTTTTCGCCAACGCGACTGGGACGTTATGCCCTTACGGAAAGCGAGGAGAAGATTTGCGAGTCAGCATGTCATTAGTTTAACTGAGATTTCTTCAGACGCTAATGGTGCGGCCGATGTCAAGAAGGCCCTCCTGTCGCTAAGTGAAAATGGCCTCGTTTGTCGGTTTAAAATCGCGATTGTTAATGTCGGTTTAGGTTTCATCCTTCGTGTTCAAAATCAGGCAAAGAGTGCTATTGTTGGCTTCGCAAAGTCTGCGTTTCGTTGGTTGAGAAATACTTGAAGGAATTCGAGAGATCATTGAATTGAACATCGAGATATCGACTATTTTCGCAGTTTTTAGATGCCCCGCATTCTACTGAACCATCCAACCGGGAATGCGAACAGCCGCGCGGCGTTGAATGGTCTATTTGATTTTTCGCTCCTGGCTGCGTTCCACACTTCAGTGGCAATGTTTTCTGGGAACGTTTGGTACATGCTTGCAAGACTTCCATCTGGACGTGAGCTCAAAAGACGTGAGTATGCTGATCGATTCAAACCCATTACCTGGCAGCGCCCGTATCGTGAAATCGGTCGAATTCTTGCAGCCAAGGTAAGACTTACGTCTTTGACCCGTCATGAAACCGGCATTTTTTGTGTGGATGCTGTCTATCGGGACCTTGATCGCACCGTTGCGAAGCGTCTGGTTCAAATGGCCGTGGATGGCGTGTACGCTTATGAAGACGGATCCTTAGAAACTTTCCGCGTTGCGAAAAATCGAGGAATCAAATGCTTTTATGATCTTCCCATTGGTTATTGGCGCACCGCGCGCCGATTACTTGAGCCAGAAAGAGATCGTTGGCCTGAATGGCTTGGGACCCTATCCGGATTCAAGGACTCGCCTGAAAAGCTTGCTCGAAAGGATGAAGAGCTACATCTAGCGGATCATGTTTTTGTAGCGAGCAGTTTTACGAAACAAACACTATGGGACTACCCGGGGGAAATCGCCTCTGTTACAGTCACTCCGTACGGTTTCCCCGAAGTCGGTCCACCGCGAGATTATTCCAATGCCGGCAAGAGAAAGCTAAAACTACTTTTTGTTGGTGGGCTTTCTCAAAGGAAAGGAATAGCCGACGTTTTTGCGATTGCCGAAACGCTGAAGGATGACGTAGAACTAACGATCGTAGGTCAGGGAGCCGTTAATGAGTGCGTGGCATTGAGTAACGCACTGAAGAGGCATCACTGGATTCCGAGCCTCCCGCATTCCGATGTCCTCCGAGTCATGCGGGAGCATGATGTTCTCCTGTTCCCATCGCTCTTCGAGGGGTTTGGTTTGGTGATTACCGAAGCGATGTCACAAGGGACGCCTGTGATAACGACCGATCGGACCGCAGGCCCCGATGTTATTACCGATGGTCGTGACGGCTGGATCATCCCCGCAGGCGATACCAATGCACTACAACGACAAGTAGAAGCATTGCTTCATCAGCCCGATCATATCGCCGCTGCAGGCGAAGCGGCCCGTCAAACGGCAGCCAATCGTCCTTGGGCCAACTATGGCAGTGAACTGGCGCGGAGGATCTCGGCCATGCTGGCTTCATGACTATCTTGGAACTGAGAAAATGCGTCCCGCGAATCTTGTGGGCTTACTTTTGGTTCCAGAGCTTCGACGGAGTTCGCGGTTTCCGATCAAAATGAAAATCGTTTTACTTACACATCCGGTGTGGCTTGAATCGCAGAGTATGCCTCGATTCGCAACAATGCTTTGCGATGGGATGCGCCAGCGTGGACACGACGTAACGTGTCTTTCAGCCGAACCAAAATTGTTGAAGATACTGAATCCGAGCAGTGTTTTTTTTCGTAAATGGCTTGGTTATTTTGATCAATTCGTGTTGTTTCCACGAAGGCTTGCAAAGTGGACAAAAAAGCAGGAGAATGATACACTTTTCGTAGTCGTCGATCAGGCGCTAGGTATTTGGGTTCCCGTGATCATAAACCGGCCTCATGTGATTCACTGCCATGATTTTTTAGCCCAACGTTGCGCGTTTGGCGAGTTCCCTAACGTTCAAGTTGGGTTTCTTGGAAAGGCATATCAAGCGGTAATACGCAGGGGATATAGGTACGGAAGGAATTTCATTTGCATTTCCGAGGCGACCCGTCGCGACTTGAGGAGTATGCATACAACGGAGCACCAAAGCATTGTAGTTCATAATCCTATTGATCCGCGATTCCTTTTAAACGAGCCCCTTGCTTTCGAGAGTGAAAAAAAAAGAAGTTATATCTTGAACGTCGGTGCGGACCTATGGTACAAGAATAAGGCTGGTGTTCTCTTGCTTTACGCGTCATTGTGCCGGCGGTATGAGCAAGAGTCAAAGATCCCTCCTGATTTGTGGATACTCGGGAATCAAAAACCTCTGAATTCATTTGCCACTGAAATGCCGGGGAACGCACGCGTGAAGTATCTTCCCGAGGTAACGACTGAGGAACTGTCGAAATTGTATCGTGGGGCCGCCCTCCTACTATTCCCGAGTCTTGAAGAAGGATTTGGTTGGCCGATACTGGAAGCACTTGGTAGTGGCACACTTGTGGTGACGACCGATGCTCCTCCAATGTCAGAAGTCGGCGGCAGTGCCGCTACCTATATTCCAAGAATGCCGGACTCCGAAATCGATCGCATCGATTGGTCATACTCGGGAGCTCTTGTTTTGAACCATCTGTTAAATCTTCCGGATGATGAACGATCGCGAATTATCGATCGAGGTAAAGAGCATGCGCAGCAATTCAATATTGATAGCGTGCTCTTGCAATATGAGTCCTTCTACACACATGTACTACATTCAAGGTCGTAACGTCGTAACTACCGTTAATCGATCATATGCAAACCAGAGTAAGTATGACTGATCGTCCACATATAGATTCATCTAAAGTACAACAGCTCTATGCAGAAACGCATAAGGGCTATTCAGCACTTTTTACAAAGCAACGATCCGGAGACAATTTTTGTTTTAACAGGCGAGTAGACGTTGTCCGAGAATTAGCACCTACACGCATCTTGGGCCTTCTAGATTGCGCAGTCGGCTCAGGGGAGGTTACCGGCTCGGTGCTATCCAATTCCACCGTGGAAAAGGTTGTGGTGAACGATTTTTCGCCACATATGATGTCGCTTGCGAGATCTTACCTAATACCGAAGAGTATTGAAGATTCAATACCTGCCATTCTCTTCAATCAAGATGACATCTTCCATTACCTGGATTCGACCGACGAAGAATTTGATTGTATACTATGCATTGGATTAATCGCTCATACTGGTCGACTTGATGAATTACTCAGCAGTTTAAGACGACGACTATCAAACAACGGCGTATTGTTATTTCAGTCGACATTGGCAAATCACCCATTCGTAGCACTACATAGATGTTTAACACAAAAACGATACCAGCGAAAGTTTGGGTATCCGATCGCCTATTATACCGAACGAGAATTGCTCGACGCATTCGCAAGAAACAGTTTTACCATAACAGAATCCAGAAAGTTTTGTATTCGTATCCCATTCGGTGACAAGATATCAAAACGTGCCAACTATCATTGTGAAAGAATACTCTGCAACGTAGCTCAAACTTGGGGATCCGAGTGTATTTACAAGCTTCTCGCGATCTAACCCAAAATGTTTCGTATACTTAGAGTCATATCATCAATGGATCCGGCGATGGGTGGCCCCTGCCAGGGGATTCGCAACTCGATTCCTTCTTTCCAACAGTTAGGCTACGAGACCGAAGTGGTTTGTCTCGATCCACCGGAAATCCGGTACGGCGTCGACGATCCGTTTGTGATCCATCGCCTGGGCGTTTCTCGTGGTCCCTGGGCCTATTCGGCGAAACTGATACCTTGGTTTCGGAACCATCTACTCCAATACCACGTAGTTATAATCCACGGTTTATGGTTGTTTCCATCCTACGCTGTGACCCGCGAGATTGCGTCGTTGCGGAAGGCGGAAGCCAAGCGGTTGTTGAAAAAGTGGCTTGCATCGAATGATACGAACTTAAACTATACTTTGTGCGGCAACGCGCTCGCGACTGGCCTTACGACAATGTCCGAGGCAAACGGGGCGGCGGCTAACGCAGATCGGCTCGCTCAATCCGTACACGTGGAACCTGCCAAACGAATAGAGACGAATTTACCCCGCTTTTTCGTTATGCCCCATGGGATGCTCGACCCATGGTTTCAGCGCGATTCCTCACGGCGATTCAAAGCGATACGCAATTGGTTCGTTTGGAAACTTGTCGAACGCCACACAATCGCGCAGGCCGATGGGGTATTCTTTACCTGCCAACAAGAACTCGAGCTGGCGAAGCAAACGTTTCGTCCCTATCAGCCGAAACGAGAGATCAACGTCGGATATGGCGTGATAGAGCCTTCCGTAAGAACGCCCGATATGGATGCGGCCTTTCATGCTACCACCCCTGAGTTGAATGGTAGGCCGTATCTGCTGTTCCTCAGTCGGATCCATCCCAAAAAAGGGGTTGATTTGTTGCTGAAGGCGTACGCCAATGTCGCCTTTCGCTCCGCGAAAGTAGAGTCTGGATCGAGTCTTTTCGCGGAGCAAAAAGCGACGATGGTCGTTCCCGATTTGGTGGTCGCGGGGCCGATTGATTCCGAGTACGCACGGCGGATGATCAGTATGGCAAAAGAGCTCGGGTTATCGGACCGGGTGCATTTCCCTGGAATGCTCAGCGGCGATGCCAAGTGGGGAGCGTTTTATGGTTGCGAGGCGTTTGTCTTACCGAGCCACCAAGAGAATTTTGGGATCGCTGTGGCGGAAGCTCTCGCATGCAGCAAACCGGTACTTATCTCGAACCAAGTGAACATTTGGCGAGAGATTGAATCCTCGGGTGCAGGGATTGTTGCAGAGGATACCGAGCAGGGAACCTATCAATTGCTGGAGCGGTGGGGTGCGATGCCAGGTTTAGAGAAAGAGTCGATCGGATTGAAAGCCCGCGCCTGCTATCGTCAGCATTTTGATATTTTGAAAAGTACACAAAGAATGGCAAATGCCCTGTCGGGTGTCACCCAATGACTTGTGGCAACCCAGTGATCAGATGTATCGCCCGGTGATACTCAGCAGCAATGTGGAGTAAGGTGCGTTTTATGGCGACTAAGGGTTGATCTTAACCAACCATCAAGAGAGATTCGGAATTTCCATCTTCGAGGCCGTTGCGGGCTGTAGTCCGGTAGGACCGCATATGGATCACAATTGCATGCATCGTGAGTCACTCATTATCGGTCGCCCCTACCCGGTTCAATGTTTCGCGAGCGCAGAGGCATTAAACTTGAGCCGAATTCCTGTTGATAACAACGATGGACGCCAAGTTCGTCGGCGCTAGTCATCTCACGAGCCTCTCAATACTATTTCAAGTTGGTTGTTACATCTTTTTTGGCTACTTTAATGACTGCACATCATCTCCCAATCGTTCGAACTATACGGAGCTTCGCCCGCCGTACAGGCCTGCTTCAAGTCGTCAAGCGTTTTCTCAACTCAGGGAGTAACGAATACGAAGATGCCTTTTCCAACGCGATGCTTTCTAGAATTACCGCCGGCGATACCGTTTGGGATATCGGCGCTAATGTCGGATATTACTCCGCCAAATTTTGTGAGAGAGTTGGAGACACTGGCCGCGTTATTGCCTTCGAACCACTGCCCGAAGCTTTTGAATCACTGAAAGTTACGATGAATGCATTCCCCTCGACCTGCTATGAACTATGCCAAATTGCTATTTCTGATCGTCAGGGCATCGCCTATTTCGAGGGACAATCTGAAGGCACAGTGACAACGACCGCGCACCTCTCAGAAAGCGACAGTCAAACTGAAATGCCGGCGGCCGGGAAAATCGCAGTCGATGTGACCACCGTTGACCTAATTCAATCTTCACAAAACCTTTGCCATCCAACAATTACAAAAATTGATGTGGAGGGATTTGAAGGAGAGGTCATTCGGGGTGGCGAAAAAGTATTTTCTTCGGACAAATCTAAACATATTTTCCTTGAGATTCATTTTGCACGGTTGGATGAGAGACGCTTGTCGAACACACCCAACCAGATTGTCAAGATGCTGAAAAGTTGGGGTTACCAAGTGAAATGGATCGATCCGTCACACGTCCATGCATTCCGTATTTGAAATTATCGTAGTTGTTCTCGTTGCATCGAAATCAGATTCATGCCAGTGTTTAGCGCTCATTCGTCCGAAAGTGAAGACCCGCTTCTGCGCCCCGTATTTGGCTTCCGAAATAAATTGGCCCGGATAATTTGGATGGTCGTTTGGTGCGTTCTGTTTCGCTTTAGTCCCACGCCGTTGCACAGTTATCGCAGCTGGCTTCTACGTCGATTTGGTGCCCGACTAGGACCGAATAATTTCATCTACCCATCAGCGCGAATTTGGGCACCGTGGTTACTCGAAACCGAAGCAGTCGTGACGATCGGATCTTCCGTAGAAGTTTACAATCCTGGTGGCGTGCGACTGGGGCATCACACGATCGTTTCTCAGAATGCATATCTATGCGGTGCAACACATGACTACAACACGCCCGAATTCACCTATCACGCTAAGTTGATATCGACCGAACCTCACACTTGGATTTGCGCTCGAGCCATTGTCTTGCCGGGTGTCGTCTGTGGCGAAGGATCCGTATTAGGGGCCGGTTCGGTGATTTCCAAGAAAATGGATGCGTGGACAGTTTATGCGGGTAATCCTGCTATCGCTGTGCGAAAACGAAACCGATTAGATTCCAATATTAAAGTCGACGGTGCGTCTTGCTGATTAAAGTGTCTGACATAACGGACAACGCGTACGATGTCTGCATCATTGGTGCGGGAGCTGCAGGCATCGTCACCGCTATTGAACTATGCCGCAGCGATCTAGCGATACGCGTACTGTTGCTGGAGCACGGTCCAAAGGATGGACATGCTCCGACGAATAATCCACTCGATAATTCGATACAATTGGACAATCTGCTCAATCACCATCCGCCGGAGGAATGTACGAACAAAGGCATTGGTGGAACAACGGCGACGTGGGGTGGGCGGTGCGTCTTGTTTGACGAAGTCGATTTCATCCCACGCAAGATTATCGGTGATGAATGCACTTGGACAGTCAAGCTTTTTGAAGAACTGAAAAGTTTCGTTTCTCGAACTCAGACATATTTTGAGTCGGGAGTCCAACCGTTCGAACTTCCCGATGATGCCAAACCGATAGCCGAAGGATTCCACTCGGATGACGTTTCCGATCGCATTCTCGAACGATGGAGTCGCCCAACTCGTTTTGGGAAACAGTATCGCGAGACACTGATGTCTTTGCAGAATCTGCACGTAGTTTGCGGTGTGACTGCGGATCGTTTAGAAATTGACGAGGATGGTAAAGATAGCAAAGTGTTGTTGGTCAAGACCGGCGAAATAGGGCGCGAAGCAAGGATCCAGGCGAATGTCTTTGTGATTGCCTGCGGCGCCCAGGAATCTACGCGGCTACTATTTCGGAGCCCGCAACTATTTCGACCTCTCGGAGAATTTCCGACGGCCCTTGGGAAATTTTATCAGGGACATGTATCCGGAAAGATCGCCAGCATCCAGTTTAATGGTGATCCAAAGAAAACAGATTTTGGTTTCCACCAAGAGTCGGATGGAACCTATGTTCGTCGTCGGTTTCAACTTACAAAAGATTGCATTCTTAGAGAAAATCTGCTGAATACGGCTTTGTGGTTGGACAACCCCCTGTATTTCGATCCCAGTCACCGCAGTGGCGCGATGTCGTTCATGTACTTAGCTATGATAACGCCAGTTCTCGGCCGAAAACTGGCTCCGCCCGCGATTGCCTATTCAATAACGAAAGGAAGAATTCATAAGGTTGGCGCACACCTACGTAATGTTTTACTTGGACTCCCAAAGTCATTGGTGGTACCGGCGAATATCTTTCTGAAAAGATACTTCGGCAGCCGTAAATTGCCCGGCGTATTTTTGTATAGCCCTAAAAACGAGTACGCACTTCACTATCATGCCGAGCAACTTCCTTGTGAATCGAATCGCATCGAACTTGCTGAAGACGGCGAGACTTTGCAAATTCGCTATCGCATCACGGATGGCGATGCTGACTCGATCGTTCGAACGCACGAGATTCTGGACAAAGCGCTGCAAGATTCTGGAAGCGGAAGATTGCGATACTGGTATTCCAAAGATGTTCTACATGAAAAAGTGAAAGAGATTTCACGGGATGGGCTACATCAGAACGGTACGACACGAATTGCCGACGGTCCTGACCGTGGCGTTGTTGATTCGAACTTGCGATTGTTTGGAACCAAAAATGTCTACATATGCAGTTCGTCTGCTTTTCCCACATCCGGACAAGCGAATCCTACGTTTTTTTTAGGGATGTTTGCCGTTCGGTTGGCTGATCATTTGCGGGAAGTTGTCCATGAAAAGCGTTGAACTTTATCCTGGTATTCATTCTTCTGTGCTCGGTTTTGGATGTGCTCCTATCCTTGGCGCCGTGGGGGCAACTGAGTCGCATCGAGCGATCGAAATCGCATTGGAACATGGAGTCAACCATTTTGATCTTGCGAGGTCTTACGGTTACGGTGATGCAGAGAGATTTGTCGGACGCGTCTTGGCCAAAAAACGGCACTCTGTTCGAATTGCGACCAAGTTTGGTATCAGGGCCAACTGGAAAGCGAAGATACTACGCCCAATCAAGCCAATCGTTCGTCGTTTCAAACAACGACACGCCAGTTTCGATCGACCTACAGTACAACCTACTTTCCGCTATGCGGCGGATCGCTTTCACGATCGTGTTCCAATAGACGCAAAGCATTTGGAAAGTAGCTTGAACGAAAGTCTGCGTGCTCTCAGGACAGACTTCGTTGATTTTCTCTTGATCCATGAACCTGACGCTTTCATTGAGCAATGGGAGGATGTCTTCTCTGCCGCTGCAAGGTTGAAAAAGGCGGGCAAGGTACGTTGCTTCGGATTAGCGACTCCGAACCCATTTTCAGGAATGCATGAATGTTATCTCGATCAGTTTGATGTTCTACAATTCGCGAAACCCTCGACGCTAAGCGACTACTCACAACTGATTGACGAAAGAGGCTCGCAAAACAACGTTATTTTTTCTCCGCTGCGAAATCGAGGTGATGCTTCTGCAATAAATGAATTGATTAGAATTCGCAACGATTTCCAGAAATCCGTAATCCTCTGCACGATGTTCAACCCAAATCATATCGAAGCGAACATTCGTGCACTTGAGTGACAGTCAACCAATGGCATTGCTTGATCTAACCATCGTCATTCCGACGAAGAATGATGCACAGCGTTTGAGGGAGTGCTTGGCGGCGATCGGGGCGGAGTGGGCAGCGGACGTCGTGGTAGTCGATTCAGATAGCACCGATGACACCGCAGCGGTGGCCGCTGAATATGGCGTTCGATTGGTGTCGTTCCAATGGGATGGTCACTTTCCCAAAAAGCGAAACTGGTTTCTTCGGCATCATGCGCCGGCGACCAAGTGGGTGCTGTTCTTGGATGCAGACGAGATCTTGACCCAAGATTTCAAACGAGAACTTGAGGCAACTCTACCGAATTCGCGAGTCGATGGCTATTGGTTGAAATACTCGATCTACTTCATGGGCCGCGAACTGACGCATGGTTACCCACTTAAGAAACTCGCACTGTTTCGGGTCGGGGCGGGGGAGTACGAAAGAATCGACGAGAATCGGTGGAGCCATTTGGATATGGAGATCCATGAACATCCCATCATCGAAGGAGAGATTGGAACGATCAAAAGCAAAATTGACCACCGTGACTTTCGTGACATCTACCACTACATTGCAAAACACAATGAATACTCTTCTTGGGAAGCCCATCGATTCCTGCAGATGGAATCACAACGGGATGCAGCAAAAAAACTTACGCTGAAACAAAAGCTGAAGTACCGGCTAGCTCGATCGCCACTTGCTGGAATCATCTATTTTCTAGGTGCCTATTTTTTAATGGGCGGTTTTTTAGACGGCAAACGCGGACTCGCATTCGCTATCCTGAAAGCCGGATACTTCACGCAGGTCTATTGCAAGATCCAAGAACTAGAGTGGGATAGGCTTCCAGCCTGTCAAAGCAAAAAGGAAAAAGAATGACAGGCAAGATGCCTGCTTATATCAAGAAAAATACGACAGGCAGGATGCCTATCCCACACCAAGATAGACAGGCAGGATGCCTATCCCACACCGAGACTGACAGGCAAGATGCCTATCCCACACCGAGAATGACAGGCAAGATGCCTATCCCACACCGAGAATGACAGGCAAGATGCCTATCCCACACCGAGAATGACAGGCAAGATGCCTATCCCACATGGCCGAAAGAAGCGTTTGGACGGGTTATGCCGTCGGAAGTTTTTCAACCTCAATTACTTTCCCAATTTTCAGTAGACTCATCGCATCTGCTAGGAAAAGTCATCACGAACGATTAAAGTGGAATGATGCGTAAGAACGAAAAATCTAAAATTTTGTTGCACGGCTTGAACTTCTCCCCTGAGGAAATCGGCGTCGGAAAGTACTCCGGCGAAATGGTCGAGTTTTTGTTGCAAAATGGCGTCCCCTGCTGCGTCGTGACAACCCCTCCGTATTACCCTCACTGGAAAATCAGAAACGGATACTCTGGATTCCGCTACCAAACGGAAAAACGCACCCCTCTCCCACCAACGACAAACACTGCCCCCGCAGAGCCAAAAACGTGGGAGCCAAAAACGTGGGAGCCAAAAACGTGTGTGGCACCGGATGTGGTCCAGTCGGAACCGCTGGAGGTCGTTCGCTGCCCGGTATGGGTGCCGAAACAAGTAAACGGCATGAAGCGGATTCTTCACCTTGCGTCGTTCGGTATCTCCAGCTGGCCGGTCGTGTTATGGAAAGCTATCACCTTTCGACCCAGAGTGATCATGACGGTGGAGCCTGCGGCTTTCTGCATGCCTGCTACCTTGCTAGCCGCACGACTGACCGGGGCGAAAGCTTGGTTGCATATCCAAGATTTCGAAGTCGACGCTGCTTTCGAACTGGGCATTCTCAAGCAACCGCTGCTAAAAAAACTGGTGCGAACGATCGAGGCTTTTCTCATGCGCCGGTTCGATCTTGTCTCCAGCATTTCGGGAAACATGGTCCAGAAAGCGATCGAAAAAGGGGTACCTGCTTCCCGAATGCGTCTGTTTCCCAACTGGGTCGACTGCGACGTGATGCGACCACTGCCAGATGCGAAATCTCTCTGTTCGAAGTTTCAACTCCCATCGGACAAATGTATCGCACTCTATTCTGGCAACCTTGGTGCAAAGCAAGGGATCAGCGTGATCTTGGAGGCGGCGAAAATGGCTCGCAATCATCCGAATCTCTTTTTCGTTATCTGTGGGCACGGTGCAGTGTACGGGATGACCGCCGGCGAAGCAGCCGATCTGCCCAACGTGCGTATGCTTCCCGTGCAACCGATAGAGGTCTTTAATGACCTAATGAATTGCGCGGATATTCATCTTCTTCCTCAGCGTGCGGACGCGGCTGATTTGGTGATGCCTTCCAAACTGACGGGGATGCTGGCGACTGGCCGACCTGTCGTGGCCTGCGCTGGCCTGAACACACAAATTGCAAAGGTCGTTTCGCATCGAGGAATCGTCGTTCCGCCCGGACAAGTCGAGCCTTTCTTTCAAGCGATTTTGCTTCTCGCAGAGGACTCGGATCTGCGTAAACGACTAGGCGATCACGCGAGAGAATACGCGGTAAAGTATTTGGGGAAACGAGCGATTTTGGAACAGTTTGTAAGGGACCTATCTTGCTCTGAAAACATTTCCTCGTACTCAGATTTGGAAACCGAAAAGCCGACCGCGGACGAGAGAATTCTTACGATCGAAAACTCTCATCTGCAGCCAACTGATCCCCAAGTGCCCAAAAAGACCTGTTCGGCGACAACTAGATTTCCGCATTAGCGACAACTAAATTTCCCGACTAGATTTTGGTCGATTTCTACTCGGTTCTTCAAGTACATCACTCCAGCTCCTCCTGTGGCGCAGAAAGCTAGTAGTCCGAATGTGCCGGATTGTTGCCTAGTCTCGCAATAATCGACAGGTCAGTTCCACCATACCGCAAAGCGTAAATCCACGACGATCTTGCCATCACGATGGGGAATGTTTATCTTACAAACAGCAAGGGTGAAGACGTGATGGTGGATAAGACGTTCGTGTTCCGGCGTTGTTCGGACGACATGCTCCGGCTATGTGTCCACAAGTCGATGTTGCCATTCGACCCGGTGGGCAAATAACCTCGTTTAAGTCACCGAATGGGATAATCGAATAAGATGCCCCACAACCCCGGCACGATGTAATTGAACCTCATCAAAAGGCTGCTCCATGCTCTCCGTCTTCTGTTCGCCGAGTCGCTACACGCAAGGCAAAAACGCTACCTCCGCCCTGGGAACGGAGATGGTCGGCTTGGGATTGAGCGGGCCAGCACTGATTGTCGCCAGTCGATCACCGATTCGATTGCTGTCCGAAACCTGGAAAAGCACGCTGGCTCAAGCCGGGATCGCCTATGCCGTGCATGAGTTCGGCGGCGAATGTTCTCTGGTTGAAATCGAGCGGATCAAGCAGGTCGCCCAGCAGCAAAAGTCCCAAGTCATCATCGGAGCCGGTGGCGGCAAAGTCCTCGATGCCGCTCGTGCGGTTGCTGCCGATCTGAATTTGCCCTGCGTCAACTGCCCAACCGTGGCGTCCAGCGATTCGCCATGCAGTGCGTTGTCGGTGATTTACTCGGACGACGGAGTTGTTCAAGGGAGTCGCTTCCATCGCAAGAACGCCGACCTGGTGCTGGTAGATACGCAGATCATTGCCCAGAGTCCTCCCCGGCTACTGGTGGCGGGAATGGGCGATGCGTTGGCGACATGGTTTGAGGCAAAGACCTGCGTGGATGGGGGCATCAAGAACCTGCGAGGAGGCTTATCGACGCAGAGTGCCTTGGCATTGGCGAAACTTTGCTACCGCACTTTGCTGGCCGATGGAGCCGATGCTCTCCGGTCAGTGCAAACGCAAGTCGTGACCCCGGCACTGGAACGACTCGTGGAGGCCAACACGCTGCTGTCCGGAATCGGGTTCGAGTCTTCGGGCCTTGCAGCCGCCCATGCCATTCACAACGGGTTGACCACGGCCAAGGCCACGCATGATTACCTGCATGGTGAAAAAGTGGCGTTCGGATTGCTGACTCAGCTTGTGTTGGAAGGACAGCCTCGTTCGGTGCTGCATCGAGTGCTGGGTTTCGCAACCGAGGTCGGATTGCCGATCACACTGGCTGACATCGGCCTGACGGAGTTGCCCAAAGAAGTCCTGCAAAAGATCGCCGTTCGTGCCACCGCCGAGAACGATACGATTCACAATGAGCCATTTGAAGTGCGGCCCGATATGGTGGCCGATGCGATCATGGCGGCAGATGCAATGGGGCGAGCGTGGAGGAAAGACCTTAGCCCGCATTAGGAAAGATTTTTTCCAAAGGTGAATTTCGGCTTCTTCCAATAGCAGGTACAGAAATGACTTCCCCAGACCAAACCGACTACGTTCTTCGAGGCGGCGATCATGGAGCAGAGAGATTGCGGCTTCTGGCTTCCGTGAAATGGCCCACCACGAAGCCGCTACTGGATCGAGCCGGTATGCGTCCGGGGCTGCACTGTCTGGACGTGGGTTGCGGAGCCGGGGCGGTTACATTCCGAATGGCTGAAGCCGTACAACCAACGGGCCGTGTCACGGGCATAGATTTCGACGAGCGATGTGTGGGGTTGGCTCGCTCGGAGGCTCAACGGCTTGGATTAGATGTCGAATTCCGAACAGGAAGTGCCACGAATCTAGAAGATCGCTCTGCCTACGACCTTGTTTTCGGACGTTTTTTGCTGACCCACTTGCCCGAACCAGAAACGGCTCTTGAGGGAATGGTTCGGGCGGCAAGGCCGGGAGGCTTCGTGGCCGTGGAGGACATCCAGTTCACCGGCCACTTTTCCCACCCCGCTTGTCCTGCTTTCGATCGCTATGTGAGCTTGTATCAGGACGTGGTGCGGCACAAAGGCGGCGATCCAAACATCGGCCCTCGCTTGCTCGGCATGTTTCTCGATGCAGGCTTGGCGGACATTGAGTTGGAGGTGATTCAACCGTCGTATCGGGAAGGTCCGGGAAAACGGATCGCCTCGGTGACAATGGAACACATTCGAGAAGCAGTCGTCGGAGCGGGTCTGGCATCGGATGAAGAAATCAGTGGTGTCGTTGCCGAGATCAACTCATTTGCAGATGACCCACAAACGATTTTGAGCTTGCCGAGAATTTTTCAGGTATGCGGGAAGAAGCCGTGTTGACGGCAGTTCGAGACCCCCAACTTACTCCAGCCGCTTCTGCACCGCAGCAAACAAACTCTCACGGACCACGATGAATACCAATAGCAATTTGCCTGAAGCTGAAATGATTCGCCCGATGAATGCACAAGAGGTTCAAAAACTTGTGGCATGGGCTGGCGACGAAGGGTGGAACCCCGGCGTCAATGATGCTCAATGCTTCTGGAACTTCGATCCAGACGGATTTCTGGCAATTGCCGAGAACGACAAGGTTATCGGCGGCGGTGCAATTATCCTTCACGGTGAAAGTTTTGGCTTCATGGGACTTTTCATCGTCAATAATGCTCACCGAGGAAATGGGTTGGGGAGGGCACTGTGGTTCGCTAGGAGAAATCGCTTATTGTCACGACTCAAGGATGGTGGAACCATTGGGCTAGACGGTGTAGACGCGATGGTCCCCTTTTATCAGAAAGGTGGATTCACGCCGTTCGTTCGCCATCGGCGATTTCAACTCACACAATCTGCGTCGGGATTGATTCGATCTGAACGGATCGTGGACGTTGCCTCGGTCGGTCTTCCGATGCTTGCGGATTACGACAGCCAATTTTTTCCCGTCCGTAGAGAACAATTTTTGGTGCAATGGACACAACAAAAGAATGCGGTTTCGTTGGCATATGTGAAAGACGGACAGCTACTCGGTTTTGGCGTCATGCGTCCCAGCCTCATCGGATGGAGGATTGGGCCGTTGTTTGGGGACTCCATCGAAGTTGCTGATGCCCTGTTTCAGTCATGCCAACTTGCCAGCAAGGGGATGCCAATCTTTTTGGACGTACCGGACAATAATCCACCAGCCATCGCCCTATGCGAGAAGTACAAAATGCAAGAAGTCTTCGGTTGCGTGCGTATGTATTATGGTCCTGTTCCCCGGCTGGATCATCGCCGCATCTTCGGCGTCACGACGCTTGAGATCGGATGACGGCCCCGTTATCGACAATCACAATCGCCTGCGAGCGGGTTTGTTGGGATAGAAGCGTAAACAAACCACTGCACCGGAGGCTCCCAATTCAGGGCTCTACCCCTCACCCCCCGAAGGCAACGCTGTGAGGCATTTTCGTCAATGAAATGGAACGCTATTTGAATTTAAGCCTTCCGTTCGGGCTTGCCCCGACGGAGGCAACAATTGGAAGCTACAGGCAAAAGCCCTCGGCTCGGGCTCTCCACCGGGTTTACTCGGTGGAAGCAACGTTTGGATCCGAAAAACGCTGCTTCCACCGGTATGAAACCGGTGGAGAGCCATGGCCCGTCTCTGCGGCTAGTAGCCACCAATTATCGCCCCACTGGCATAAAGCCAGTGGTAGCGAATCGAAGAAAAAAATGCTTCACAGCGTTGCCCCGAAGGGAGACTGCTGATTTTGATTTGCCGCAGGCAAAGGCTCTATCACAACCCGAAGCGTGAGCGAGGGGCAGACCGTCCCTCGCTTACGCTTCGGGTTACCACTGGCATAAAGCCAGATGACATGCATTGAATGCCCCTGGGGTTTATCCCTGGGGATCGTTACCTTCACGCTAGGGCGAAGGTCAATTACCACTGGCATAAAGCCAGATGGCATGCATTGAATGCCCTTGGGTTTATCCCAGGGGATCGTTACCTTCATGCTAGGGCGAAGGTCAATTACCACTGGCATAAAGCCAGATGGCATGCATGAATGCCCTTGGGTTTATCCCTCGTCTGATTTCCGTCGTCCATACGTTCATGTCAAAAACCACGCGTACTCCGATTTATCGGCCCGTTGGTCAAGTAGAGCAAACAGGTACATCGTGTGCCGACGAACAAACGACAAGCGACAGAAATCGCGTCGAACACTGCCAACGGAAACACATCACAAATCACGACTGCCATCGACGATGCGCGCCACTTCGATTCCTTCATGGAATCGGCGAAAGAACACAACGTATCGCCCAATGCTATAGGATCGGCAGCCAGAGACGCCAAATCCCTCTCTAACTTCGCCAACATCCGGATTCTCGGCAAGCATTTGGCATGTCGAGCGAACCTTCTTCAACCACTCTCTCGCTGCGTTTGGCTTGTCGCGTGCTATGTAGTCAACAATTGCCTCTAAGTCGTCATCTGCAGCAGACGAGTATGTAACAAGAAACACTATTCCTCTCCGCGTTCAATTCGCGAGATACGTTTTTCCGCACGGTCGTAAACTTGATCAGCGGCTACGCTTTGACCAGCATCGAGTTGCTCAAAACCTAAAGCCACGGCATCTCGTAGGGTTTCCCTCGCTTGAAGCATTCGCAAGCCCTCAGCCAAAACGTCCTCTTCGCTCAAGAATCGACGTCCCGCAATCATTCGTTGCACGAAAGGGACTAAGTCACTAGGAATACTCGCACTCATAACGCACTACCTCAAATTGCATGAAGGCGTACAACGCCTGACAAAAACTGCCCAATTCAGCATTGAAATCAAAAATCATTTTAGACGAAGTAGCCTCAGTTTGACAGCTTCCCGAACTGCGCAAAATTCAGTCGCCTATTCAGATAGCCTCGGTACTTTTGCCAACAAACTGAATCCATCTCGCAATCGATTCCGGACCTTGAGACATCGAAGGGCTTACCAGAAAACGCCCTGAAGAGTTATTCAGGTTGCAACACGACGCGTCAACGTCGCGGAACGCCATGAAAGGCAGCCAAGTAATAGCCCTGGGTTCGATGGTCAAGATCCTCGCGAGCCATGAAAGCCTGAAAGGGCGGGACCATGTTTGTGCCGCCCCTTTAGGCCTTTAGGGCTTGATGAGATGATGACGCGATCCCAGGGCGTTGCCCCCCTTGAGCCACGCCAATAAGTCGTTCCCGCGCAGGCGGGAATCCACCAATAAGTCGTTCCCGCGCAGGCGGGAATCCAGTGGAGTGCGAGCTATGCTGGGTTCCCGCCTGCGCGGGAATGACGGACGAGCGGTGCTCGCATCGCTTGCAGCTATGCTGGGTTCCCGCCTGCGCGGGAATGACGGACGAGCGGTGCTCGCATCGCTTGCAGCTATGCTGGGTTCCCGCCTGCGCGGGAATGACGGACGAGCGGTACTCGCATCGCTTGCAGCTATGCTGGGTTCCCGCCTGCGCGGGAATGACGGACGAGCGGTACTCGCATCGCTTGCAGCTATGCTGGGTTCCCGCCTGCGCGGGAATGACGGACGAGCGGTGCTCGCATCGCTTGCAGCTATGCTGGGTTCCCGCCTGCGCGGGAATGACGGACGAGCGGTACTCGCATCGCTTGCAGATATGCTGGGTTCCCGCCTGCGCGGGAATGACGGACGAGTGGTGGTCGCGTCGCTTGCAGCTATGCTGGGTTCCCGCCTGCGCGGGAATGACGGACGAGCGGTACTCGCATCGCTTGCAGCTATGCTGGGTTCCCGCCTGCGCGGGAATGACGGACGAGCGGTGTTCGCATCGCTTGCAGCTATGCTGGGTTCCTGCCTGCGCGGGAATGACGGACGAGCGGTGCTCGCATCGCTTGCAGCTATGCTGGGTTCCCGCCTGCGCGGGAATGACGGACGAGCGGTGCTTGCATCGCTTGCAGATTTATTTGTCTTCTTGAGCGAACTTTGAGTCGTCGATTTTCGATTCGTTGATCACAGGCTTGAGGATCATGGTGGTATAAGAAGTGAATGCTGGAATTTTGGGGATAGGAATGGCCGTAGCTGGCAGTTTTGCCGGATCGACGACCGTCTCATTGTAGATCTTGCGAATTAGTCCTTGGCCATCAATCCAAAGTGTGACCTTTGTATCGCCGAACTTGGCCTTGCCGCTGATTTTCCAGCACTTAACTTTATCGACTTCCTCCTGCCCATCGTCTTCTGGTTTGAGTAAGTCGGTGGTTATGATGCCCCATGTTGGTCCGTTTTTGTCGATGTGGAGGAGCGGGATGATGGCAGTTGCTGCTCCACCTGAGATACCGGTCGCACTTGCCAACGGCATATCGAGCTTTTGACCTTTTTGGTGCTGACCATTGAGCGTCCAAATGGACTCAAATGAGTTGCCATCCGCAGACCAAATCGCGAACAGTTGATTTGGCTTGGCACCTGGACTAACGCTATGACGAAACTGCCAACGAAATCGACCGCCACGTTCAAATGCTGTATTAAAGGGCTGCTCGCTCTTGATCTGCTGGCCTTGGACATTCATTTCTTGTATCAATAGACCGTCATCTCGGTAGGTCGTTAGGCTTTTGTAAAGGCTGGTTGAAGCAGCCAAACGATCTTGGGCCGCGAGCTTCGTATCCGCCGAAGTAGAATTTGCAATCGGTGTTTGCGCGCGAACGGTTGCGTCAGAAGCACAGAATGCCAGCACTGCAAGTAAGCTTCGTTGCATCAACATTGCATATTCCCTAAACAAAAATTTGGTTTGACAAAATCGAACACTCCAACATGATAACGTAATGGCAAAGAATAAAACGACGCAGAAAAAGGGTTTACCTACCACGAAAATCCTCTTCCTACACGGTTGGCACAGCGTCCCAGGCGGTGTCAAACCGACATATCTAAAAGACCATGGTTACGAAGTCATCAACCCGAACCTAGATGACCATGACTTTGATGTTGCTGTTGCGACCGCTCAGGCAGAGTTCGATAAGCACAAGCCTCATGTTGTCGTTGGAAGCTCTCGTGGTGGTGCGGTTGCAATGAACATCAACACCTGCAACACCAAGCTGGTACTGCTCTGCCCAGCATGGAAGAAATGGGGAGTGGCCAAGACTATCCGCAACGATACCGTACTACTGCACAGCCGATCCGATGATGTTGTACCGTTTTCGGACTCGGAAGAATTGGTTGCCAGCAGCGGCCTACCACCAGATACGTTGATTGAAATCGGACACGATCACCGCTTGGCGGATGAATCTTCTTTGTCTGTAATGCTGTGGGTCTGCAAATTGTTTGCGTCCGGACAGGAATTACCGGGGATGGATGGTGAGAAGTCTTCCTTTGTAGATGCCTCTTCTCAGGAAGAAGGCAACTACGTTTGCGATGCTTGTGGAGAAGTCATCATTATCCCTATCGACCTGACCGAAGGTTCGAGTCAGACGTATGTTGAAGATTGTCCTGTCTGCTGCCGAGCCAATACTATCCACGTTCAAGTGGATGACGAAGGTAATGCCCAAGTCCGGGCTGAACCAGAGCAAGACTACGAATAAGTTCAAATCGCCAGCGCAAACTCCCAAATTCATTCCAATTCACTCAATCGCAGCTTGTAAGCGATCTCAGCAAAATCGCTGAATTGATCCGGGATCGTATCTTCCGAGGTCATGGTGACATACTTCGTAAGCCCCTTGTAGGACATCCCTTTGAGTGCGTCAGTGAACAAGGGATGCTTGCAATCTTCAGGTAGAGCGATACCGATGGTGAATGACTTGGAGTTCTTAACCCACATGGCAGCATAGACTCGACTCATGTGCTTGTTGCCTATGGTGAACTTGATGTAGGTTGTTGTTAGCTCTCCAAAAGCATCAGGTGACACGTCAAGCAGCATCCCGCATACGACCAGGAAGTTCAACCGGAGTTCATCCCAAGCCTTTCCGCTAATCTTTGCGATTGCTTTTGGTCCTAGTTGGTCCATTCCAAATTTATTCGTAGCAAACTCCAAAAGCTCACCTCCATTGATTGCGGTCGTTCCAAACTGTTTCGGGCGTTCGGCGAGTATGGCAAATTGGCAATTCCATCGAAAGTCCAGGATGCAATATCAGGACTTAGTAAGGCAACGAATTCCAAAAGGCATTGTGTTTTGTAAGGTTAACTTCACAACAAGCGGCCCAAAGAAATGGAATTCAGAGCCTTTAAAATGGCGGAGCGTACCCCAAATCTCCATTTACTCCTGGTGATGCTTCAACATGGGTGGAATTCTTCACGGACCGAATCGAGGGTATGTTGCGATCGCTGCATCAACGTGAACGCCAACGATTGCCAATCCCTTAACTCAAAGCAGACTCACTTTGACAGTAGGTCGAACTGCGCAAGCCTCAACCGTTCAATTTGGTCGCTGCCAAATCTAACGAGTTACGATCTTTTCCAGAGTTATTCATCCTGCAACACGACGCGCCAACGTCGCGGAACGCCATGATAGGCAGCCAAGTAAGTCTCCTCCAGCGGAACAGGAATATAGCGTTCAGGTGTCAGAAACAGTGGCATGTCGATCAAAGCATGGTTGATTGCTGTCGGTTCGATGTACGCATGCTTGATTGGGCCCGACGCATAACTCACCAACGTCAACGGTTCGTTCGGAGGCAACTCCACACGATCATTGACGATTTCACTCCAGATGGCTTCATGGATTCCATGTGGATCGCGAGGCCCTGGCGGGAACAGGTCGACGATCAGCATATGATAGCCGCGATAGATCGCTTCCACGGCTTTCTCAACAAAACTTGTTAACGCATGTCGGGTGGATTTGTTCCCTGGCGAAACAATTTCGATGAGGGCGACGATCCGGTCATTGCTGCTGTGACGAATTACCATCGTCCTTCGCTTGGATACATAGTCGTCCATTTCCGCCTGTGCCGTCCAACGCGTTGGCGGCGGTCGCATTGCAACTGCAACGCCCCCATCGTTTAATGAGTCGGGACCATCCTCCGAATTCGGTATCAAATCGACGGCATCGGTTTCTTGTAAAGTCAAAACATCAGGTCCAAACGGACCGATGATCTGTTCTGCCTGCGCATAGTAATCATCTGGCAATCGTCCGTCATTAAGCGCGTTTTGAAGTTCAGCAATCCAACCCAAATGAAATGCGTGCCAAGTTCCAGCGTTAACTCGTGTCCAATCGTGAATCGGCATTTAAAACCCTCCTTTGCACGCCATCATACCATCGCCGGGGGTGAAAATCACGTCACGCCTGTAGTACCCATCACGCTCCGCAGAACCGAATGGAACCGAATGGGGATACACCACATTGGCATTTTCCATGACACATTTTGAAATTAAGGTCGATTAATCTTTTGTTGGAAGGCTAAGAAGGCTCCCGTAAAAAAATATTTCCTGACTCTGGGAAAAACCTGCCAGTTAATCGTTATCGTTTTAAAATTACGAGCGAGTTGCCCGGTCGCGCACTGTGAAAGTTACTTCATTCCAGAAATCAGGTGAGACCATGAATCGCGTTACTGTTGGTGGAGTTGTTGGATCCGTCATCGTTGGAGCCATTGGACTGTACATTTTGGCAGCTCGTAGTCCAGCCGAATTGCGAGGTTATGACATCAACAAACTGCAACAAGAAATCGATGCGCTGGATAAAGAGGATGGAGAGGCAGCCTTCGCAGCCTTGTGCAAAGCCTTAAAGTCTTTCGATGCTACAACCCAAGAACGTACAGTTCTACTTACTCAATACAAAGAAACTTCGCCAACCATCAAAGCGATCGACACTCGTATTGCTGAACAACGAAAGATTGTTGAAACAGCATTGAACGCATACGACCAATCGCAGAACGAAGTCTATGAAAAAGTCGACTTGCAGTTCAACACGCTCAAGGCAGAACGAACTCGTTTGATGGACGTCGAGGGCTTGCTCGATACATCGACGCGAATTAAACAAATCGATGCACATGGGCGTGAGCTGGTATGGTAGGCTTAATGGTTTGACCTTCAACGGAATGCCAGCCATGGCACTCCGATTCTTTCACATACCATCCCATGGCGATGCCGCATTAGAAGCGGCGCTCAATCAGGTATTGAGCACATTTCGAATAATCAAAGTTGACCGCAATGCCACCCACCAGCCGACAAAGGTTGCAAGCACGCTCCGCCGTGCCGTTCGCAGTGAAGCATTTGGCAAGATTCCAGGTGGACGGCATATGGAATGTGCCTACCGCAACTGGTCGAACGCAGCGGTAGTGGATCTTGTTCGAGATACCTTCCGTTCGAGCAAAAGCTATCGGATGAAGCGGGGGGTAGGATGGGACCATTGTCCCGTCCATACAACGGATCGGGACATTGGTCCCAATCTACTTTTGGGCGGCAATAAGTGCCACCCACGTGCCACCCACGTGCCGACAAAGGTTGCAGGCAAGCTCCGCCGTGCCGTTCGCAGTGAAGCATTTGCCAAGACACCAGGTGGACGGCACATGGAATGTGTCTACTACTTTGACCTTTGTCGGCTGTGTCTATAGTACCCATCACGCTCCGCGTGATGTTGCCTGCTACGAGGCCATGCTGGCGTATTTCTTGGAAAGCATGTTTCTTGGCCATGCAAAGCCGATCCCGACTCCGGAAAGAAGCTCGGTCGGCACTACTCCTCCCAAGATATGGAACATCGGTCGATACAATGATTCCCAATCTTTGTTTCCCGCCGGGCAATATTGACGCCCATTCCCTTCCACCGCAGTTACGCCTGAAATACGCGATGCCAGCGATGCCGAGGTCAGGAACGACGAACCTACGCAAGTCAAATCTTGAACGTATATCTTCATGCCATAGTGTTTTGCTGCGGCTGAGAACAACAACGAATCGGTAATCCCCTTGCATGCTTTGATTGCGATCCCCGAATAGCCTTGTTGCTTTGCAAACTTGAGCGAATCGAGGTCTGTCAACGATTCATCGATCACGACTGGCTTGAGTCGACTGACACGATGCATGGTCACTTCTTTTCGTGCCCGCAAATCGCGCTGCATCGGCTGCTCAATATAATGGAGCTTCATCGTCGAATCCTTCGACAGCCGATCCAGCCTCTCTAAGAAATCGATGACGTAGTCTTCATTCTCGCAGGCTTCGTTGAAGTCAATCGAATAGGACCAGTCGCGTGTCGGCGCAACCCGCATTGCAATGCGATCGATTTCGAAAACTCGGCCAACGTCGGCATCCAAATCTTGGCCCGTGATCTTGACCTTGAGATGCGACAACTGTTGCTTGCTGATCCATTCCTCTAGCGTTTCTGGCAAACCGTCGCCGACCTTGCGATTCAAATCGTCTGCCGAGAGCGGGTCCAACGAACCCACCAGGTGGTAAAGGTTCAGCGTGGGCGTTGGCTTTGGCAAGACGACGTCCGTGAAGTGCTTGCCGATGAAATCTTCGCCCAGCCATGGCGAAAGATCGGTTCCGAGGATTTCGGGTGTCAGCAAGTCAAAACTATTGGAATTGTGCAGGCGTCCAAAGGCATCGTGCAACGCGATGTCCGTGCTCGACATGGCCAACGCGACCGCCAAGTCAGGGATTGGTTCTGTCAGTTTCATGGCTTCCGCCAACTCAAGGGCGTGTTGTTTCGCAATCGTCTTGAGCTGCACGGCCAACGCAATCGGATGTGCAGCAGGATCCAATTTGGTCGCGGATTGAACAATCTTTTCCGCAAGTCCAATGACGATTCTCAAAACTTGTTCGGGAGTCAGGGTCTTGCTCGGCCACGCCCAAGCGGTACCCATCGTCATCTCCCCCATTCCAAAGGCAAGTTTCTTCTTGGCCTTGTCCTCGATTGCTATCGTGGTACGGAAAACGGTGACGTCTTTGACAACCCGACCACCAAATTTAAGCGGCGAGCGATAGACGAAAGGGAATTTTTCTGACTCAGCGTCAACGACCGTGATCTTAGAATTCTTGGACATGATAAGTTCGGCAAGCCTAATAGACTGGGAAAGCAACGTTTTGGTCGCATAGCATAAGGCCCAGGAATGCCGTTTCGAAACCCCTAATGCCAAGAAATTCCGGGCTAGACGCAAATCTCTCGAAAACTGTACAAGTCCGGGTGAGGCTAATCTTGCCTTAATCGCCCAATTCATCAGCCTGCAATCCTCCAAACGCATGTCCAACGGTTCAGATCAGCGCATTCGGCACGTTGCAATCGTGCTTCAAAGCTTAGACGCAGCCACCTCTCGCGGTCTGTTGGCCCAACTCCCCGCTGCTCAGAGCAAACTCATTCGACAAGCGTTGGTTAATCTTGGGTCCATTTCACCCCAAGAGCGGGCAAAAGCGTTCGAAGCCATGCAAGGACTCTTGGGAGCCACGGTTTCAAGACCAACTCCGTCTCACCGAACGCCCGAGGCGAGTGCGGACGCGAGATCGCCTGCAGCCGAACTCCTCGCATCTCAAACGTCCGCTGTGTCGGATCAACTCGAATGGAGTCCGGCGGCGCTTCAGTCCCATTCCCATCCGATTTCGCCCTCCAACAAGGAGCCTCAGCCCAACGACATGATTGGACATTGCGGCAGTTGGTCCACAATCCCTGTCGAGACGTTGGCCGAAATCCTCAAGACTGAGCGACCGATCGTGATCGCAACCGTACTCAATCAAGTCGCAGTGGATCGAGCGACAGCCATTGTTCAGTTGCTCCCAATCCAAGTTGCAGGCGCAACGCTTGCCGCCATCCCCCACCTACATCTAACAGACCCAGCCATCCTACGCGATATTGAGCAGGAACTTGAACGGAAAATTGGACAACATTTTCCACCACAGCAAGCTACTTCCCAAGGGCTCACAAAGCTGCAAGCAATTCTCGATGGCATGCCCAAGTCCCAAAAGAGCATTTGGGAAAACGCAGTATCGCAATCCAATCCAGTTTTGGCGAGCAAACTTGGATGGAGCAACACTCCCACGGCCCAAGGAGACTCCAACCTTGAACCGACCGAACACCGTTCCAAATCGTTGGAACCAGAGCTTGTGCACCAATCCTCTGACGAGGATGTGTTTGATGACTCCATTGTGCTCCCCTTTCCCAGCGAATCCGTTCACTCGCAGTCAGGCTCAAGTGCCGCGCCTACTGCAGCGACTTCTGCCGCGACGAACGTTGCAAGCAACGATTCTGCGATGAGACATTTGACTTTCGGCCAGCCCAGAGAGTATTCGATGGATAGCCTGAGTCGTCTCTCGGACCGAGACTTCGTCACTGTGCTGCACGCATGTTCGCCACAAGTGATCCTAATGGCGCTGAGTGGTGCCAAGCGAGATTTCGTTCTTCGCGTGGAACGCCTCATGCCCCCCAAAGACGTCCAACGCCTTCGGACCAAGCTGATCGGCCTTGGCCCCATCCATCTTCGCGATGTGGATGCCGCGCAGACTCAGATCGCGGAGACAGCGACCAATCTGCAATCGGTCGGCAAAATAGGTTCTCTGGAAACTGTTTCGTTCACTGCGGCAGCATAGCAATAAGCGACAAACCATGGCTAGTGTTTTCAAATCCAGATCTTGTCCTCAAGGTATCAACACAGCTCAAACCGAGGTGTTCAACTGGGAAGACGTGGCCTCGCGCGCGAAACAGTACATCGATACCGTTCGCGAACAAGCACAACAGCTTCTGCGCGATAGCACAGCCGAATGCGAACGCATACAAGCCCAAGCTCGCGAGGATGGCATTCGAGGCGGAGAGAACCATGTCGAACGGCTTGCAATGCAAATGGCAAGTCAAATCGCGGAAAAACGCGTTCAAGAAGCGGCTGGCTGCGTTCGGACGCTTTGCGAAGACCTCGAGTCCGCAACGCAACTTTGGCTTCGGCAATGGCAGACCGAAACGATTACGTTGGCAATCGCTATCACCGAGAAACTCTTGTGCCGACAAATCGAATCCGATCCGACGATCTTACTCGATTGGATTGAAGACTCGGTTCGTATGGTTCAAGGTCAACGTCAAATCCTGCTCCGCATCCATCCCGATGATGCACAGCGTCTCTCACTTGCATTGACAGAACTGGTCGAGGAAATGAAACCATCCATGGAGATCCAAGTATCCGAGGATATCTCGGTCGGTCGGTTTGGCGTTATCCTGCAAACTCCAGACACAACCATTGATCGTACTCTTCAAACACAGCTCAAACGACTTGCGGAAGAACTACAATAGTATGTCTGACTCGAGCTCCGTTCAAAAGTTGGTCGCATCGTTTCCAAGTATTCCGCGCAGCAAGGACTGGAAACATTGTTTGCAAAGGATCGTTCCATACGGGATCTCTGGCCGAGTTCGCAGCGTTCGAGGCACCACCATCGTCGTGGATGGTTTGCCGGTCCCGGTTGGCTCGCTGGTGCGCATCGTCCGTCGCAATCAAGATTCGCTCAACGCAGAAGTCATTGGATTCGACGGCGGCAGAACGGTGTTGGCACCGTTGGATAACTTCGATGGAGTCGGCCAAGGGGATACCGTTGAGCTTTTCCAAACGTATCGTTCCGTGAAGGTATGCCCGGAGTTGATTGGTCGGGTGCTCGATGCGACTGGCAATCCGATAGACGATGGAACAACCCTGCCCTTTGGGATCAAAATGCCTTGTGATACACCCCCTGTTCCTGCGCTAACACGCCCGCCAATCGACAAAATACTGCCAACCCAGATCCGAAGCATCGATTCGTTTTTAACCATCGGATACGGTCAGCGCATCGGCATTTTTGCGGGTTCAGGCGTTGGAAAGAGTACATTGCTGGGAATGCTCGCCCGCGGAACACAAGCCGATTGTGTTGTGATTGCTCTCATCGGCGAACGTGGTCGAGAAGTCAGAGAGTTCCTCGACCGAGATCTCGGAGAAGAAGGACGAGCCAAAAGCGTTACCGTCGTGGCAACCAGCGACCAACCCGCTCCAAAACGCATCTTGGCTGCGAAAACAGCCACGGCCATTGCGGAGTCTCTGCGCGACGAAGGCAACAACGTTCTGCTGTTGATGGATTCAGTAACTCGATTCGCGATGGCACAACGCGAAGTCGGTTTGGCTGCTGGCGAAGTACCGACGACGCGTGGATATCCGCCAAGTGTCTTCGCGATGCTCCCGCAGCTTGTTGAGCGAGCGGGTATCAATCAACGCGGCAGCATTACCGCCTTGTACACGGTGCTCGTGGAGGGGGACGACACCAACGAACCGATAAGCGATGCGATGCGAGGCTTGCTAGATGGTCATATTCACTTGTCTAGGAGTATTGCTGCCCACGGACGATACCCCGCCATCGATATTCTTCCCAGCTTGAGCCGACTGCAGTCACAATTGATCTCAAAAGAAATGCGACTTGCCGCCGAGTCGATTCGAGGCCTCATGGCAACGTACAAAGAGAACGAAGACTTGATCCATATCGGAGCATACCAGCGAGGAAGCAAGGTCGCCATCGATCGAGCGATTCAACTTCGGTCTGCCATCGAATCCTTGTTGGCACAGGAGCAGCATGAACTCGTGCCTTGGAATCGAAGCGTCGACGAACTGATGAAGCTGTCGGCGATTGCAAACGCAGTTGCCCCGCTGCCAAGCACGACACCCAATTCAAACAATCAAGCTGCCTAACCTACCATGGCAAAGTTCCGCCTAGCCACATTGCTCAAACTTCGCGAACGCGATCGAGACGTCGCGGCCAAAGCAGTTCAAGATGTCCGGCTAGCCATCGAAAAACTCCACGAACGGCAACGTGAGATCGATGAATCCAATAGGTCGATGGATGCTTACCGAAAGCACTCGAGCAACGGAACGATGCATCTTCACCAAATCCTCAACGCCCAGCGCTTTCAAACGGTACTAGCCGCTCAATCCGCCCAAATTGCCGACAAACAACGGACGTTGCGTCAAGAGCTTGAGCAACACAAAATCGCACTCTTGCAGTGTCAGCAGGCCGTTAAGTCGCTTGAAAAATTGAAGGATAAAAGGGACGACGCCGCTCAGACTCTCGCGTTAGGGAAGGAACAGGAACGACTCGATGAATGGTCGAGCATTCAACATGCCATGAACTCGCAACCGCACGGAAACGACCAAGAACGATAGGATTCCGCAGCGCAATCCCAATCCCAGGGCGACGAGCCTCATCTTTACCCACATCTTTTGATCTTGCTCCCCTCGCCCTGTACTCGGGGAGAGGGGCTGGGGGTGAGGGGTTTACACTGTGTTTTGATTGGTTTTTTGATCGTGAATTCAATGTCTACCTGCGTTTCAGAATTGTAAACAAATAACTGAACCGGAGGCTACCACGTCAGGGCTCTACCCCTCACCCCCCGACCCCTCTCCCCGAAGCGGGGCGAGGGGGAGAAAACGCACGTAGATCACGCAAATCCATTGGGATTTCGAGTCTAGCGTGTTCTGAAATGTGGGTAAAGATGAGGGCGACGAGCCAGGTGGCGGCTCCGATTCGCTTCTAACGCGTCTAACGCGTCTGACGCGTCCAACGCGTCTAACGCGTCGGGAAAGCGCGAACAGTCGCTTTGCACAACGGAACGATAACGGCTATCATCGGGATCTAAGCCCACCGAACGTTTGCCACAACAAGGCTCGACTCGCCGATGCTCCCTTATCATCCAACCGCACTCGCCATTCAGCAGGCATTGGAACAGGTTGCATCGGATGGAAGTTGGCGAACCTATGAAGGGCCACACCTTGTGTCCCTTCGTTCCAACCTCGCTCGGTCCTTTCGCCGAGAGCATGTCAGACTATGTTGTTCCGGGACATTTGGAATTGAACTCGCGATCCGGTCGCTCAAACTGGCCGAAGATGCCGAAGTGCTTCTGGCCGGCTATGACTATCCTGGCAATTTTCGCGCTATTGAAGCAGCGGGTGCGCGAGTGGCTTTATGCGACGTTGCACCGGAAAGCTGGGTACTTAACATCGATGCGTTGGATGCAGCCTTGGGCCCTAAAACACGAGCGGTGGTGATTTCGCATTTGCATGGCTCGCTCGCCCCGATGGAGGGCATTTGCCGTTGGGCGAGGGACAAGAGTCTTTTCGTGGTGGAAGATGCATGCCAAGAGCCTGGGGCGATCCTAACCAATCTAGCTGGCGAGACGTTGGCAGGTTCATGGGGCGACATCAGTGTGCTCAGTTTTGGCGGCAGCAAACTTCTGTCAGCTGGGCGAGGAGGAGCCGTTCTGACCAATGATTCGCGATTGGCTCAGCGCATGACGATTTATTGCGAGCGCGGAAACGACTCGTATGCGCTCTCGGAGTTGCAGGCCGCCATCTTGATTCCTCAATCGGAACGATTGCAGCATGACAACGCGCTGCGTCGTGCCACCGCCAATCGACTAAGGAAGGAGTTGCTGCAATTCACTTGGATTCACTCAGGTCCGGACACGTCTGACTGCTTGCCAGGCTACTACAAATACGGACTCAGAGTTTCGCCAACGATTCTCGAATCGACTAGGGTGCAACAGTTTGTTTCCGAATCCAAGGACGAAAATGCGAGTGCTCTAGCGATAGCGAGACGATTCGTTTTGAAGCCTCTGGAAAGAGGCTCGATTGCGATCGGGGCGGGTTTTCGAGGTTTCGCAAATCGATCGAAAAACCGTTGCCGCAGCGTTGGATCGCTCGAGAACAGCATTGCCGCATCGGACGGTACCCTCGTCTTGCATCACAGTCACTTGGTAGATCCACAGACTGGAGCAAGCACCATCGAACCTATTTTGGCCGCTTTCCATGAATTAAACCAGGAGCTAGTGCATTGAGAATTTTGTTGACAAACGACGATGGCTTTGAGGCCGAAGGATTGCAATGTTTATACGAATTGTTGTCGACCAAGGCGACATGTTTTGTGGTCGCACCGGACCGAGGAAGAAGCTGTTGCGGGCACGCAGTCACAACTGGTTCGCCAATCGATCTCGAACAACGCGGCGAAAACAAGTGGGCTATATCCGGCACGCCTGCTGACTGCGTTCGCATTGGGTTGTCGTGGCTTAAGTTAGAACCAGACATCGTGATTTCCGGCGTCAACCATGGTGGCAATTTAGGGGCAGATATTTTCTACAGTGGGACCGTTGCGGCTGCTCGCGAAGCCTGCCTGATGGGGGTGCGTTCCATTGCGGTTTCGCAATACATGCGTCGGGACGTAGAACGAGATTGGAACATCAATGCCTCGCGAGCCGACTATGTCATTGAGCATGTCTGCAAACTGGACTGGCCCGCCGGTGGTTTTTGGAGCGCCAATCTGCCTGCGTTGCCGCCCTCGGAATCGGTGCATGCTCTGCCTATTGCACAATGCGAACCAGAGCGGCAATCGCTGCGTTTTGAATTTGCTCATGATAGGGAATCGAATGTAGACTTGATTCAGAACGATCCGACTCATCGAGTGATTTATGAGAGCAACTACCAATTGCGTCCGCGCGGCGTTGGCAGCGATGTTGCGTTGTGTTTTTCAGGGCAAGCAACGCTCACATGGCTTAGTGTGGTACGGTAGGCGATGATCGGAGCATCCCTTTGTTCAAGAGGTTCTCGAACGACGGCTCACTCTACACCAACCTGTTCGCAGAAGGCGTCTGTAACTTTTCCCTCCGGACAATCAATTTGAATCATCCAAGTGTTCTGTCCGAACCTTCCTCTCCGTGCGTCAAATCTGCAATGGATAAACCTTGACGCTTCCGATTCGAACTCGGATGGAGGAACCAGGTTTAGTCCAAGTGATTTCACACGACTTTCAGCGTCTTCACGCGACGTACCGATCGGAATTTCCTCGAGCAGGTGCTCGCGAATATCAGCGTTGCTGCCATGCAGGACGGCAGGTGGTTTGGGACGAACCATCGGCTGGAATGACGTGCAGCCGGTCGTTAGGAAAAATGTAAGTGCCAACAATGTCGTGCAGCAGGGATACATATCGCAGTTTTCTGGGGTTCCTGGTTTTATCTCGTCTTTGAGAACATTCTTGTCCTAAGTGTCATTTCAACTATGGCCACAACCATCCTTTGGCTTTGAAATACAGCGATATTCTTCCGAGTCGAAAATTAGTTTACACAAGTTGCTACTTTCCTACAGCCCCAAGTAAGCGACACTCAAGGCACGTCCACACGATGGGCGGAATTATTCACAAACAAAAATCTGAGCATAGTGATCAGGCTGGTTTCCCACGTAGGCATTGAGTACCCATCGGTCGTCTTGTGTGAACTGCACTGCCCCAAAAAGTTTGTGCTCCGTGGTGCCTGTCAACCATGCGTGCTCACCCGTTCCCAAATTCACGAGACATACTCGCTGGTCGGAAAGGAATGCACATCCCGTTCCATGAGCGTTGAGAGAAATCTGCCCTTCGATCGAATGCGATAGGGAACTGATTTGTTCTAATGCCCCCCCTTTCGTCGCAACCCGATGCAACTGAACGATGCCAGCATCATCGCGCATGGGAAAGTAAACGTGCTCTCCATTCGGCGATGAGACCAGCCAATTTCGCGGCCCTTGAACGCCCGGGTGCTTGCGTTGCAATGTGTGTGTCAAACGACGCTGCGAACAGCCAGGTACCGATGCGAGAATCCCCTCCTGTCGACGTGCAGGTTGAACGCCCCCCATTTCCGAAAGTTCTTTCAGGTTTGGCAAATCGCAGACGAAGATTTCATGGTGTAAATTTCCTTGCTCGTCGCGCACCGCACCTTGAAACGCGATAGCATGCTGGTGATCGTTGCCAGCCGCATCTGTATAGCCGTTGGTACCGATCCAGCATTCTTCCACAGCCTGTTCCACGTCGTCGCTTCCGCGCCGAACCTCCGCTTTCACCTCGACGGCAATGAAAGCCGCATAATCTCCAATGAAATTCTCTTGCTCGGTTTCAGGTGTGTCGCATGCGAGTTCCATTCCCGGCACCATGAAGCCGACAGTCCGCAGGTCTCGAACGTTGTTATCGATACGAGCTCGGCCTTCGAGGTAAGCGTCGTTGTATGTAAAACTTATCCAGCCGTCTGTGCTCCAACTATGAGCATGCGTACCACCAGCGAGCATCCCGTAACTGGGCATGGCGGTTACCGTATTCGGCAAGACGACTCGCGATTCTGCGTGACGATACTCCCAGGGTGCTGCGACGTCGACGATCGCCCCAAAGCGTCGGGCGGCCGAATAAGGATTCGAGGCCGAACAAGATTCTAACCCATGGATAAAAATGATCTTATGATCGCTTGGGTGGAATGCGACTGCTCCCACACCTGGCCCGTGGACTGTTTGGTTCCTGGTCCGATAAAGTGGAGTTATGTCACCCGTTTCCATTTTGACCATCTCGATGGCATGCGTTCGCGCAATATGAGCGTCCTCATTGCGGGTATCGTAAACCACCCATTCGCCATCGGGCGAGATAGACTGACGGCGATTAAGCATGTGGCCATACTTGCCGAACGTAAGTTGCCGCAAACGGTGCATTTATCGCGCCATTTTTGGACGAACGGGTTGGGTACTCGTCTTGGTATTAGGCACGATGAGCGATTTGCTCCCCTCCGTTGCGTTGTCTGCCGCAGCCGCTGCTTCAACGGATTTTGCATCCAGCTTGGTGGGCCAATCGATTAATTCGAAGGAGCCTGCCAACTGTGCATCTTCCTCTGCGAAGATTTCCAAGTTAGCCTCGTTCAACGTATACGTCAGGACAACGCGACGTCCGTTATCGTTGGAAATGTGATAGTGGATCCACTGGATGTCAACTCCTTGAACGCTTCCACGCGAAACCACTCTGAGCAATCGCAATTTGTTGCTGGAAATTCGCTCTGAGCTTTCAACGATTTCCAACAAAGCTTTTCCGACCGAGATTCGAACGTCGGCTTGAAAGCCTTCCAGACTCAATTGACGCCCTGGCTCATAGTCGATCATATTGGTCACGTTGCATTGGGTCACGACACGGTTATTGACAATGTATCGCAAGGTCGCCTCCTCGCCGTTGTCTCGATAGGTCGACCATTTTCGGTTGGCTATGAATCGATAGTAGCCTTGATCGGATTGAAACTGGAGCAAACTTGCCGAATCGAGATTACCAACGCGGGACGCAACATCGTTCAAGGTCAAGCCGGATGTCATGCTTTCAATCTTCGAACGAAGGATCTTCAATTGAGCAACAACATGAAAGCCAGGCTCTGCTTCGCTTATGTCGCGTGTCTCGTCCAAATTCATCGCAAGCCATGAGATGGTTCCACTATTGCGATCGAGCTGTGCTTTTCCTTCGATGGTGATTGTCGTTGGGACTTGGCGAACCGAGGCTGAGATGCTCCCATTGATTTCCAGTTGAGCTTTTTCTTCGTTTGCATCGACCAAGCACACCACCAGCTTGCCGTCATGAATTGCATCCATGTTGAGCAATCTACAGGCAACGTCGTCGTCGATCGTCCATTTGTCCGCGATGTTCACTTCCGCATCGGTCAGAAGTAGGTCGAGGAACATCGTATTGATGGGACCTTCGATCAAATCGCGTTCGGCAGCAAAGAGTGGGTTGTCCGGGGAAGCTGTCACAAGTCCTTCGTTGGTTCCAAGCCGCACGATGTTTCGGCAATTTTCTCGCAAATTCGTTTTGGTGACGTGTCGATCGATTTGGATTTCCGAATTGGCTTCATGAAAGTGTTGGTAGGAACGGCATCCAATCAATTGCGCAGTTGTCTCAAACTGTTCATCGAACTCGACGGTGGAGGTGGCTTTGATCGGCGCGGTTTTGGCCGCAAGCCATTTGCCAGACTTGCTCAACGCGTCTGTCGACTGGCTCTTGAGGCGAATCTCACCGTTTACTTCTAAGACCGCTCGAACGCGAAAGAGACCAGTGTCGTCGTTTATCTTTGGTTGCGTCGAATTCGATCCCGATTGTGCGTTCGACGCTGAAGGCAAAGCAAGGCTGGCTGCTGCAGCGGTGCTAGCGATGATCCAATCGCGACGGCTAAGAGTCTGCCGACCAAGTGATTTTCGATTCTTGTTAAGGATCGTTGCGTCCATGCTCGGTCTTCCTGTCATCGAGAGCGTCAAAAACATGCGTCCAAAAAATGGCGCAACCTTACTGGTCCATCGGACCGTTTTCCTCGAAAGACTGAGAAGAACCGAATTAATCCGCATATCTTACCCAAACCCCCAGCATAAGGAGCCCGCACGAATAGCTAGCAAGTTTGGTTTTGCAGGGTTAATGGGCCGGAAGATTGGTTCCTGTCGTCAAAGTTGACTTTTTCGTTACACTTTCGAAGAGTTTAGGCTGTCAGTTTAGGAGTAACGAACGTTTTCATCGCCTGTTGACCCATAGTTAGCATGTCTTTTCACACATCCAGGTCTGTTCCCAATGTCCATCGTTTCCCAAACACAATTTTTATTGCGACAAGAAATGAGCGAATTCGTTTGTCAAAACGAAGGCGTTTGGGAATCCTGTGCCTACTCACGGCGCAGTCCATTCAAGGATACACCCAACGAAGATGCGATCGGCATGATTCGTGTCGACGATGAAACGGCTGTCTTTGCCGTGGCAGACGGATGTGGAGGGATGCGAGGTGGAGAACAGGCCTCGTGCATCGCGTTGCAAATGCTGTCCGAGTCGATTGAACGACATGACAGTGGCCCCGACCGATTGCGGGTCGCAATACTGGATGGAATTGAGCAAGCGAACATTGCTATCCAAGAGCTCAAGATCGGTGCCGCTTGCACGATTGCAGTTGTCGAATGCCATCGAGGCACCATTCGCGCCTACCATGTCGGCGATTCGATGATTTTGGTAACAGGGATTCGCGGTCGTATCCGATACCAATCGGTGAGCCATTCTCCGGTCGGGTTTGCGGTCGAGTCGGGAATGTTGTGTGCGACGGAAGCCATGCATCATGAGGACCGCCATATTGTTTCCAATGTTGTAGGAGATCCGCGAATGCGTATCGAGATTGGCCCCTCGATCGCACTGGGTCAACGCGATACGGTTTTGATTGCAAGCGATGGATTGTTTGACAACTTGAGCATTGCCGAAGTGGTTGAACGCATCCGCAAAGGCAAACTCCCGGCGTCGCTTGCGTCGTTGGCCGATCTTGCGCATGCACGCATGCTGGGGATCGAAAACCAACCTTGCAAGCCGGACGATTTGAGCGTCATCGCAATCCGTCCTGACCCAAGCGTTAGATTCGTTTGAACATTTTGTCGAGTTGTTCTCTTGAAAAGAACAATGCGGTCGGTCGACCATGCGGACAGTGATGTGTGTCTTGGAAGTGTTGGCGTTGTTCCAGCAATGCAGTGATTTCGTCGGGCGTCAATTTATCGCCTGCCTTGACGGCCGCCTTGCATGCCATCATGTTCATCAGTTCGTCTAACAAATTGCGAGCGTCGGCTTTTTTGCCACCCTGCATAAGGGGCTCAAGCACTTGTCGAAGCATCTCTGCTCGCCCCATCTTGGCCAGCATAGCTGGATAAGCGGTAACCAACACGGTATCGCCACCAAAGGGCTCGAGCTCAATACCGATCTCAGCCAGCGTTTCGCGAGAATCGACTGCCGCCGCCGCTTCGCTCGGTGTCAGCGTGACTGGCTCCGGAACGAGCAAACGTTGCATGTCGAGCGACTTTGACATGATCTTGTTCTTGATCTGCTCATACAAGATGCGTTCGTGCAGCGCGTGTTGATCAACCACAACCATTCCGGCTTCGTCTTGCGTGACCAAGTAGCGATTATGAATTTGGAAGCCTACCTGTTTATGCGAACCGTCGATGGGTTGTGCTGTCGAATCAACGCCTTCTTGGTTCGTTGTTTCCTCGTCCCATGGGGCTCTTGGAAATGCCATTTCCCGTTCAACTTGATTTTCAGGCGCCCTACCAATCGCTGGGCCAGCTTGCATCGAAACGGGTAGTTCGGGGGGTGAATAGAAGGGGTCGTCGATTCGAGCAACGGTTCTACCTAACGTAGCCGTATTGGGCACGTTCGAACTAGAAAATGGGCGGAATTCCGGAATTCCGTTTCCAAGCAGAGCTCCCAAGCCTGGAGTCCCAACCGCCACCGGTGCATTCGACTTGGCCCACGTAAGTAATTCGGACTCGTTCGAGACATGGTGCGTTGTGGTCATCGGAAAGTTGGATTCAGCTAAAGTAGGTGGAACCACAGGAACCGAGGGTGCTCGAACCTTTGCTACCAAATCGCTGTTGAGAAATTTCGTTCGCAAACTATGCAGTAGTCGACTGTAAATGGCGCCGCTATCTTCGAATCGCACCTCCACTTTGGTTGGATGGACATTGACGTCGACCGTCTTTGGATCAACCTCAACATGCAAGAAACAAACCGGCATGCGACCGACCATGAGTAGCCCCCGATAGGCTTCTCCTAATGCATGTTGCAGGGAACGGTCGCGGATGTAACGCCCATTGAGAAATAGATATTGCATCCGGTTGTTGCCGCGCGAGACCGAAGGGTCGGAGACATAGCCACGGATTCCGACCCGTTCGTCCCGTTGATCGATCGGTATCAAGGAATCGGCGACTTCGTCCCCAAAGAACGCTCGAATGCGTTCGGACCATCGTTCGGTGGGTACCAAATCGTGAAGAATGCGTTCGTTGTTCGTGAGTGTCATGTGAACTTGCGGAAATGCCAATGCGATTCGCGTAAAGGCTTCGATGACATGCCCCATTTCCGTCTGCGATGTTTTCATGAACTTACGACGGACGGGGGTATTGAAGAACAAATGTCGAACCTCGAGGGTTGTACCGATGGGGCCGGAACAAGGTCGAACTGGTTCCTTATCGCCCCCTTTGACGACCAACTCGAATCCGCACTCGCTGTCCGCTGTCCGACTTCGCATAGTTAGGTGACTGATTTCGGCGATGGATGCGAGCGCTTCCCCTCGGAACCCGAGCGTCCGAACGTCGAATAGATCGTCGCTCGTCTCGAGTTTGCTGGTCGCATGCGGCGCGACCGCGAGTTCAAGTTGTTCCGACGAAATCCCGCAACCGTTGTCGCTGATACGAATCAGCTCGATTCCGCCCCCTTCAACGGCCAATTCGATATGGGATGCCCCCGCGTCAATGCTGTTTTCAAGCATCTCTTTGACGACGCTGGCAGGTCGCTCAATCACTTCACCAGCAGCAATTTTGTTGACTAAACCGATGGGTAGTTGTCGAATGGTAGGCATCGTGCATCAACTTAACTCGTGAAACGAAAATTCTCTTTTTTGGGTTCCCTTCAAGTTACCCGATTGGCCTCCATTCGAGAAGCCATTTGAATATGCAAGCATTTGCGATTGCCCAATGGAATGAAAGACGCCAAAAAAAGGATTTGCGATGGCGTTAGCCGGCAATAGCCGTCGTCCGAAGTGCAGGAAAAAATGGGGCTGCGGTCGGCGCCGATAGGGCTTGCGGTGGATATACTCCTGGTGTCAATCATCGGCCGCCCATTATTGTGGAGCGTAGGCGACTCAACGAAAAAATTACTACAAACGAGAACCATGAAAATCTTCCTCTCCATCGTTATCACTGCATTTTTTTGCTTGAACGGGCTACGGGCCATTGCGGCGGATCGACCCAACGTCTTGTATATCCTGTGCGATGATCTGCGACCGGACGCGCTTGGCTGCTATGGCTCGACGCATGTGAAGACTCCGCACATCGACGCACTGGCCAACGGGGGAGTTCGATTTGCAAATGCGTTTTGCACCACCTCCCTTTGTTCGCCGAGTCGAGCCAGTATTCTCACCGGTCTGTATGCTCACCGTCACGGTGTGCGCGACAATTTCACCGAGCTGCCGACGTCGCTCCCGCATTGGCCCGGCCGTTTGCAACAGAGCGGTTACTCAACGGCATACGTCGGCAAATGGCACATGGGAGAGAACAACGATGAGCCAAGACCTGGCTTCGACTGGTTCGCAACGCATCAAGGGCAAGGCAAGTACTTCGATACGCTTTGGAATATTAACGGGGCGGGAGCGAAAGTGATCCCCGGTTACTACACGAGCGTGGTTACGGATCTAGCCATTGACTGGATCAAAACACGCGACGATAAGAAACCTTGGTCGCTTTGTCTTGGACACAAGGCCCCACACAGCTTCTATACGCCGGAAGAGAAGTATTCACGTGTGTTCGATACAGTGCAAGTGCGTTATCCAGCCAGCGCCTTCCAACTCGACGGTAAGCCAGAGTGGATTCGCCAACGCATGAGCACTTGGCATGGAATCTATGGACCGCTCTTCGAATGGCGCAAGGATTTCCCGGACGCTCGTCCAGAAGCGGTGATCGATTTCGAAAGAATGGTTCACGGATACTGGGGAACCGTTCTTTCGGTTGACGATAGCGTGGGCCGAATGGTTGAGTATTTGAAGTCGAGCGGGCAATTTGAGAATACGCTGGTCATCTTCATGGGCGACAACGGACTTCTGGAAGGCGAGCATGGCATGGTTGACAAGCGAACTGCACACGAACCAAGCATCCGCATCCCAATGATTGCGCGGGGCCCTCGAATAACGGCTGGAAAAGTAATCTCGCAACAAGTCCTTACGATCGATGTTGCGCCGAGTGTACTGGAAATATGTGGAGTGCCATCGCTAGAAAAAATCCAGGGGCATTCCTGGCGTAAACTTGTTTCCGAAGGCAGCGATCCTCGGTGGCGTACGAGTTGGTTCTATGAATACAATTATGAAAAGCAATTTCCATATACGCCCAACGTGCGAGCACTGCGCACCGACAAATGGAAATTCATTCGCTATCCCCACGGTGACGGCACAAACGACAAGCATTCGCCCGAGTTGTACGACCTCGAAGCAGATCCAAACGAACTACATAATCTTGCTAAAGATTCGGCTTACCTAACAACTCTCGCATCCTTGGAGATGCAGCTCACCCAGGCCCTCGAAGCCGAAGGCCTAACACCTGACACGGACAAGATTCCCATCGACGAGGGGATCAAAACGCAGCTCCCGGATCAGAAAATTCGCTAAAGCACCGGTCAAGACAAGTCACTGCACCCTGCATTCCGCCAACATCGCTAACCGCATTCTATTCGATCGTGGATCGCCAAACATCGCGAATGATATCGTCGAGGGAAAACGTGGGGTTGTAATCGATCGCTTGCTTAAGACGCGTTAGATCGGGAACGCGTCTTCGAATGTCTTCAAAATCGTCATCGTAGGCTTGCGAATACGATTGAAACTCAATGGTAGACTTTGGATTGACTATCTGGATCACCCGTTTGGCCATCTCAAGAATCGAGATCGGTTGGTCGGCACCGATGTTGTAGATCCGACCATAAGTACTGGGAGTGTTCATGAGCTTAAGGACGGCAGCCACAACATCGGAAACGTGTGCGAAGCATCTTTCTTGTTTGCCATCGTCGTGGACAATCAAAGGTTTACCCGCGATGGCAGCTTGAATGAATCGCGGCAAGACCATTCCATATGCTCCTGATTGTCTCGGCCCAACCACGTTAAAGAACCGACCGATGACGATATTCATCTTGCATTCGCGCACACAGGCCAGTGCCAAGAATTCGTCGATGGCTTTACTCGCGCCGTAGCTCCACCGGGGCTTGGTCGTCGCGCCAAAGACGAGATCGTCGTTCTCGTTCCAAACCGACTTGGGATTCTTGCCGTACACTTCGCTCGTGCTGGCCAAGAACATGGTGACTTGCTTGCCCGTAAGGTGGATGCGCCGCAATTCTTCGAGCAGCAGTTGAGTCGGATAGATATTGCGATGAATCGTCTGAATAGGTTGCTGTGCAATCAAAGCAACCCCGACCGCTGCCGCGAGGTGGTAAACGGCGTCGACGTCTTTGCACACCTCATGAACGAGTTCCGGGTTACCAAGGTCGGCATGAAGTACGCGGAGGCCAGTATGGTTCTCCACGCGTTTCAAATTCTTACGTTGTCCGGTGCTTAAGTCATCGACAATGGTGACCCGATTGCCAGCCTCCAGCAATCGTTCGGTAAGGTGGGAGCCAATGAAACCGTTGCCGCCCGTAACGAGAATGTGCATTTCAGAAAGTTAAGTTGAGTGAGCGGACGAGTGAATTCCGAGGGCAAAACGAGCAAATCCGAGGGCCAAGGAACCAAAGTTCCCACATGTAACGATTAGGCAAGATTCGCTTGGCAAAGGTTGCTAGCTAGTTCAAAACCATTCACGCTCAGAGTCAAAACCTTCCGATTGGTCAGTAATACGGTAAACTACAGACTTGTTTCGGCCAACACCGCTTGCGTGGTTCCGACATCTTTTAGCTAGCGAATAATGGTTCTTTTTAGCGTTACTCTCGGGATTACTATGGAAAACCGCGATCGAATCGTCAAGCAAACCAACGAAGTGACACTGGCAAAGCAAGCTGCTCGGCGGCTATTTGCTGCATGGTTTATGAGTGGATTGCTGGTTTCCACGTCATTTGGCCAGCAAGGGGGCGCAAAGCAAGGGTCGCAATCCCCCAGGCCAGGAACGCAATCCCCCAGGCCAGGAACGCAAACTCCCAGGCCAGGAACGCAATCCCCCAGGCCAGGAACGCAAACTCCCAGGCCAGGAACGCAAACTCCTAGGCCAGGAACGCAAGTGCCCAAGCCTGGAGCGCAAGCTCCCAAGCCGAACAGCCAAAAAGGCGCGGCCTCCCTGTCGGAAAAAGAGAAGAAACAAGAAAAAGCTCGCGAGCTGTTCGCAGATGCTGCCAACTCCCAGAACAATGGCGAATTTCCGCGTGCCATTGAGCTATGGAATCGTTTGATCAAGGAGTACCCGACCGACCCGCTCGTCGCCAGCGCGAGGCATTTCCTTGGGATTTGTTATCTACAAAAAGAGAAGCCGAACTATCCAGCCGCGATCGCCGAATTTAAGCTCGCTCTTCAAGATTCCGAATTGAAACAACGCGAAGAGTCGTTGGTCAACCTTGGCTGGAGCCTTTTCCAACAAGGCATGTTGGCGGAAGATAAAAGCCGCAAAGACGCATTTGGAGAATCGGCAAGGGTTTTGTCGGCACTGATCGAAAAGTACCCAGATGGGAGTTTTTCCGACAGAGCGCTATTCTATGCAGCAGAAGCGGAATCGCGCCTTGGAAACCTTGATCGAGCTATTTCGTTTTACAGTCAATTGATCCAAAACCGCTCGATGGAGTCGTCATCCGTTCGACCGGATGCGTTGTTTGGACTTGGTTTGTCCTACGACGAACAGCAGCAAACCAAACTTGCGAAAGAGAACTACGATGCCTTCTTGGCCAAGTACCCGGGAAATCCATTGGCTCGTGAAGTGAAATTGCGAAGCGCTGAGATTTTGCTGAAAAACGATCAAGCAAAACAAGCCATCGATTTGCTCAAGCAAGTCGTGTCTGCCAAGGATTTTGAAAAGAGCCCAAATGCAGACTATGCTCTTTACCGATATGGATTTGCGCTCGCAAAAGCGGGTCAATTCGAGGAGTCGGCAGAAACCTACAAAAAGCTTTCGGAGCTTTTTCCTAATTCGCAGTTCTCTCAGAACTCGTCCTTGGCAGCTGGCCAAACCTTGATGCGAGACAAGAAGTTCGATGAAGCCTCGAAGGCCTTCGAGCGATTGCTCATTACGAAAGACGATCGCGCAGCCGAAGCGGCACACTGGATGTGTCAAATCGCCATTTTGAAAGGCAAACCAGCCGATGTTGTTCCAATCGCTCGCGACGCGCTCACGTGGGGAAACAAATCGCCTTCGTCGGTTTCATTGAAGATGGATCTTGCGGACGGTTTGTCTGCAACAGCGGAAGGAAAAGCGGAAGCAAGAGTCTTGTACGAACAAATCGCCGTCGAGCATACGGATGACCCCATCGCTCCGCGCGCAACCTACAATGCAGCCTTCGCAGCGTTGCAAATGGGCGCCCAAGCGGATGCTCAACGCTGGAGCGAAGCGTTTGCCAAGCGGTTTCCAACCGATCCACT